>Ga0207689_10006668_pt1 | contig 10184 bp, 8 predicted proteins | sample KBSMisM52_FD_184312 | JGI IMG/M metagenome (GOLD analysis project Ga0207689, IMG submission 184312) | Miscanthus rhizosphere microbial communities from Kellogg Biological Station, Michigan, USA - KBS Miscanthus M5-2 (SPAdes) (version 2) | ecosystem: Host-associated > Plants > Roots > Rhizosphere... | reverse complement strand
GGGGCCTGGTCGATCACCGTCGAGTTTCACTTCTATCTCGTGCTTCCGCTGTTCTTGTGGATGCTCAGACGTTCTCGCTGGTTGCCGATCACCATCGTTGCATTGGCTCTGGCGGCACGCACGCTGATTTTCCTGGACAGGGGTGGCGTCCAAGCCTATGCGTATTACACCATTGTCGGACGGATCGACCAATTTACGTTGGGGATGATCCTGTTTCAGTTTCGTTCTGCGTTTGCTCGACGGCATTTGCTCAGCATTGGATGTCTCTTGGCGTTTTCGCTGTTCTACTGGGTTTTCGACCTGCGCGGCGGCTTCTATCACAACCCCTCCTACCCCTCGACCAACCCCATTTGGATCGTGCTTCCGACGATCGAAGGGCTTGCCTACGCCGTGGCGATCGCGTGGTACGACAGTTCGTTCTCACCGTCGAACCGCGGAGTTTCCGGTTTTGTCGGACGAATAGGCAGCTATTCCTACTCGATCTACCTGCTTCATTTTTTCTTGGTCTTCCAAGCCGCGAGATTTGTCAGCGAATACGTCATGAACATCTCGAACTTCTATCTGGCTTGCCTGTGGTCGTTCGGATGCTTCCTGCTGATGATGCCTATCGGCTATCTGAGCTTTCGATTCATCGAAGCGCCATTTCTAGCCTTCAGGAAACGTTATACCCTGCCGGCGCCGGCGGCCTGAGGGGTATCATGGGGTGTCCGTTAGGACGTCCCCGTTAGGAGCAGGGAGGTCGGAGAGTTGGCTATCAGTTGGATTGCAGCATTCAAGAAGATTCCGTGGACGGAAGTCATGTCGGCGGCTCCCACCGTTGTCCAAGGCACCAAGACTCTGTGGGATCGCGTCAGAGGTAGGGGAACCGAGACCGGTGCGCCAAACGCCAGTGAAGCGCAAACGTCTCCTGATGACGTAACGGCCGCAGGCATCGACCGCCGCCTCCGGGCGCTCGAGGCTGCCATGGCGGAATCCAAGAGCGAGGCCCAGTCATCTGCGCAGTTGGTCGGTTCGCTCGCGAAGCAGAATGCGCGCCTCGTCGAGGCTGTCGCGATACTGCGGGTTCGCACCCGCTTACTGCTGGGATTTTGCCTGTTACTGACGTTCGCTTTACTGGGAATCGTGCTTTGGGTGCACGGCCGCTAATAGGATCGTAGGACTTCCAATCGGCATATCGTAGAGGGCGCGCAGGTCTCTATCGCATCAGCATTAGCTAGCTGAGCGCAAGCCTCGTGTAAATTTTACATGACGGTACAGGTGTTTGGCGGGACAAGGACGCGCCCCGCTCGCGCGAAATCTCCGCCAGTGGTAATCTTTCTGAAAATCTCTGGGCACTATGCGGGCTACATGGCTTGCGTTAGGGCTCGAACCTGCGCGTCCGCGCGGGCGTTGCAGCTAGCGCCCGCAGGGTACAACCACGTGTGCCTGGCATGGCACGTAACTACAGGTGAAAGATATGCCGACGCTCTTCTACCCGCCCCAGTCCAGCCGTGTAACTGCCCTCGATCGCTGGCTGGTAGAGCGAATGCTGTCCCTTCTGAGAAACCCTCCGTTCGGGTTCAAGCTCTGGGGCGGAGAGGAGGTGGTTACCCATGGCTCGCGCGTGCGCCGGTGGATCTGTGTCCCCGACCGCAGCAAGCTCTACAAGCTGCTAGCCAATCCCGGCCTCTATATGGGCGAGTACTACTCCGACGGCTCGGTCCAGATCGAAGGAGACCTGTGGTCCTTCCTGCTGGACCTCCATGCCTCACTGGTGGCCGGTGACCGCGATCCCTCCCTGATGTGGAAGCTGATCCGGCGCCCCGCACAGCGTCGCCCCAGCACCCCTGAAGCGGCGAAGGACAACATCCATCAACACTACGACTTGGGTAACGAGTTCTACCAGCTGTGGCTGGACAAGGCCGCGATGCAGTACACCTGCGCCTACTTCGCCAGGCCGGACATGACGTTGGAGCAGGCCCAGATCGCAAAACTCGACCACGTATGCCGCAAGCTGCGGCTCAAGCCGGGCGACACGGTGGTGGAGGCCGGCTGCGGTTGGGGTGGGCTCGCGAGGCATATGGCGCGCAACTACGGCGTTACCGTGAAGGCCTTCAATATTTCGCGTGAACAGATCATTTTCGCGCGCGAGCGGGCCGCCCAGGAAGGCTTGGCCGACCGCCTGGAGTACATCGAAGACGACTACCGAAATATTCAGGGCCGGTTCGACGTATTCGTGTCGGTAGGTATGCTGGAGCACGTTGGACCAGAGCAGTACCGCCACCTCGGCGCGGTCATCGACCGGTGCCTCAAGCGCGACGGCCGCGGTCTCATTCACAGCGTCGGCAGCAATGCCCAGACGCCGATGAATGACTGGCTGCAGCGGCGGATTTTCCCGGGCTCATATGTGCCGACCCTCAGGGAGATGATGGAGGTGTTCGAGCCCCATTTCCTGTCCGTGCTGGACGTGGAGAATCTGCGACTGCACTACGAGTTGACGTTGCGCGCATGGCTTGAGCGCTTCGAGCGCCATGCCGATGTAATCCGCTCTCGTTACAGCGACGACTTCGTGCGTGCGTTCCGGTTCTATCTCGCGGGCTGCGGCACGGCGTTCGCGGCCGGCTCACTGCAATTGTTCCAGGTGGTGTTTGCCAAGGCAAACAACAACGATCTACCGTGGTCGCGTCGTCATCTCTACGACACCTATCACGATGGCGAACGGCGTGATTGAGGTCAATCCGCTCAACCGCTTGCAGGCGGTTCTGGCCTGACGTAGAGGCGGCAGCGGCTGGACGAAGCTCGAGAACGGTGAGTATCGAACGATGACACAACGCCCATCAGTGCGTCGAGCTATAAGTTCGAATTACCGGGCGGCACCAGCAAGCCATGATGCCTGAGCAGGCCGAGCGCACGTGATATCACGTCGCGTCGATACGCTGGGATATCTACCTGCGCATAGTCGTAAAAGCCACGTTTGGTCTTGAGCCCGACGTGCCCGTCCTGCATTAGCCGAGCCACGATGGCCGGGGCATGGTAACGCTCGCCGAGTTCGCGAGCCAGATGGCGACAGGCATAGTAGAGAATGTCGTTCCCGCCATAGTCGATGAACTCCACCACCCCGATGGCGGCGAAGCGGAAACCGAAGCCGTAGCGGGTAGCCTTATCGATATCCTCGGCAGTAGCCACGCCGTCTTCGATCATGCGTGCCGCTTCAGCCATGACAAGAGCCTGCAACCGAGGGACGATAAATCCGGGGGCGGGCGCGCATACCACAGGTACTTTGCCGATCGCTTCGAGCAGCATTTTCAAATGGCTGAGCACAGCCGCGTTGGTCCCCGGATGCGGGCTCAGTTCGACCAGCGGAACGATGTACGCGGGATTGAGCCAGTGCGCGTTGAGGAATCGGTCGGCATACGTTACCAGCCCGGCAAGATGTGTGACCAGAATGGTCGACGTGGTGGAAGCCAAAATCGCGTCTTCCCGCATGTGCTCGCATGCGAATGCCAAAGCTTCGCGTTTGGCGTCGAGTACTTCGGGTACGCCTTCGAATACGACGTCGCAGGCCCTCAGCGCAGCATCCGATTCGGCCCGATCGGCGAAGTGGATACGACGCATGATGTGTGGACGTTGTGCGTCATCGAACGCGCCCAGGCCGCTGAGCATCGCCAAGGTCGAGTCGATCTCGGCCAAGGCCTCGAATTCCAGTTTCGACCGTGCTGCCGGACTACGCTGTTTGGCGTCGATCACGTGCACGTCGTGGCCGGCATAGGCGAATACCTGCGCTATGCCGCGTCCCATTCTTCCCGCGCCGAGAGCGCCGATGACCGGAAGCCCTTTCATGTGCCCTGATCGAGCAGTTGCGCCATCTCCGTACGCGCGAGGCTGGCGAGTCCCATCGCCTCCAGCGTGCGGGGGCTTTCCTCGAGCACACGCCGCCCCAGCACCGCGGATGCGACGGCCAGCAACCCGCTCGCCACTGGACAGGGCACACCCGCCCACTTGGCCACCGAAACCAGGAACGCGAGTCCGAACTCCACGTCCTCCCGCATATAGCGGTGCGCAGTGAGGTCGATGTGTTCGCGCCAGTCTCCGGAGTCGGTCAGCTTGTCATGCGCGTCCCCATACATCCACTGGTCTGTCGTGTAGTGATCGCGTAGAGGAAAATGGTATGGTCGGTAGCCCAGCGCCTCGCGCACGGCGATGCGCTCGTTATCCAGCGCATCGGTGACGCGCCGAATCGAGGGTTGCGTACCTTCCTTGTGGATGTCCCAGCGCTCGAAGTGTTCTAGCGGCCCGGCATTCATCAGGATCAACGGAGGATGAATGATCGGGCCGGCATTCATCAGGGCGCCGGACAATGCATCCTCGATTGACTCCACGCAAGGATAGGCCTGGCGAATGACCTGCATAGCCGGCACGCTGCGACGGGCAGGAAACACGCCGGTGGGCAGCCGCTTCGCGCGGATGGTGATCGCGATTTCGGTAGGACCGTGCTTGCGCGCGAGGTAGGGCAGGGTTCCAGTTTCGGCGAAGGCGACCTGGGCGTTGCAGCCGGCATCTTGAATTTGCCGGGCCATGGCATAGCTGCCGAATGTTCCCGGTGGCAGGAACACCACCTGACCGGCGGCCAGATGCGGCGCCATTGCCGCGGCGATGTCTGCCTGCGCGAAAGCCGGACCCGGAATCAGGATCAGTTCCGCACCGCGAATCGCTGCACCGATATCGGGTGTGGCCAGGGCGATATTCACATGGCGCTTGCCACGCGAATCCTTCAGCGTGATCGAGGGGGATTCGATCAGCAGCGCGAGGGCTTTGGCGTCCCTGCGCCACAGCCGCATCTCGTGGCCCTGCTCGGCCAGGTCGGCTGCAGCGGCGTATGCGCCGTGTCCGCCACCTAGAACTGCGATTCGCATCGTCATCGTATGTGTTGAGATTGGTGCCGCGATGGATTGTAGCGGATCGGCCTACCGTCCTTCTGCCTCCTGCCCGACACTGAACCCACGCCGCCCGCAAGGCTTTGCGCACTGCGCTACCATTACGCCCCTCGGAGTCGATTCGGACCGAGCGCAGCCGGAAAGACTTGACAGAGTTTCCTCTAGGTACCAAGAAACAGGAGATCGAACCATGGCCGCACACAACAAAGTCGCCATCGTCACCGGCGCAGGCACGGGCATCGGCAAGGCCGTCGCGCTCGCGTTGCTCAAGGATGGGTATCGAGTGGCGCTCGCTGGGCGCCGCAAGGAGCCGTTGGACGAAGTCGTGAAGGAGTCCGGTGCGGGCGCGCGAGCGCTGGCCATGCCCACCGACGTTGCCGATCCCGCTTCGGTAAAGGCGTTGTTCGCCAAAACCAAGCAGGCGTTCGGCCGCCTCGATGTGTTGTTCAACAATGCGGGTGTGGGTGCTCCAGCCATCCCGCTGGAAGATCTGACCTACGAGCAATGGAAATCGGTTGTGGACATCAATCTGTCCGGTCCCTTCCTGTGTACCCAGGAGGCATTCAAGATCATGAAGAGCCAGGATCCCAGGGGCGGGCGCATCATCAACAACGGTTCCATCTCGGCACATGCACCGCGCCCCAATTCGGCTCCCTATACCTCTACCAAGCACGCAATCACCGGTTTGACCAAGTCGACGTCGCTGGACGGACGGAAGTACGACATCGCATGCGGTCAGATCGACATCGGCAACGCTATGACTCCGCTCGCGGCGCGGATGAAAGATGGTGTTCCGCAAGCGAACGGCAGCATTGCGCCCGAACCCCTGATGGATGTCGAACATGTTGCTAACGCGGTCCTGCACATGGCCAGCCTGCCGCTGGAGACCAACGTTCAGTTTCTCACCATCATGGCCACCAAGATGCCGTTCGTCGGACGCGGCTAAACGATGGACAAGATCGATCGCTCGGACGCCGAGTGGCGCGCCGTGTTGGAACCGGATCAATACAAGGTCCTGCGCCACGAGGGTACCGAGCGCCCGTTCTCCAACCTGCTGAACGATGAAAAACGCAAGGGTACTTATGTGTGTGCCGGCTGTGGCCAACCGTTGTTTACCGCGGACATGAAATTCGACAGTGGCACCGGCTGGCCAAGTTTCTACACCTGTCTTCCCGGCGTGATGGAGACGAAAGTCGATCGCAAGCTCTTCATGGTGCGAACCGAATATCACTGTGCCCGCTGCGGAGGACACCAGGGACACGTGTTCGAAGATGGTCCACAACCGACTGGCCAGCGTTGGTGCAATAACGGAGTAGCCCTTCGCTTCGAACCGGACTGATTGCAGCGTCATCATGGCGGCGCAACGCAAGCGCACCCCGAGCTTTGTACGGACAGGTCAGCGCATCGAGCAGGGCGTGGGTCGCCTAGAAGAACTCTATCGGCTGGCGCGCGAACTATGTCCCGACGAATTCATCGCCGAGGAGACGCGGCAACTCGACGCGCTCAAGGACCACGTCTCCCTCGGTTTGCTGGATAGCCTGCGCAAAGAGATCTCAAGAAAATTGGATTTTGCGCCGGGAATATTCAGCCTGGATCGCTTCTCCGTCCATGGCTGCGGGCCGGTTGGATTGCACGATGATTTTTTCCGGTTCCCCTACGTCTACTTCGTGGTCGTGGTTGCCCATTCGGGACAGCTTGGCCTGATCGATGAAGACAGCCGGGCGACGCTGCATGAAGTAGGCGAGATCATCCTGCTCGACCCACGCCGAAAGCATGGCCTCGTGCAACAAGGGACGACGGCGGCAGAGCACACCTACGAAAGCACGCACAGTCCAGTGCACGACGAGGACCGTCAGTTCATGTTTTTGGATTTCGATGTGCGACGGCCGGATTTGCGGGCGCGGTTTCGGGGTGCATAGCCGCAAAACATCTCCAGCGCAGATCAACATCCAACGCGGAGGCACAGAGGACGCGGAGGTCGCAGAGAATACCGAGAGAAATGTTCTGCGTTGCTATCTTTCGCAGCGAATAGATGAACGGCGGAGAACATTCGGCAGACACGTACCCACTCAAACTCCGTTTTCTCTGCGACCTCCGCGTCCTCTGCGTTGGGTGTCGTTTGACGCTCTAGACGGAAGGCATCAGGAATGGATGTTCCCGCTCGTACGCCCGCGCCGCTTTGAGAACCAGGTGATCGGCGAACTTCGCGCCGACGATTTGCATCGCGACCGGCAGTCCGTTGGATGCAAAACCGCAAGGGACAGTGGCGGCGGGTTGCTGCGTGAGATTGAACGGATAAGTGAACGGCGACCACTGCCACCACCGCTGCATATGCGTTCCCGGTGGCACCTCGTGGTTGACTGCAAACGCAGTGGTTGCAAGCTGCGGTGTAATCACCAGATCGTATTGTGGGTGCACACCCGTCACGCGGCGCGCGAAGGTCTCGCGGGCCTTCTCCAATTGCCGGTACTCCAGCGCGCTCAAATGGAAACCGGGCTCGGCAAGATCCAGCAGCGGCTGATCCATCATGGCGCGCTGCTCTGTCGTCATCGGTGCCACTGCCAGGGCGAGCGCTACCGCCCAGAGTGGTTGCATGATAGAGATCGGGTCCTCCAGATCGAGGTCGATCTCCTCGACCTGGGCGCCGAGGTCCTCGAATTTGCGAACCGCCGCGTCCACGAGGCGAGCTACCTCCGGGTCGACGACAGCGTAGCCAAGGGTTCGGCTGTAGGCGATTCGCCTCCCGCGAATGCCTTCGTCGAGATTTTGTGTGTAGTCGATGCCTGGGCTGGGAACTGCGTACCAGTCGCGCGGATCGGGACGTGTAATCACGCTCAGCATGAGCGCAGCATCGGTGACGTTGCGGCTGATCGGGCCTTGATGCCACAGGGTCAAGGCCGGAGAGTGGGGATGCACAGGCACGATACCCCAGGTCGGCTTGAAGCCGAACAAGCCGCAGAAGGCCGCCGGTATCCGAATCGAACCACCACCGTCGGTCGCCACGTGCATCCATCCCATGCCGAGCGCAGCCGCCACCGCGGCACCGCCACTACTGCCGCCGGGCGTCAGATCGGTGTTCCAGGGGTTACGCGTCACGCCGGTCAGCGGGCTATCCGTGACGCCCTTCCAGCCGAACTCCGGTGTGGTGGTCTTGCCGAGAAAAACAGCACCCTGCTCGCGCAGTCGTGCCACCGTTGCGCCGTCCTCCTCCCACTTCTGATTCGGATCGATGGTGCGCGAGCCGCGCAGCGTCGGCCAGCCCTTCGCCAGAATCAGGTCCTTCACGGTGGTGGGTACGCCGTCGACGCGACCCAACGGCGTGCCTCGTTGCCAGCGTCCTTCGGATTGGCGCGCGGCTCGCAGTGCAGATTCGCGATCGAGCACGACGAAAGCGTTATGCATCGGATTCTGCTCGTTGGCCTGCTGCAAGGCTGCGTTCAACGCGTCGACCGGGGACATGCGCTTAGCGCGATATTGCTCTATCAACTGAGTCGCCGAGAGCGACAGAATGTCTTTCGACAACAGTGGCCTCCAGGATTGCGAGGGCGCCTCAGAACTTGTCAGGGCGTCCCAAAAGAAACGGGCGAGAGAAACTGCTCTCCCGCCCGACTTTATCAGCTTCTAAGCTTGGAGCGCGCGACCCCTGGGGTCGCGTGCCTTAAGCCTTCTTCTTGAGCTCCTCCAGTATCGCCTCGGCAGTGATTGGCATGTGCCGCACACGCACCCCCACCGCGTTGTAGATGGCATTGGCCACTGCCGGCGCTACAACCGTCGAGGACGGCTCGCCCACGCCGCTGGGGTGACGGCCGGTCTGGATGATCTCCACGTCGATCTCCGGCGTTTGCGCCAGTCGTATGGGCTGATACTCGTGGAAGTTGCTCTGCTCGATTGCGCCATTCTTGTAAGTCAAGCGTTCGGACATGACCTGGCTTGCTCCCCACAGCGCTGCGCCCTGAATCTGGGCTTTGGCACCGGTCGGATTGATGGTCATGCCCATGTCCATCGCAATGGTGATCTTGTTGATCGTGTACTTGCCGGTTGCAGGATCGACCGTTACTTCCGCGACGCCTGCGACCCAGGTGGGACTTTGCCGCTCTTCGGCCGAGGAAACAGCGATACCCATCCCCGTGTTCGGCGGCAGTTTCTTCGACCCCCACCCAGCTTTCCCGGCCGCTACCCGCAGGCAGTTGGCTAGACGCAGAGCGCCGCCTACCGTCGCAGATTCGTAGGGAATCCAGGTGCCTTCCTGGGGCCAAGGCAACGAGATCCACAGTCTGTCCATGTAGTAGTCGGACGGTGTTCCCGGCGGGAAACCGGCGTTGGGAATACCGCGGCTGCTGCCTTTGCCGTTGAGCATTGCCAGGCGGAACTCGAGAGGATCGCGGCCGGCCGCGTGTGCGACCTCGTCCATGAACGACTCCACTACGAACATATTGTAGGAGTTGGACACGGTGCGAAGCGCGCTGGCCTGAACGGCCCAGGTCGTGCGATCGCTGTTCCAGGCGCGTACCCGCTGGTTCTTCACGTAGTACCAGTGATCGCTACCGCCAATGGACCATTGATCGATGTCCTGTTTTTTCTCGTCCCACGAATCGAGCTGCAGCCAGTCGGTGCCGTACTTCTTGCCCACGGAGAAGCGAGGCCCCATCCAGCCGCACACGATGTCGTGATTCATCGCCAGCAGTTCACCGTCCTTGATGCCAGCCTTCAGCTTGTGATAGGTCGGCGTGCGAGGGAAGCTGGTCGCGAATTGCGTCTCGCGGGTGTGGATGAGTTTGACGGGTTTGCCGATTTCCTTCGAGCAGTAGGCCGCGGCGAGGATGTCGTCGTAATCCTGCTTGCCGCCGAAGCCTCCGCCCAGTACGTACTGATGCACGAAGACCTTGATGTCCTCGGGCTTCTTCTTGAGTACCTTCGACAGGTAAGCGTTCAGCGTCATGCGCGCGAACGACGTGCTCTGCGTGCCGGTGTAGACATGCCAAGCCCCATCTGCCGCTTGGTGCACGGTCGCGTTGATCGGCTCCATCGTCGCGTGGCAGACCATGTCGGTGGTGTACTCGAGGTCCAGCACCTTGTCCGACTCGCTCATGCCCTTGTCGACGTCGCCTTCCTTGACCCAGGCCGCGCTCGCTTCCGCGTTCTTCTGCAGTTCCGAGAACTCTTCCATGATGTCGCTGAGGCTGAGCTTGCCGTATGGTCCAGGATCGACCTTTAGCTTCAGCACCTTGGATGCTTTGACCGCCGTCGGGAATTTGTCGGCCAACGCAACCA
>Ga0207689_10006667_pt1 | contig 10185 bp, 5 predicted proteins | sample KBSMisM52_FD_184312 | JGI IMG/M metagenome (GOLD analysis project Ga0207689, IMG submission 184312) | Miscanthus rhizosphere microbial communities from Kellogg Biological Station, Michigan, USA - KBS Miscanthus M5-2 (SPAdes) (version 2) | ecosystem: Host-associated > Plants > Roots > Rhizosphere... | reverse complement strand
ATCAATGCCTGTTGATAAAAGCGCTTCTCCTTGTAAATTGATAAAGTCGCCATTCGCTTCATCAATGATAATATTAAAAATTGCTTCTTTCTTTATTTCAATATTCGTTATAATATTCATTCCTTTAAAAGGAGATATATTCAATGAATCATAGGCAAGAAAGAGTGAATCATTTTGCGGTGCGTCCATATCTACAAATTCAACAATGCCATCTCTTGCTACAACGCCGGGTTCTTGTTGTGGAATAACTACAGAAAGATCCGTTCCATCATTCACGGTAATGTTGCCATCGATATCCGGAGCAACTTCTGTTCCACTCACATGCATGTCCGAAGTAATGACAAGCTTACCGTAATAAATTTTGCTTTCTTTTTTTGTGGTATTAAGTACCTGGAAATTGTTGGCATTCACATCAAGATCAAAATTGTAATTGGTGAAATTGGGTGTTTGCACTGTGCCATTCAACCTAAGTTCATTATTAGCTGTATCTCTTATCACAAAATCTTCAAAATGAAATCCATTTTCTGTCACGATGATCTTTTCACCATCTATTTTATATTGACTTCCTAATACCGTTGTTGCAAAACTTGCTTTATCAAAATTGATCGGACCATCGATCTTTGGCTCATTTACTGATCCTTTTATAGTGATGTTTCCATTTACACTGCCCGACGCATTTTTTATCATGCCACCAAATGCACCTTCCACAGTGGCGAGTTGCATTTGTTTTACAGCCAGGTCAAGATCCAATGCAATATCATTTTCACCTTTTGGAGCGAATGAACCTGTCAGGGAAATATCATTTCCTCTTCCGGTTATAGTTGCAATTGTATTGTAACGATCCCCCGATGTGTTATCAACCTTTATAACAGCATTTCCAAGTGTATCGCCTTTCATGCTCAGGTCATTAATAGTAAGATCGCTGGTGAAAACGGGTTGTTTCAAAATGTTTTTAAATGCCATCGTGCCATTCATAGAACCATTAACAAGTAATGAATCGGATTTCAAAAAAGCCGTGATCGTTGATAATTGAAAATTTGTAAACCCCACATTCAGTATTTGTCCTTCACTTTGAAGGGATAATCGCTGCTCATTTTTTTGCAATGAAAAGTTATTGGCAATTATATTATCCTTTGTTATGGTAATGGAGTTATTAGCAGAAACGATCCACTTATCATAGTTTAGCATTAAACTATCAGAGCGGAGATTTATCGTGTAATTTCCTTGTGATGGTTGCGTTAGTAATCCACTCAAATAATATTTATCCTTTCCGCTCTTATCATCAATGTTTAAGTTGAAATCAATTTTATTATTTAATGCAATAGCATTGAATTGTGTGTGATAAAGATTATGGCCAATTCCCGTAATATGCTGTACATCCCCGGTAAATTGCAAACCTTTATCTGTTGTATTTATTTTAAGATCTACGCCACTGATCTCATTCCCATTGTAAGAAATAAATGCCGTATTCGCAGTAGCATTTAACCCTTGCTCAGTCGATGCCCTTCCATCAATATGAATCGGCTCATATGATTTCAAGCCAGGTACAAAAGCAATTAATGCGGGAGCATTCGCAATATCAGCAGTAAAGGAAAAATTATAAGGTTGCACATCAGTAAGCGTATTTGCAGGAGCAACCTGGAAATAAGGCTCTATGCTTTTTTGAAAGATCTTGCCAAGATCGGTGTACCGGTATTGACCACTTAATTTTCCATTAGCAACATCACTTCTTAAAGTCATGAATTGAGCAGTATCGTTTCTACCAGAAATAAATTCAATTGTATCTAATGGAAGCCGTTGATCGGCAGATACCAGCAAAGCATTCGTCATTAAAACATTTGCTTCTAAATAATTTTCATTGATAACGGATATATCGGCATCTATTTTTCCTCTTACTATTGCTGGTTGTGGAGTAAGATTCAATGGAAATGTTTTAATGCTGTCTAACATTCCTGTAAAATGATATGAAGGATTGTCGGATATATTTCCGGTAAGTGTTCCGTTCAGGTCAATGTTCGGATCATTTATATCTGTTATTACATTGAGTGAATATCCATTGATAGCTCCATCAACTTTAATATTCCTGTACACATAATCATTAAATGAAATTGCATAAACATCTCCCTTGAAATTTGTATTGAGTTTACCAGGAGTAAATCCTTTTCCTGAAACTGTAATATTTCCGCTGATATTTTTAAACTGATCATTTCTTAATATATATCCGAGATCCAAAGAATTGGTTTTTACCAATGCATTATAAGTTGCAGCATCGGGTTTACTCAGGTTTGTAAAACGTCCATTTACCAGGGCTGTACCAACAGAAGAATTAATTGTAAGATTAGTAGAAAGTTTATTCATAGACCCCGAAACCGTTCCATGCGCATCAAATTCTTCCGGCAAATTGATCTGTTTGTTCGATAAACGTTGACCAGTGAGTAAAGCAATGTCTGTTTGATTTGTATGCAATCTTCTTATATTTAATGTACCGCCTGTTCTATTGGGGTCATTGCTCGCCGCCAATGAACCGCTCGCATCGATCTGTGTATTTTTTAATCCGCGGAATTGAAGATTTGCAATATGCATTGTTTGAAGCGTTCCATTTCCCTGAAGGTTTAGGTACCATATTGCATTGGGATTTGCAAATGCTGGTTGTGAATGCAATTGTGGAGCAAATGCAAGGATATCCTTCACCTGAACATGACTGTTTGAAATATCTGCGTCAATTTGTGTACGTGGAAAATTCTCAGAAAAATCTTTAAAGGATGAATAAGAAAATGATGCATATCGTTTCAACTCTGTTCCCGGTGTTTTAAGAAAAAAATCCTTTACAAAAGTTTGTGTATTGCTATAGAGAAATTCTCCATGTACCTCATTTAATACAAAACCACTTTGTTCTTTAAATGAGCCTTTTTTTATTTTCCCGGAAATAGAATCTGCGGTCAATAAAAGATCATTTGCTTCTAATGTTACGGAGTCACCTTTAAAATGGCCATAATCTATCCCATATTTTATTCGGGGGTTATTATCATTATCAAACTGCAAACTATTATTCACAAGATTCACAGTTGATGCGATTATTCTCCATCCAGCTTCCACCTGGCTCTTTGCTTCCTGTTTCACTTCTTTGACAACAACTCTCGCTTCTTCTTTTCTGCCAAACCTGATAGCGGCCATCGTATTTTCCAAAGAAATATTTTGAAGATCGATAACACGATTAACAAGATCGATATTATTTGGTTTCACATTGGCAGATCCAAGATCGACCGTAGAATACGTAGCAGATACATCATTACGATAATCAAGTTTGATGTTCTCCAGGTTTAATTCTTTAAAAAATAATTTCAATGCAGATGGTTGTTGCGCTTCTATCATATCTTTTGCCGCAGGTTCTAATGTTAATAATGGTTTTACCTGGTAAATCCTTGCGGTCAATCCTTTAATATTTGTTTTGGGAACATCAAAATAAAAATGTTCATAATCCATTTTATCAATTCGTGTATCAAGATGATCGAGCCATGCTTCTGCATCAGTGCCGGTGATCGTGTCTTTATAAATGATCCTGATCTTATTTAGTTCTACAGATGGAATGGAAATAAAATAAGAGGAAGTATCAGTATTTATTGTCGTGTCTTTGGTCGCAAAAGCATCAACTACAAATTGAAAATTAAAAGCAGTATCAGGAAGTTGTCTTTTTATCTTAGCAGTGATGTTATCCAGCGTAATGCTCCTAATATCCATTTGATTTTGAAAGATCAATTTCATAAGATCGAGATTAGCTTCGATCTTACCTCCGGATAATAAAGTATCTTTTTGCCTGTCTTCGATATAAACATTTTCAAGAATAATATTTTTAGGCAGGCCAACATAAACCCTTCCCACTTCAACTTTTGTCTTTAACTTTTTTTGGAGATAAGCAACCGCTTTTACTCTAAGAATATTTTGTACAGGACCAGTTTGTATCAATAAAAGAATGACTAGTAAAAACAAAATGATGAACAGAATAGTCTTTGCTACTATTCGTGCCGGTTTGACCCAAATATTCTTTTTAACCTGGTCCATGCAGTCGTCTCTATAGGATTTTTACTGGAGTCCTTGTCTATTATTAGAAAATATCATGCTATAAATACCGCGAATAAAAATAAAAATTGAGTGTGGCAGAATTTGCCCATTTCGTGTTTTATAAGCAACATACTGTCTTGATCAACCAGCATTTCGTACGCACTTGTCCCGCCTTTGGCGTGGATTTGCTATCTTTCTTTCTTAATAAACAATTGCCATGCTACGATCAAAGATTGCCGGTATTGGTATGTATGTACCAAAAAATGTAGTTACCAATAATGATCTGATAAAATATATGGATACCAGTGACGAATGGATACAGGAACGTACCGGTATAAAAGAAAGAAGATATGCAGACCGCACAAAAGAAACGACTGCGACAATGGGCATTGAAGCTGCAAAGATCGCAATTGAAAGAGCCGGCATCACTCCACAGGATATTGACTTTATCATCTTCGCTACAATCTGTCCTGATTATTATTTTCCCGGTTGTGGTGTACTGGTGCAACGTGCTATGAAGATGAAAGAGATCGGCGCACTGGATGTAAGAGATCAATGTTCGGGTTTTGTATATGCACTCAGCACAGGCGATCAATTTATAAGAACAGGCATGTATAAAAACATACTTGTTGTGGCCAGCGAAAAACATTCTTTCGGTCTTGACTTCACTACTCGCGGAAGAAATATCTCGGTGATCTTTGGTGATGGTGCAGGCGCCGTTGTATTGCAACCAACGGAAGAGGAGAATCGAGGTATACTTAGTACGCATTTGCACTGTGATGGAAATAATGCAGAGATACTTGCTATGTATAATCCAGGCACACATGCCAACTATTGGGTTGGAGAAAATAAGCTTGCCGATTTTGATGAAGCTGAAATTGGCGAAATGTTTATGAGCCATGCAATGATCGACAATGCACAGAATTTTCCAAACATGGATGGCCAGGCTGTATTTAAAATTGCAGTTGAAAAATTTCCTGAAGTGATAATGGAAGCATTGAATACAAATAATTATAAAACATCTGATCTCAAATTATTGGTTCCTCACCAGGCGAATCTTCGTATTTCACAATTCGTACAAAAGAAATTAAGATTGACCGATGACCAGGTCTATAACAATATCCAGAAATATGGTAACACCACGGCCGCCTCAATTCCGATTGCTTTATGTGAGGCATGGGAAATGGGAAAAATAAATGAAGGAGACCTGGTTTGTTTAGCTGCATTCGGCAGCGGGTTTACATGGGCAAGTGCATTGTTAAAATGGTAAATATTTTTTTTAAATACTATCTGTATGAAAAAATCTTCTATCACTATTGAATATTGTCCGAAATGTCATTGGTTGCTTCGTGCAGCATATATGGCGCAGGAATTTTTGACCACTTTTGAAACTGAATTGAAAGAAGTAACATTGCAACCCAGTGAAGTAAATGGAAGTTACCGTATTACTATAGAAGGAAAAACAATCTTTGATAGAAAAGAATATGGTGGTTTTCCGGAGATCAAAGAATTAAAACAACTGGTTCGTGATATAGTTGCGCCTGGTAAAGGCCTGGGTCATGCAGATACAAAGCCACATCATACTGATGAGGGTCAGTAAGATTACTAGACATTATAAAATTAGAATGTTATCAGCTCGTGCAACGATTTTTCCCCGAACTTCGTTTTAACTGTTACAAACAATGGGCAAATTTATTTTATACATATTGATCTTATTTTCTGCATCAGTGCAGGCACAATCCTATGATAAATGGGAAATCTATCAGAACCGTAAGGAAGTTTCCAAATTCAATAATAAAAAAGAAACAAATGATGAAAAAAGGGTGTTACTTCTGAACCGATTCCTTGAAGGTCCGGGTGTTTTTGTTATTGAGTTCACGCCTGCTAAAGAACAGGAAGAATGGATACGCACTATTGCGTTTTATGATTCTACTGATAAACAGATAAGAGAATATAATAACACTCTTTTCTTACGAATACATAATTCAGAAATTGCCGGTATCATGGAAGGCCGGCAAAAAGTAAGAGTGTATAGCTGGGCTGTTCCAAAAGATCCAGCCGTTGCCGCTACTGTTCGTGTTCGTCGCCTACTTTTGTGTACATTGTATACACGATGAGCCGAAAGATCATTTACATCATCAATCCTATTTCGGGTACAAAATCCAAAAGCGACCTTCAAAAATTTGTTGAAGTAGAAACAAAAAAAAAGGGCATTGCTTTTTCTGTTTTTCCATCCGTGGCTGATGGGAATTATTCTTTTTTACATTCCATTATAAAAGAAGAAAGAATTACTGATGTAATCATTGCCGGTGGGGATGGCACTATCAGCAGTGTGGTCGGAAGTCTTTTAAAAGCAGACGTAAATTTTGGGATCATACCTTGCGGTTCGGGCAATGGATTGGCGCATACTGCAAAGATCTCAAAACAACCGGCCATAGCACTTGATATAATTTTCAAAGGAAAGGCATCCGCTATTGACGGTTTTTTTGTTAATGATCGTTTTGCCTGTATGTTAGCCGGGCTTGGCTTCGATGCAAAGGTGGCGCATGAATTTGCTGATCATCCAAAGAGAGGTTTAAAGACCTATGCGCAATTAACGCTAAAAAATTTATTTTCAATAAAGCCTTTTCGGTTTGAGTTAAAGTTTGAAAACAGGATACTTGATATTGATGCTTTTTTTATGAGCATCGCCAACAGCAACCAATTTGGTAATAACGTTACTATAGCGCCAAAAGCAAGTTTAACGGACGGTCTCCTTGATATTGTAATTGTAACAAGCCAGAATAAGGTGAGTTTTGTTTTTCAAACATTGAAGCAAATAGCAGGATGGAATATTCTTCAATCTACTGCAGTGGTTACAAAAAAAGCAGGTGTTATTTATTTCCAAACTGAACGCCTGGAGATCATCAATCATTCACTGGCTCCCATACATATTGATGGTGATCCTGCTGAAACGCCGGAAAAACTTAGGGTGGAAATAAAAAAGAAGTGTTTCCGTCTTATTCAACCGGTTTAATAACAATTGAATCTTTTTTATTAAAGAGATTGACCACTTTGTCAAAACTCACTTTATTAAATAAAAAATCAGGGGAGCTCATGATATTCTTTTTCTCTCTTTGCGTAAGATGAAAATTCAATGCGGCTTTATCTTCCTGTTTTTCTGTTGCGTATTGAAACGTGATCTTATTAATTTTATGCGCTGCATGTTGACTATAATAACTCAACAAGTCATTCTGAAAATATTCCATTGTTTTAAACCAATTATGCTGGAGCATTAAAAACGGTTTCGTAGCATGATCGCCGATATTTTCTGTAACATAAGGATAATCCCAACCGCCCGAAGGACGATCTCTTAATTGAATGATCAATACACCACGAGTATTTTTATTTATCCAATCGTCAAAAAATTCAAGGAATCGTAAACCGGTTTCTTGCCCGTAGTTATCTCTTAATCCTGCATCCATTACATCAATTACCGGATCGGAAGGAAGCCATACATTGGGTAACACAATAGGGAAAGTTGCGTTCATCCGCAAGGCAGTTAGTATTCTTATATTATATGGATCTTGTTTTTCAAAAAAAGAAGTGAAGTCAATAACATCGGGATCCATTTCAGGAAGTGCTATTGAATCATAACGGCTCCGCATCATAAATCTTATTGGCTGCGTGCTGATGATCATTTTCCTGCTATCCCTTGAAACAACTGAATTATAAAATGCCAGGGGAATAATTGCATTTCTTTCATCCTCTTTGTAATCTTTCAATTGCTTATTTAAAAACCCATTCGTATTCATATCCAGCTTTGATTCAAAAGAATAAGCCCGGTCCTTTACATATATATAAGGACCTACTTCAAATTTCAATGAGGGTGAAATAAGATCTCTTGCTACAAAAGAAGAGAACAACGGATTCAGCAGATCCCCGGAAATATCATCAACATATTTTTTATCCTGCAAATGGATATTTTCTCCTTTTTGTTTTCGCAGGTATAGCTCCCGGAAATAAGAAGCGCCGATCATGCCACCTGATGCTCCGGTAATAAGAAAAGTTTTTTTCATCATCTCTCCATTAGTAATGCTATCGAGTCTTTGGAGAATACTCATTGTAAAGGTTGCGCTGCGATGTCCCCCACCACTTGTGTTAACAATTACGAACAAAGGCTTTTCTTCTCCCTGCTTTCTTTTCCAGTTCTCTAAAACATGGATCATATTCAGGCTATCTTCAGAAACATTTTTTGAGGATGCCATTGCCAGTATATGTTCCCGGGTGTATGCAGGTCGTTCTTTGGTATTTGAATATTTTAAACCAAACGCTTTATTTCTCGGATCGATCCAATCCCATGTATAAAAAAGATTGAGAATAATTATTAACCCAAGAACATAAGGAACACTCCAGCTTTGCAAAAAATAAGTAAAGGCGCCAGCTACTCCAATAAGTATAGCAAAGAAAACCGTAATGCTCGCCGCTGCAGGTATTTGAAAAAAAGCTGAGTCTTGTAAAAAACCAATCCCGATCAAGAATAAAAAGGCGGCAAATACTGAAAGCACTGCAGCAAAGTGATGACGCTTAAAAATATTTTCAATGAAGTCACGGGTATAGTGAGAAACATCTCTTGTTTTTCTCACCGCCCAGGGCATTTCAAGATACCATTCTACTTTTATGATCTTTGATTCACTCGGTGGTAATTCGCCGGGCTTTAAATGCCGGATATATTCCTTCGGGTTTCTTATTACCGGCATCATACGACGGTAAATAGAACGATCGGCCCTGAAAAAATAAATAAATGAGATAAAGAGTATTAATAGTAATCCCAATAAAAAACCGCCGGCTAACATTAAATATTCTGCTGTAGGAATAAGTTCTTTATACCTGATAAACAGAAAGGCTTTAATAAAATAGAAGATCAGGAAGGCTAGCGGTATTACAAAGTTATTAATGCAATATCTTAAAAAAGGATTGGTAGTAGCAGCAAGGAAACGAAAGTGACGACTGAATAAAATGAAACTGGCGATATTCCAGCTCATGATAAACATACCAATAGAAATACCAACAATACCTGCACCAAGTGCATTTACATTACCAAGATATTCCGGCGCCAGGTAAAGTGAATCGGCACCGAAGGTTCGCATGAAAGTGCCATTGATAGTGCTGAACAAAACAAACCAGAAAATAAGTAACACCTGGTATTTTCTGAAATGCAGAAACAACAGTTGAACGGGGAAAGAATAAAAAAATCCACGAAGCCAGGCTTTCATAAGTAAAGGAGAGGCGGTTTAGTTTCTTAAAATTAATATTAAACCGGGGTTATTTCAAAGTAACTGCTATTTACTTTTAATAAGGTAAGCCATCCAGGTAAGCGATAATAACAGGAACATTGCAATTAATTGGTGGAACTGTGCTAACCATTCAAATATTCCCCAATGATTCGGCACTATTTGTACACTTGTAAGAACAGAAAAAACACCAAGAATAACCTGTGTAGTTACAAGGAAAAAAGGGAGCCATCTCGTTTTCAAGAATAATTTGCTACCGCTCGCTTTAACAGCTTTCCATGTCCAAATAAGAATAAGGATAAAAAGAAGATATGCGAGTAAACGATGAAAGAAATGAATGGTGATCCTGTTCTCAATTAAATTCAATATCCCGCCAGGTGAGGAAAACATTTTAGCAGGAATAAAACTGCCGTTAATATCCGGCCAGGTAGGTGCAGTAGTCGCCGCTTTATGCCCTGCCATTAATGCCCCAAATGCTAATTGCAATGCTAAAACTGTAATGATAGCCCAGGTAAATTTCTTTAATGATCTATTTACTATCCTTTTTTCATTGGGCACCATCAATTGTAATGCAAACCAAAAAGTATAACAAAGCAAGCCTAATGCTAATACAAAATGTAACGTCAGCCTTGTTGGTTTTACATAGATAGCATCGCCAGTTAATCCGCTTGCCACCATGATCCATCCAACTGCTCCCTGTAAGGCGCCTAAAAGAAAAAGAATGATCAATGGTTTTATCATTTCTTCCTTGAATCTTTTTTGAAAAAGAAAGATGATAAAGGGAATTGCAAATACCACACCCATCAATCTTGCCCAAAAGCGGTGGAACCATTCCCAGAAAAAAATGGATTTA
>Ga0207689_10006663_pt1 | contig 10188 bp, 8 predicted proteins | sample KBSMisM52_FD_184312 | JGI IMG/M metagenome (GOLD analysis project Ga0207689, IMG submission 184312) | Miscanthus rhizosphere microbial communities from Kellogg Biological Station, Michigan, USA - KBS Miscanthus M5-2 (SPAdes) (version 2) | ecosystem: Host-associated > Plants > Roots > Rhizosphere... | reverse complement strand
CGGCGCCCCGGGAATAGGCGACTTCGGACATCTCGGCTACCCCTCGCTCGACGACGACGAGTGGTGCCACGGCGACCTGGCGTCGTTCGAGTATCTGTACAAGGGCTGGGCGGCGATCGGATTTCTCCCGAAGGAGCTGGAAGCCATCCGCGCCTTTCTCGTCGCCCACAAGAAGCACGAGGTGGGCCTCTTCATCGAGGGCGAGGAATACGCCGATCGGTTTCCCCCGGTCGCGATCACCTCCAAGCCGGCGCCCGCTCTTCCCGAGCAGGGTTTCGTCAACGGCCACTTCGAGCTGGACTGCGATCGGTGCAAGGCCTCGTTCCTGACGCAGGCGGCGGAGTGGCTGCGTCCGATCGAATCGCGGAAGGTGGCGAAGGCGAAGCTGGACGCGTTCACGTCGCGTGTCCTCGACGCGGACGGGGCGAACTTTCACCGCATCACCGGCGGGCGAGTGATCGCGTTCGGCGTCGAGTACGAAGGCAGCAGGGAGCGGGCGTTGGCGCTGTGCGAGCTTCGCGACCCGGCTCGGCCGGTGTGGCGCCACGCCTATACCGACTCGCCCGCCGGCGATCGATCCTTCGAGCGGTTCGCCGTGGCGGCCGGCCAGATCTACACGGAGTGGGGCGAAGACCTCGTCGCGCTGCGCCTGTCGGATGGAGAGGTCACGTGGCGCCGCAGCCTCGCCGAGTTCGGCGCCCGGTCCTACCGGCTCCCGTCACCGGTGTCGGTGTCGAATGACACCATCCTGCTCGATACGAACAACGAGCTGCTGGCGCTCGACGCCGCGAACGGCGATCTGCGGTGGCGCCGCGAGCGTGTTCAGGGCTGGCTGAGAACGGTGTGCGATGGTGTGATCTACGCGGCCGAGGTCACTCAGATGGTGGATGCCCCCCCCGGCACCCTCGTCGCCATCGACGTCGTGACCGGCCGCGAGGTCGCGCGTATTGACGCCGGTTCCGCGGCATTCGCAGAACCTCCACCGCCCCGCCCTCACTTTGCCAGCTTTCCGGTGATCGGCCTGACGCACGTCTTCGTGAACGACCGCAACGGCCGGATCTGGGCGCTCGACAAGACGACGCTCGAGCCGCAGTGGATGACCCGGCCGAAGGGCATCGACGGTGCCGCGACGCAGATGTCGGTGGCGTATGACGACCGTCTCCTGCTCAAGTCGCGTGGTGGGCGGCTGTTCTGCTTCGAGGGCGCGCGTCAGCCCGAATAGAACACCAGCCCGTAGCCGTTCGGGTCGCGAATGGTGAACTGGCGCCCGCCATAGAACGGGTCGTACAACTCCTCGTCGAAGACGATCCCCGACTGAGGGTCTGACAGCTGCCGGGCCTTGAGGAGATGGTAAAGCCGATCGACCGGGTCGGTATAGATCCACACGCTGATACCCTTCGAACCGGGCTCGCCGATCATGCCGAACATGATCTCGGCGTTGCCGAACGACACCATCCCGAAATTGACGACGCCGTCGTCTTCGTGGCGCGCGAGCTCGGTGAAGCCGATCGAGCTGTACCAGGCGAGCGTCGCCGCGATGTCCGCGACGGTGAGGCCGGCGACCAGTTTCTTCGTCGACGTGGCCAACGCGGCCATGCCGGCTGTGAATTCCACCGGGTCGATCGGCGCCGGCGGCCTGGCGCCGGCCGCTTTCAGACGCGTCACCGCTTCCTGGTCGCCGCGCGCCATCGCCTGCGCGCGCGCGGTCTGCCCGCTCGAGTCCGTCGCGTCGAGGTTGGCGCCCAGCTCGATCAGCAGATCGAGGATGTCGTAGCGTTTGCGGTCGATGGCGAAATGCAGCGGCGTCTGCCGATGTTCGAAGCGGGACAAGCGTCGATCGAGCGCGTTCGGATCGTCCGCGACGACCCGGCGAATCAACTCCATGTCTCCGAGTGCGATCGCGGAGAAGACATGATGGCGCGCGCCGCGCTCGACGAGAAGGGACGCCATGGCGGCCGGGCTCTTGTCCGGTTGCTCGTAGACGGTCGCCCAGCCGATGACGTCGAGCTCGTGAACGTCGCCGAGGCCGTGGACGTCGGCCCCCGCGTCGAGCAGCGCCCGCGCGATCTCGACCTGCTTCGCCGCGGCGGCCCAGTGCAACGGGGTCGTGTTGTCGCCCGCTTCGCGCGCGTCGGGGTCCGCGCCGCCCGCGAGCAGTGCCCGGACACCGTCGACATCCCCCGCTTGCGCTGCCGTGTGCAGCGGGGTCCAGCTCGGATCGCGATGCTCAGCCATCGGCCACCTCAGTTGCGCGGCAGCGCGTAGGCCACGATGCCGACGGGCCCCGCGGCTGCCGAGACGTTGTCGCCGCGTCCGCCGCGGCCGGTCATTCCCGTGGCGGTGACGAGGAGGTACTGCCGTCCGCCGAGCTCATACATCGACGGCGCGCCGCTCGTCGCGCCGCCGAGCGGCAGCTCCCAGATCTGCTTGCCGGTGGCGCTGTCGTAGACGTGGACCTTGCGGTCCGCGGCGGTGACGAAAAGCAGGCCCGAGCCGGTGACGATGATGCCACCTTTGACGGTCGCCGCGCTGCCCGTGCCGGTGATGCCTTGTCCGGCAAGGCGCAGATCGTCGCCGAGGCCGATCTGCCACCTGATCGTGCCCTGGTTGAGATCGTACGCGGTGAGCGTCGTGTACGGCGGATTCACGATCGTCGGATAGAGCCCGAACCCGTTGGTGACATAGCGGCCCCCCTTCACGGTTTCGGGAGGCCCGCCGCGCTGTCCGGGGCGCATCTCGCCAGGTTTCAGCAGGCGGAGGAGCGTCGGCACGTTGAAGCCGATCACGTACACGCTGCCGTCCGCCGGATTGGATGCGGTGCTGCCCCAGTTCGAACCGCCCTGGTTGCCGGGCATGTGCACGACCTCGTCGAATCCGATCGGCGTGAAGGGGCCGTCATTGCGCGCTTTGAGGATCCGCTGCCGGAACTGCTCACGCTCGTCCGGCGTCAGGATGTACGGATTGAGATCGTTGGCCGTGAACCTCTGGCGCGAGAACGGCGGCGGGCTGGTCGGAAACGGCTGCGTCGGCCACAGCGATTCGCCGGGAACGGTGGTCCCCTGCGGCACCGGACGCTCTTCGATCGGCCAGATCGGCGTTCCGGTCACGCGATCGAAGACATAGAGGTAGCCGGTCTTGCTGGCCATCGCGACGGCGTCAACGCGGCGGCCGTTGCGGCGGATGGTGATCAACTGCGGCGCCGAGTTGTTGTCGAGGTCCCAGATGTCGTGATGGACGGTCTGGAAATGCCAGAGCCGCTTGCCGGTCCTGGCGTCGAGGGCGAGCAGGCAGTCGGCGAACAGGTTCGCGCCCGTGCGGTTCCCGCCGTAGAAGTTGTACTTCGCGCTGCCCGTCGGGATGAAGACGATGCCGCGCTTCTCGTCGATCGACTGCTCTCCCCAGTTGTTGGCGCCGCCGACGGTCGTCCACGCGTCCTTCGGCCATGTGTCGGAGCCGAACTCGCCGGGCCGCGGCACGGTATGGAAGGTCCAGGCCTTCTTGCCCGTCCGCACGTCGAAGGCGCGGATGTCGCCGGGCGCCGACCCGTACTCCTGGTTCGTCGCCGACCCCAGGATGAGGAGGTTCTCGAAGACCCGGCCCGGCGTGCGGCTCTGTTGATTGATCGTTGCCGGATCGCGATCAAGCCCTTCGCGCAGATCCACCGCTCCCCCGGTACCGAACGACGCGACCCGCTCGCCGGTTTGCGCGTCGATCTCCTGGAGCATGTTGTTCGTGCTGAAGATCAGCCGCCGGTCCTTGCCGTCCGTGCTCTCCCAGTAGTTGAGGCCCCGGCTGTTGAAGCCGTTCGCGCCCTCGTGCAGCCAGAGCTGCCGCCCGGTCGCCGCGTCGAGGGCGACGAACGAATTCTCCGGGCCGCGCCCGTAGACCACCCCGCGCACGACGACCGGATTGAAGTCGGTCTGGCCAGCCGCGTAGCTCCAGGCGATCTGCAGGCGGCTCACGTTGGACTTGTCGAGCCCGGTCGCGGCGACGAAGCGCGAGGTGTCGGGCCCGCCGCCATAGTCGCGCCACTCGCGCGCGCCGCGCTGGGGCTGGCCCGCCAGCGAGAGCCCGACGCCGGCCGTCAGCGCCAGTGCCATCACCTGTTTCCTGATCATCGGCCGAGACCTCCCTGTCGCTTTGGTATCATCCGCTCCGGGGTGCATGGAATGGCGATTGTCGCAGGGATCGACCTCGGAGGCACAGCGGTCAACTACACGCTGCTGGACACGGCCAGCGGACAGTTCCTGATCGAGGGGCTGTGCGAGCATCCGGCGCTCGTCTCGCACGGACCGGACGTCTGCCTGCGGCAGATCGCCGACGGGCTCGCGATGACGGCGCGCCGGGCCGGCACGGCGCTGGGCGACATCGTCGCGGTCGGCCTGGACACGCCGGGACCGGCGAGCGCGGCCGGCGTGCTCAGCGCGCGCGGCTCGACCAACTTCGCGCACGGCGAGTGGGCGGGGTTCGATCTGCGGGGCGGCCTGGCCGGGCGGCTCGAGCGGCCGGTGGTGTATCTCAACGACGGCAACGCCGCGGCCCTGTGGGGCCACACGGCCGTGTTCGGCTCCGACCCGCCGGCCACCAGTGTCTCCGTGATCATCGGCACCGGCACGGGCGGCGGGCTCGTCGTCGACGGACGCCTGGTCAGCGGCCGCCACGGATTCGGCGGGGAAGTCGGGCACGTGCTGATTCCGTGGCGCTCGATCGCCGGCCTGGAGGATCTGGAGCCGCCGTGCAACTGCGGCCGCACCGGGGATCTCGAGTCGATCTGCTCGCTGACCGCGATCCGGCGGACGCTCCTGCCGCACCTCCTCCCGCGGTATCCGGATCATCCGCTGCACGGCGTCGACCTCGCGACGGCCGCTCACCGGGTTCGCGGCCTCGCCGACGGCGGCGACGCCATGGCGCGCGAGGTCTTCCGGCTGCAGGCGCGCGCGCTGGCGTTGTTCGTCGATCAGATGGTGAACCTGCTGGACCCGGACGGTTTCCTGATCGGCGGCGGCGCGCTCGAGGCGTCCCCCGCGTTCCGCGACTGGTTCGTCGGTGAGGTCAAGGCCGGCATGCCGGCGCAACGCCAGGAGCAAGTGACCCGCATCGAGCTGATGCCCGACGGCGACACGGCCGGCGCGCGCGGCGCCGCGCTGGATGCCGTGCGGCTGCTCGGCTGACGGCATGCCCGTTTCGATCTCGAGCTCGCGCGCGATCTACGACGCCCTCAAGGACGGCGGGATCCGCCTGGTGTCCGCGCTGCCGGAGACCTGGCTCGTGCACCTGATTCGCCTGGCCGAGGACGATCCGGAGATGACCCTCGTGCGCCTCGCCAAAGAGGAAGAAGGCGTCGGCATCTCCGCCGGCGCGCATCTCGCGGGGATGAAGTCCGCGATGCTGATGCAGAACCACGGCTTCCTCGCCTCGATCAACGGCATCGTGTCCTGCGCGCAGCTGTACCGGATTCCGCTCCTGATGCTGATCAGTTTTCGCGGCGAGTTCGGCGAGCGCGACCCGTGGCAGACCGAGGGCGGGGGCGTGACCGAAGATCTCCTGCGCGCGCTGCGCATTCCATTCGTGTATCTCGACCACCCCGATCACGTCGCACACCGGATCCGCAAGGCGCAGACGCTCGCGCAGTCGGCCAACAAGCCGGTGGCGCTGCTGCTGTGCCGCGACCTGATGTGGGAGGAGCCGGCCTGATGCGCCGGCTCGACGCGCTCGACGCCATCTACGGCCGCCTCGAGGACGCTATCGTCGTCACCATCATGGGCGCGGTAGCGGCGGAGCTGCAGTCGATCGGCCATCGGCCGAACTTCTTCTACCTCCAGCACGCGATGGGCCTGGCCTCGTCGATGGGGTTGGGGATCGCCCTGGCGAAACCGGACCGCCGCGTCGTCGTGTTCGACGGCGACGGCTCGGTCCTGATGAATCTCGGCGGCCTGACGACGCTGGCGCGGTACCGGCCGAAGAACCTGATCCACGTCGTCTTCGACAACGAGAGCCTGCTGTCGGTCGGCGGGTTTCCGACCGCGACGTCGACCGGCAGCGACCTCGCCGGCATCGCCGCGGCGGCGGGCGTGCCGCGCACCTGCACCGTCCGTGCGCTGGACGAGTTCACCGCCGCGTTCGACGCGGCGCTGGCGGCGCGCGAGCTGACTTCCATCGTCGCGAAGGTTGACGCAGTGGGCCCGGCCGCTTTCGTCACGGACCTGGCGCTGCTCGAGAATCGATTCGAGTTTCAAAAATGGCTACGACAACACTGACCAGCCTCGTCGAGGATCTCGCCGCGGGCCGGCTGACCATCGTCGATCTGACGCAGCCGCTCGGTCCGGCCACTCCGGTAATCGGCCTCCCGCCGGTCTTCGCCTCGTCACCCGGCGTGACCATCGACGTCATCTCGCGCTACGACGAGCGGGGACCGGGCTGGTACTGGAACACGCTGCGCTTCGGCGAGCACACCGGCACGCACTTCGACGCGCCGGTTCACTGGGTGACGGGGAAGGATCTGCCGGACAACGCCTGCGACACCATCGCCGCGCGCCGCTTCGTCGGACCGGCCTGCGTGATCGACGTCGAGCCCGAGGTCGCCTCGGATCCGGACTTCCTGCTGACGCCGGCGCGGATCGAGGCATGGGAAAAGGCGCACGGCCGCATTCCGGCCGGAGCCTGGGTGCTGCTGCGCACCGGATGGAGCCGCCGGACTGATCCCACCGACTTTCTCAACGTGGGCCAGGACGGCCCGCACAGCCCCGGCTTCCATGCCAGCGCGTCCCGCCTGCTCGCGCACGATCGCGACGTGCTGGGGGTCGGCGTCGAAACCATCGGCACGGACGCCGGCCAGGCCGGAACCTTCGATCCGCCGTTCCCGAACCACGGCATCATGCACGGCGCCGGCAAGTTCGGGCTGGCCAGCCTGTGCCACCTCGATCGGCTGCCGCCGACCGGCGCCGTCGTGATTGCCGCGCCGCTCAAGATCGTCCATGGCAGCGGCAGCCCGCTGCGCGTCCTGGCGATCGTGCCGGCGTGACGATCTCTTCGCGGCGGTGTTCGCTGTTTGTTGTGCAGGAGGGACAGGCGTTCAGGAGCCGCTTTTCACGAACAAGACTCGTTCTGATCCCCTGGCTCTCCCGCAAGAAGACTCAGGGTGTGTCGCATCGTATCGCGGTCGCGTTGCTGGCGGCCGTCGCCGCCGGCTGCGGCCGGTCTTCGTCTTCCGCGCCCGTCACCTTCAACAAGGACATCGCGCCGATCCTGTTCGCAAACTGCGCGCCGTGTCACCGGCCGGGAGAGGTCGCGCCGTTCTCCTTGCTCACCTTCGCCGACGCCGTGAAGCGCGCCGATCGGATCGCCGAGGAAACGCGCGAGCGCCACATGCCGCCGTGGCTGCCCGAGCGCGGAGAGTACCCAATCATTGGCGAGCGTCGGCTGCGCGACGATCAGATCGACGCCATCCAGCGGTGGGTCAAGGCGGGAAAGATCGAAGGCAACCCCGCCGATCTTCCCAGGCCGCCGTCGTGGCCCGACGGCTGGCGCCTCGGCCGGCCCGACGCCGTCGTCACGGCCGCGCGCCCGTTCAACCTCGCTCCGAGCAAGGACGACGTCTATCGCAATCTGGTGCTGCGGACGTCGCTTGCCTCCGACGTCTACGTCCGCGCGGTCGAGTTCAGAACGGAAGGCGCGCCGATTCACCATGCGGTCATTCGCGTGGACTCGACGCAGGCGTCACGCCGGCGTGACGGCGCGGACGGCCAGCCCGGATTCGACGGCATGTCGTGGCAGAACGTCCAGGATCCCGACGGGCAGTTCATCGGCTGGGCGCCGGGGCGTGGGCCGATCCTGTCGCCCGACGGCATTCCCTGGCGCCTCGAGCGCGGCGCCGACCTCGTCGTCGAGCTGCACCTGGTCCCGTCGAGAAAGCCCCTGGTGATCCAGCCGACGATCGGCCTGTTCCTGACCTCCACGCCGCCGGTGCAGACGCCGCTGACCGTCAGAATGAGCTCGAAGCTGATCGACATTCCGGCCGGACAATCCGATTACGTCGTGACCGATACCTACGAGCTGCCGGTGCCGGTCGATCTGATGAGCGTGTATCCGCACGCGCACTATCTCGGCAGGGACATGCGCGTGACCGCGGCGCTGCCCGACGGCGCCGTCAAGACGCTGCTGCACATCGGGCAGTGGAACTTCCACTGGCAGCAGGACTACCGCTACGTCACGCCGATCCCGCTCCCGCGCGGGACCCGCCTGACGATGCGGTATACCTACGACAATTCAGAGGGCAACGACGAGAACCCGCACCATCCGCCGGCGCGCGTGCAGCTGGGACCGAAATCGACCGACGAGATGGCGGAGCTCGGCCTGCAGGTGATGCCGAAGTCGGTGGCCGACGCCGCGCTGCTGGCGCGGTCGTTCGACGAGCGCGACGTGCTGGCGAATGTGGCCCTCGGCCAAGCGCGGGTACGCCAGGCGCCGGGCGAGGCCGAGAGCCGGACCTTCCTCGGCGGCGCCTATGTCGAGGCCGGCCGGTTCGCCGAGGCGATCCCGCAGCTCGAGGCGGCGATTCGTCTCGACCAGGCGTCCGCGCAGGCGCACGGCGATCTGGGCACCGCGCTGATGGCGCAAGGGCGTCTGGCCGACGCGCTGGAACACCTGACGCGCGCGGCCGCACTGGCGCCGCGCGACGAAGCGATGCACTACAACCTGGGGAACGCCCTCAACCAGGCGCGCCGGTTCGACCAGGCCGCCGCGGCGTATCTGCGCGCGCTCGCCATCAATCCGGACTTCCCCGATGCCCACGTCAATCTGGGAACGCTGCTGATGACTCACGGGCGGGTCACGGAGGCGCTGCCGCATTTCGCGCGCGCGGCCGCGCTGATGCCGAACTCCGCCGTCATTCACGGCAATTTCGGCAGCGCGCTGGCGAGCTCCGGGCGCTACGCGGAGGCGCTCCGCGAGTTCCGCCGGGCGATCGAGTTGAACCCGCAGTACGGTCCGGCCCTCGAGAACATCCAGCGGCTCGAGGGCATGGGGATTCGTTAGACGTCGATCAATCGGTGCGAAGGGCCACCAGCGGATCGACGCGTGTCGCGCGGCGCGCCGGCAGCACGCACGCGGCGATCGACACGGCGGTCAGGAGCACCGCGATCGCGGCGAGCGCCGCCGGATCGTGCGGCGTGACTCCTTCCATTCCGCCGGGCATCACGCGCCGCAGGGCGACCGAGATCGCCAAGCCGAGCATCAGCCCGATCCCGATCTGCGCCAGCCCCCGTTCGAGGATCAGCCAGGACACCTGGCGCGCCTGGGCCCCGAGCGCCATGCGCACGCCGATCTCGTGCGTCCGCTGCGTTACCGCGTAGGCCATCACCGCATAAAGACCGACCGCCGACAGGGTGAGCGCGATCACGGCGAGGAGGCCGAACATGCCGCTCCACGTGCGCTGCCACCAGCGGTCCTGCGCCAGCACCTGCGCCAGGGTCTGGATGCTCAGCACGGGCTGGTCCGCATCGATGGCCTGTACTTCGCGGCGCACGGCGTCCATCACCGCACCCGGAGGAAGCGCGCTGCGCACCAGCAGCGACGCGGCCGCCGGCGATTCCTGCCGATACGGGATGTAGACGACGGCGTTGATGTAGGCGTCGGTGGGCGAGCCCTGCTTGATCAACGGGCTGATGCCGACGATCGTGCGCCACACGTCGGGACGTGTGCCCGGCGCCGGCGTCCGCGTCGTGAAGCGAAGGCGCCGCCCGATGGGATCGGTTCCGGGGAAGAACTGCGCCGCGAGCCGCTCGTTGACGATCACCGTTTCGCCGCCGGGCGCGCCGTCCGTGTCCTGGAAGGCTCGCCCGCGCAGCAGCCGTACGCCGGCCACGTCGAAGTAGCGCGGGCTGATCGTCACCGTCCCGACGAAGACCGGCCGAGCGTCGGCAGACGGTAAGCAGCCGTTGGAAACCCGCGAGCCCGCTCGTCGTTGCCACTGCGGCTGATTGCCGTGCGGGACATCGGGAAAATAGTACTGCGTTCGATTGCCAACCGTGTGTCGCTGTACGCGGTCAAACTTGCACCCGCCTTCAATCCTGCCCGGATAGATCCAGTGTGCAAGATGCACGCACTTATGAGGCATACCCCGGAACCACGCCAACGGGGCCATGGTTCTGTTCCGAACGTTGCGCCGAGCATACGAACGGTCACCGCAGA
>Ga0207689_10006662_pt1 | contig 10188 bp, 9 predicted proteins | sample KBSMisM52_FD_184312 | JGI IMG/M metagenome (GOLD analysis project Ga0207689, IMG submission 184312) | Miscanthus rhizosphere microbial communities from Kellogg Biological Station, Michigan, USA - KBS Miscanthus M5-2 (SPAdes) (version 2) | ecosystem: Host-associated > Plants > Roots > Rhizosphere... | reverse complement strand
AGAATCCGGATAAAAAAGCGGCAATCCGCAATGCAAGCTGTCTGCAGAGTGAAATGAGTAGCAAAAAACTTATCGAAGACGTTATCAAACGTTATCAGGATCGCAAAAGCGGTTACACTCGCATCCGCGATGTAGGTTTCCGCTCTGGTGATGCCGCTCCTATTGTACAAATTGAATTAGTCTAATCCGGGTTAACTCCCAAATTTCCATGAAAACATTTGCACCAAAACAATCAGAGATCAAACATGAATGGCACCTTGTAGATGTAAAAGGTAAAAGCCTCGGCCGTGCTGCAAGTAAAATTGCTGCATTACTCCGTGGTAAAACCAAACCTACTTTTGCTCCTTACGTAATCAGCGGCGACTTTGTTGTTGTTATCAACGCCAAAGAAGTACGTTTGACCGGTAAGAAAGAGGTCCAGAAGATTTACTACAAACACAGCCGTTTTCCAAACGGTTTGAAAGCAGTAAGCGCAGGTAAACAACGCGAAATGCGACCTGAGAAAATCATTGAACTTGCTGTTGCAGGTATGATTCCACACAACAAACTCAAGAAAGACATCTTACGCAAACTGAAAGTATACAGCGGTGCGGAACACAAGCACGAAGCACAGATGCCAAAAGCAGTTGAACTCTAATATATTTACACATCTATCAACACACTCCTATGGTGAAAAAGATCGAAGAATCAGATTCAAAAACTACCAAAGCTCCAGTTGCTGCAGCTAAACCGGTTGTTGCCAAGAAAACAGCTGCCCAGGAGTATTATTACTCTGCAGGCAAACGCAAAACTGCTGTTGCTCGTGTTCGTTTATATGCAAAAGGCAAAGGTGCTGTTACAGTAAACGGCAAACCTGAAAACGAATACTTCACAGTTCCTAGCGCTCATGGAATTATTCAATCTGCCTTGAAACTTACCGGTCACAGCAAGAGTTTTGATGTTTCTGTAAAAGTTGCTGGCGGCGGTATGAATGCCCAGGCTGAAGCTATTCGCCACGGTATTGCCCGCGCCCTCATGGTTTTCGATGAATCACTTCGTGGAACTCTCAAAAAAGCAGGATTCCTTACTCGTGACGCCCGTGTGAAAGAACGCAAGAAACCAGGTCTCAAACGCGCTCGTCGCGCTCCACAGTTCAGCAAACGTTAAGAAGCTGGACCTTCCTATACCAACCCGAAAAAGCACTCTGATATGGCAGGGTGCTTTTTTTATCCCAAACAAAAAACTCTTTACTGTTTCTAGAAATAAACAAACATCACCGTGGTGTTGTCGTATGGAGAAACACTTATATCCTGCTCAACTTTTGTTACACCATTCTCCTTGTACTCACCCGGGCATCTTCCGGTTGTATTGCGAAGACGCACCAGTTTCAAAACTTCGTCCAAAACCATGTAGCGGTTCATATTTTTATTATGCAGTTCGATGATTTCCTGATCAGTCACACCGCGCAGGCCATCAGAACAAAGCATAAAAATAGATCCAGGAGGAGCATCCAGTTCAGCAAAATCCACGACACTATGGGATAAAGTTCTTGTGACAATATGTCCTTCAGGGTCAGTAAGCGCCTCTTTTTCAGTTATCTTTCCGGCTTTCACTTTCTCGCGTGTCAAAGAATGGTCTTCACTCGCAGCAATAATCTTCCCTTTATGGAAAAGCCTGTATCGGCAATCCCCGACATGAGCGACACTTATCTTATTTCCATGAATCTCTGCTGCTGCTAAAACAGTATCCGGCGAATATATTTTGCCAACCCATCTGGAAAAATTATTATTATAATAGTTCAAATAGGTTTGCGCATCGCTGATCGCCTGCGGGAAAGTACCACCATTCGTTAATATATTAACTACAGCTTGGTGTGACGCCAGTTCGCTGTGGAAATTTCCACCAAGACCGTCTGCCACAACCAAACGCTTTTTACTAAAACCCGCACTGTCTTCATTCGTTTCAGAGTATTTACTATAACCCTGAGCACGTGTAGTACTACCAATTATTTTTTTATTGCCATCAATAAAACCCTCCATCAAAGTTTCATCCTGGCCTGTTGGAACAGTATGGATATCTTTTCCATAATGAAGCGCTTCATCGGTTTTCTCCAGACGGTAATGCACCGGCGAAAGACCTTGATGGTTATGAATCACAATGGTTCCGTCAGAATCAACTGAGAAGAAAAACGGTAAACCTGGAACAGGTTCCATCATATTGCCGGTGACGGGTGCGGATGGAACTGTAAAAAACTGTGTGAGCCCGTTTGAATAGTGCACCTCATATCCATCAATCGGTGTATCACCGTTATTTTTTGGCACACGGACAATTTTAACTCGCAATGCACCGGGGTCGGTACTGAGTGCCATCACGAGCGTCACTTCACGATGTAAAAATTTCTGATCAACGCGACCACCCCCCCCTTTTGGTACTTCCAACCATTTGCCGATTTCAGGAATCGGTTCAGGTTCAGGGATTGTTGCTAATGGTTGTCGCACTGCCATATTTCCATATCATATGAATAGATAAAATTATACAACATTAGAAAATTTATGGCAAATATGGTACACTGGGCTCAAACAACGATAAACGGCTTCCATACCGAATGATCTGACTTTTCCTTATGCGCTTTGACCTTTTAACCATCTTTCCCGAAATCTTTGAATCCTATCTTGGTGAAAGCATCATCAAAAGGGCTGTTCAGGATAAAAAGCTCGAGATTGTTGTCCATGACATCCGCAAATACACCAAGGATAAACATCAAAAGGTGGATGCGCCGCCGTACGGCGGCGGACCCGGCATGGTCATGATGCCCCAGCCCCTCTATGACTGCATTGAGGCTGTTAAAAAACTCAACAAAGGACCGGTAGTGTATATGAGCCCAAAAGGAAAAATGCTCACCCAAAACTATGGCCAAACTCTCTCCAAAAAATATCAAAAAACCGGATTGATTCTAGTCTGCGGCCGTTATGAAGGCATCGACCAGCGCGTGATAGATCTGTGTGTAGATCTGGAAATATCCATCGGCAAATACGTACTAACCGGCGGTGAACTGCCAGCCATGGTGCTTCTGGATGTCCTTTGCAGGTTGGTACCAGGAGTTCTGGGTGACGATTTATCCAGTGAAGAGGAAACTTTTTCCAAATCACTCGATGGCAAAAAAGAGTACCCGCACTATACGAGGCCCGAAGAGTTTATGGGTTTGAAAGTTCCAGATGTACTGTTAAGCGGACATCATGCTAACATCAAAAAATGGCGCAAAGACAACGTAAAATAAAGCTATGCTTGCTAAAGGTGAACTCACAAAACTTCTGCATGATCACCAGACAGGCCTCGAAGGTTTAATGCCGGAAGAGGTTAAAAAACGTCTGGATCAATTTGGTGAAAATATTCTGAAAACCAAAAAGAAAACACCACTCATCATTTCATTTCTGGAAGAGTTCAAAGATCTGATGGTTATTTTGCTTATCGCTGCGGCAATAATTGCACTACTTGGCGGTGATGACCGCGATGCCATTGTTATTTTCTGTATCGTACTGCTCAATGCCACGATCGGATTTGTGCAAAAATACCGCGCCGAAAAAGCAGTTGAAGCTCTCCGCAAACTTATTGCACCGCGCGCTCATGTGATTCGCAATAGCGTCCAAGAAGAAATTGATGCCAAGGACCTGGTACCCGGCGACATTCTTATTATTAAAGAGGGTGACAATATAACAGCGGATGCCATTCTCATTGAAGCAAATGAACTGCAAATGCAGGAAAGCGCACTCACAGGCGAATCTTCTCCAGTGCAAAAACTGCTTCACGATTTACCGGAAACCAATGCCAATGAAGCAGAAAGAGAAAATGTTGTATTTATGGGCACGACTGTAGCACATGGCAGTGGCCGTGCCATTGTTATAGCCACGGGCATGCAAACGCAAATGGGAAAAATCGCCCAGCTGACCACTGAAACCAAAAAAGATTTAAGTCCTTTGGAAAAAGAGCTCATGAGTATCGGTGTTTTTGTGGGAAAAATTTCACTGGTCATTTCAGCAGCACTTTTTGCTATCGGAGTCGTACTTCAGGGAAGAGCACTGATTGATTCATTACTGTTTGCAACATCTGTGGCCGTAGCAGCAGTACCTGAAGGCTTACCTGCCACCGTAACTATTGCACTGGCTATTGGTGTTCAAAGATTGGCGCGCAAAAACGCCATTATGAAACAGCTCTCAGCTGTTGAAACTCTTGGATCAACCACAGTTATCTGCAGTGACAAAACCGGCACACTGACCAAAAACGAAATGACTGTGAAAGAGGTCTATTTTGATCAGTATGAATGTTCCGTGCGCGGGGTCGGCTACAACCCTATTGGATCGGTCCATATTGAACATAACAACAAGCATTGCATCACCATCGGTGAAGAAAACGGCATGCTTGAGGATTACGAACACCAACGCCAGGATCTCATCACAGTGCAAAGAACTCAGACGGAACTCTATCAATCACTGGAACTCCTGATGCTGGCCGCAGGTTTATGTAACGACGCCGAAATTCATAAGCAGGACGATCAATGGAAAATCATGGGTGATCCTACAGAAGGAGCGCTTCTCACACTTGTAGAAAAAACCGGTTTCGATTTACATCAAATCCGCAAAGAGTACGAAAAAGTGTATGCACTGACTTTTGATTCCACACGTAAGCGCATGACGGTTATTATGAAAAATAAAAAAAACGGCAGATATCTGGCTTTCAGCAAAGGTGCCCCAGATAGCATTTTGGGAATCACAACCCTGTTCCGTTTCAATTCGCGTGAAGTAAAAATGGATAAAGAAAGTCGGAACTCACTCCTGGAAGTAAATGAGGGAATGGCGCGCAAGGCCTTGCGCGGCCTGGGCTTTGCCTACCGTGAAATCAGTGAAGAGGAGATGGCCAAAGCCAAAACTGACGGCGTCACCGTTTTCACTCAAGATCAGATCGAAAAAAATATGATCTTCCTTGGTCTCATCGGTATGATCGACCCGCCGCGCCCTGAAGTAAAAGAGGCTGTAAGAATGGCTCACCGTGCCGGCATCCGCACCTACATCATCACCGGCGACCACGGTCTGACAGCAGAGGCCATCGCCCGCCAGTTAAATATTGTTCACAACAAAAATCTGGAAATTCTCACCGGCGAAGATCTCAACAATATTGATGATCAAATTCTCGGCACCAAACTGAAAAACCAGCACCTGGATATTATCTTCGCCCGCGTCAGCCCCGAACACAAACTACGCATTGTAAAACTCCTCAAAGATCAGGGCGAAATCGTGGCTGTAACAGGCGATGGAGTAAATGATGCCCCTGCACTCAAACGCGCGGACATCGGCGTTGCCATGGGCATTGCCGGCACCGACGTAAGTAAAGAAGCCGCCAACATGGTCCTGGCAGACGACAGTTACTCCACTATCGTCACCGCTATCAAAGAAGGCCGCACTATTTATGACAACCTCAAAAAATTCGTCTTCTACGTTTTCTCCTGCAACATTGCGGAGCTTATGACAGTATTTGCTTCCATCATTTTAAATCTGCCGGCACCACTCAGCGCCACGCTCATCCTCTGCGTTGACGTAGGAACAGATGTGCTCCCTGCGGTCGCCCTTGGTGTTGACCCATCTGAACCCGGCATTATGGGACGCAAACCCCGCAATCCGAAAGAAAAAATCATGACGCGTGGCTTTATAGAAAGATACCTGTATTTAGGCTTAATCATGGGCTTACTAGTCATGGGAACTTATATCTGGACGCTGTATCGTTATGGCTGGACCTGGGGCATAGCAGTACCTGCAGACAGCATAATTCAACTCAAAGGTTCAAGTGTTGCCTTCGCCTTACTTGTACTCATTCAGATGGTAAATGCATTCAATTCACGCAGCGAAAAACAGTCCATTCTCAAAGTCGGCCTGTTCTCCAATCTGTATTTATTAGGTGCTATTATTATTTCCGTGCTCACAACTATCGCTATTGTGGAAATACCGTTTTTGCAGGAGTATCTTCACACTACGCATCTGGATCTCAATGATTGGAGCATCGTTTTGGCTGCATCGTTGACGGTTTTAATTGTCGAAGAAATACGCAAAATTTTTGTGCGCCAAAAATATGGAGCAACTTGAAAATCTCAAACTCACTCTTGAAAAAGACGGCGAAATAATTGTAGAAGTAAAAGCCGTACCCGGAAGCAGTCGCACAGAAATCAAAGGTTTTCTGGATCAAGCCTTGAAAATAAAAATTGTGGCAGCACCAGAAAAAGGCAAAGCAAATGAAGAGATTATTCAGGTGCTGGCTCAAACCTTTCACGTCAAACCAGCATCAATACAACTGCTTCAGGGCCAAACCAGCCCCCGCAAAAAATTCCGCATTACTCTTGAGAAATAAGTAAAAAATGGCTTACAAAAACACTACTGAACTGATCGCCTGGTTGAAACAAAATAACTTCTGGACCAACAAAAGTCTGGGCCAGAACTTTTTGGTAAACCCGGAAACCGTTAAGAAAATCATCGCCGCTGCAGACATCAAAACGAACGATACGATTATTGAAGTCGGACCCGGTCCTGGCGTCCTCACCGATGCTTTACTTGAGCAAAACGTTCAGGTTATTGCGATCGAACTGGATGACCGCCTGATTCCGCATCTCCAGGAAAAAGCTCTCGCCAATCAAAATCTTCTGGTAGTACACGCTGATGCACTCAAAACCAAGCTGCCTCCTGAACCTTACAAAGTAGTAGCCAATATCCCCTACTACATCACCTCCCCGCTCATAAACCATTTTTTGCAACCGGAAACTCCCGAGGAACTTCGTCCCCAAACCATTATTCTCCTGGTCCAAAAAGAGGTGGCTCAAAAAATCTGCGCGAAAGACGGAGACCATTCCGTTCTCAGTCTGCAGGTCCAAATTTTCGGTAAACCGTCCATCGTGGATTATGTCAGTAAAAATAATTTTTTCCCGGCTCCAAAAGTAGACTCCGCCATTCTCAAAATTGAGGTCTTCCCAAAACCCGCCGTCAGCGACACCGAGAACTTTTTTAAAGTCATCAAAGCCGCTTTTACACAGAGAAGAAAAACTCTTTCCAATTCACTCCGTTCAGTCATCCATATTGAAAAAGAAAAACTTGATGAACTGTTAGCAAACATCAAATTAAAACCCACCATCCGACCTCAAGAACTAAGCCTGGCCGAATGGGAAAAGTTAATCGAAGCATTGAAACTAAACGGAATCACGTTGTGAATCCAAAAAACGAATCGCATCAGCTTCATTTTTGTTTTCCAAAAAAGTGACCGCCTCGTCGTAAATGCGGAAGACCTCATCTCCAAACAGATTTTGTTCTGTTACCAATTTCAAATATTTTTCTGTAACTATCGGATACCCAAGTTTCATCATTTCAGCTGCATATTTCACCTCATGTAATTGATATCCGTCGCGCGCAAAATGCTTATAAATTTTCGCAAACTGCTGACATGTTTCAAACCCGGAATGTTTCCATAAATTCACAAAAATCTTCAGAATAAAAGGCTGTGTACTGACAGTATTGTAAATCCAATCCATAAGATCCATAAAAGTATTGGCACCATCAAAAAATTTTCGGTACTCATCTTCGATAGATAGACCATCCAAACTTTTTAAATACCACTCCACAAAATGCGGATCAATAAGAAAATCCACTAAACATTCCAATTTGCTAATCGTGCCCCCACCAGCTGTCATGGTCCCATTTTCATCACGATGAAAAACCCGTGCCGCAACCATAGTGGTCATGAAATTGAGAATATTGCTCCCCCGCCACACATCGGTAAACTGTCTGCCAATACGACACAGTCTACGAAAATCATCCATTGAGCGGCAGGCTTTATGAAAAGCTGTTAAAAATTGGAAAAAATTCTTATGATCATTGGTCTCCATATAGAGAGTTGTGATCAAAGCATCAAAGTCCTCCTTTTGATCCTCAGGACATACATGACTAAAAAGCTGAATATATGGCTCTATTTCAGGACGAAAACTGTGTTGATCCCTTTCGAACTCCATAAAAACAACTATAAAAGAGTGGCTACTATATAATAGTATCCATAAATAGTCAAACGGAGCCACAGATAGCCGTTTTTAGGCTTCAGCAATATCTTTATTCATCTTTTCCACAGCCGCTCTAGCCGCATCGGCAAAATCCTTTTCCGTATAGGTATCAGAGTTCTCCCAAGCATACATAATGCTGCGGGAAGCGTTCACAATTGCACCCAAACCATCCTTATTAAAACACTCCTTCACATCTTTGGCAGTGCCCCCCTGCGCCCCATAACCCGGCACCAAAAAAATCGTGTTCGGCATAAGTTTACGTAGCTTTTTTGCCTGCGCCGGAAATGTTGCCCCGACCACAGCACCCATAAAAGAGTATCCGCTTTCACCAATATCATCCGCACCCCAGGACTCCAGATATTGAGCCATGATTTCATACACGGTGTTCTTATCTTGCATTTCCAGATCTTGAAGATCGCTGGAAGTTACATTGGAAGTTTTCACCAATATGAACATTCCTTTTCCATGCTTACGACACTCCGTGGCAAAAGGTTTAATTCCATCAAAACCCAAATACGGATTCACCGTAATCGCATCGGTATCAAACACAAACAGCTCTTTTCCCATCACATCCACTTTGCCCAAAAAAGCTTTAGCATAAGCCTCAGCTGTTGAGCCGATATCACCTCGTTTTGCGTCAGAAATAGTGAGTAAATTTTTGCTGCGCGCATACCAGACCAACTCTTCAAAAACACGCACACCTTCAGAACCAAACTGCTCAAAAAAAGCCAGCTGCGGTTTGATCACCGGAACCAAATCGTGCGTGGCATCAATAATCCCCATACAAAACTCCAAGGCAGACTCTGCCGCCGCAGTGAAAGGGTTGGAATGTTTCGCAAAATGCTTTTCGCGAATAAAAGCCGGTACCTGTTCCAAACGCGGATCCAGACCAACACAAACCGAAGATTTCTTGGCCTTAATGTGATCGTTGAGACGGTCGGCGAAATGAAAAGGTTTTTGAGATTTCTCGTCTCTATTTTGACGTTTTTCCAGCTCTTTTTGCTTGGAAGTTTCCTGATCTTTTTTAGGAGGCATAGATCTTTTTTTTATGCTTTTTTCTGCTGGAACAAAACTACTTGAGCAGGTACAAAAAGTCAAAAAAATGGCAAAAATAGGCTCGAAAACAGTTGGATCAGCAGGAGGTGTAAGTTTGACATTCTCATGATAATTTGTACTATAGACCGCCTATCTTGTTCTTTAACATCTAAGAAGGGAGCCATTTGCCTGGTTAAAAATTGTTAACCAAAAGTTCAGCAATCTTTACAGGCAGATGCGCTCTCTGCTTACACAAACCTTTGAGCATGATTTTTTGTGCACGCTGCACATGAGAGAAGCGGCATGAAGAGCCATGCTCAAAGGACCGTTTTTTAACGAAAGGATACAGGTTGCTTTGAGCATTTTCAGGTACAAGGCACGAGGACCGCGCGACGAGACGACTGAGAAGTTAACCCCACGATCGGAGGACAGATGACCGCAAGCGCATTGGAAAAGGCAGCGTGGCTGGCCGAATCGGCCGCCCACATCAGGGCGGCGCTCGAAAGCTTCGGACCCGGAGTGGCGCTCCTGCGCCAAGACGTGAACAAGCTCGAGGACGGCGAGGAGAAGAAGGCCCTTCTGCTGACGCTCGAGGAGATGCAGACGAGCGCCAGCCAGATCACGGAGAACATCATCACGATGGAGACCAAGGCCATGGAGCTCGCGAATGAGCTCACCCCCGCCGACGAGAAGAAGGTGGAGGCGAGCGCTGACGAGAGCACCAAGACCAGCGACGGCGACAAGGACGGCAGCGATGCGACCAGCAGCTCCGGTGGCGACACCGTGACCGCTGTGCACAGCACCGCACCGGCCCCCGCCGACACCGCGCCCGACGGCGAACCCTCGGCCCCGGCCGAAGCTCAGCCCGACGACGCGACCCCGCTCGCCCCCCCGGTTGTGGCAGACGAAGCCACCACCGATGGGTCGACGGCACCCGTGGACACGACCGACAAGAGCGAGGGCAGCACCAACCCCAACGACGAAACCACCGCCCCCGCTCCTGCCGTCGAGTCGGCACCGGACGCGCCGCCTGCCGACACGCGGAAGACCGCGACCACGGACGCCCCGCCCCCGCCCGACAACCCCAACCC
>Ga0207689_10006661_pt1 | contig 10188 bp, 7 predicted proteins | sample KBSMisM52_FD_184312 | JGI IMG/M metagenome (GOLD analysis project Ga0207689, IMG submission 184312) | Miscanthus rhizosphere microbial communities from Kellogg Biological Station, Michigan, USA - KBS Miscanthus M5-2 (SPAdes) (version 2) | ecosystem: Host-associated > Plants > Roots > Rhizosphere... | reverse complement strand
AAATCCGACGTTGAGTCATATCCCGATCATCGCTGTTACTTCTTATGCACTGAGCGGTGACGAGCAGAAGGCTTATGCTGCTGGATGCGACGACTATGTGGCGAAGCCGTTTAGTCCGCGTGCGCTGATGGCGAAGATCAGGGAGTATTTGAAGTGAGATGTGAGGGGGATCAGCGGACTGAGCGGAGAGGTCGGCCCACATGAGATCCTCGCCCCGAATCCTGGTCGTCGACGACAACGCGAATAACGTAGAGATCTTGCGCATGCGCCTCGAGTCGCATGGCTACGAGGTTGTCACTGCGGTGGATGGAGAGGCGGGTCTAGTCGCGGTCCACGAGCAACTTCCAGATCTGATTCTGCTCGACATCATGATGCCCAAGCTCGATGGGGTGGAAGTTTGCCGCCGCATACGCGCCGACAACTCGTTGCCGTTCATTCCCATCATCCTGGTTACAGCAAAGTCCGACCCGAAGGACGTCGTTGCCGCGCTGGAGGCGGGCGGCGACGAGTTCCTCACCAAGCCAGTGGATCATGCGGCGCTCGTTGCCCGCGTCAAGTCGATGCTGCGCATCAAAGCCTTGCAGGACACCGTTCAAGGTCAGGCTGTGCAGCTGCAAGAATGGAATCAGAAATTGGAGCAGCGCGTGGCCGATCAGGTCTCGCAGCTCGACAACCTGGGGCGGCTCAAGCGCTTTTTCTCGCCGCAGCTGGCCGAATTGATTCTTGCCGGCGGCGCTGAAGATCCTTTAAAGAGTCACCGTCGCGAGGTCGTAGTGGTGTTCCTCGACTTGCGCGGCTTTACCGCCTTTGCCGAGACGTCGGAGCCCGAAGAGATCATGAGCGTGCTCCGCGCATACCATAGCCAGATGGGCGAAGTGATCCTCGCGCATGAAGGCACGCTGGAGCGCTTTGCTGGCGACGGCATGATGGTGTTCTTCAATGATCCGGTGCAGGTCCCGGACCCGGCGGTGCGTGCGGTGCGCATGGTGGTGGAAATGCGCGACCGGCTCGCTGATTTGACCGCGACGTGGAAGAAGCGCGGCTTCTCGCTGGATTTCGGCGCGGGTATCGCGCAGGGCTACGCTACTATCGGTGCGATCGGCTTCGAAGGTCGGTGGGACTATGGTGCTATCGGAACGGTGACCAATATGGCCGCGCGTTTATGCGGTGAGGCGCGCACCGGCCAGATCCTGATCTCACAGCGCGTCGTAGGATCGATCGACGAGATTGCCAACGTAGAATCCGTCGGCGAACTCCAGCTAAGAGGATTCCTGAGGCCCGTCCCGGTGTTCAATCTGATCGGCCTGAAGTAGCGCGAACCTATTCTCCGAATTCTCGCATCAGCTTGCCAGGTCTCCCGCAGTCCTTGATCGGGCCCTCGTCGTTGACCACGCGCACGCCGTTGACCCATACACCGTGAACGCCTACTGCCGGCGTGTCGACACGGCTGGCCCCTCCAGGCAGATCGGAGACTCGTCGCTTCGCGCCCCGCCCGACCGTTGCAGGATCGAACAGAATTAAGTCTGCCCACGTGCCTGGTGCGAGGCGACCGCGATCCTTGATGCGGTAGAGACTCGCGGGTCGACTCGTCACGGTCTGGACGGCTTGCTCGAGGGTCAGATCGCCGCGCTCGCGTGCCCAGTGGCCGAACAAGTGCAACCCAAAACCCGCGTCGCACAGAAACGCGAGGTGCGCGCCCGCATCCGATAGTGTCACTTGCGAATGGGGATGGCGGATGAGATCGCGCACCGCATCTTCATCCGTGTTGAATAGCTTGCAGTCGACCATCGCATCCAGTTCTCCGTCGAGCCCGAAATCGAGGAACCAGTCAAAGGGATCCTTGCCTTCGCTGCGCGCCAATTCCGAGACGTTGCCCTCCACCAATCGCTGATGCTTGGCCTGCTTCACTTCCATAATCGTCATGTGTTCCAGGCTGCGGTAGGAGAAGCGGTTGGGGACGCCTTTGCTGAGCGCCTCTGCCTTTACTGCTTTGCGGAAACTCGGGTCGGCGAGCACGCGCTGGTATTGCTCCGAGCCTTCCGCCTCGATCGCCGGTCTCCATGACAGCAACGCTTCGAGCGGATAGGGATGACGCAAGGTGAACTGCATCCCGAGCGGGAAACAGCCGACGTGTCCCCAAAGCTCGAGACCGCGCTTGCGGGCGGCGCTGATCTCCTCGAATTCGTCGAACACGCGCTGCGGGTCGTTGGGATCGACGAACATCGCCGCGATCATCACCGGACGCCTGTTGCGCATCGAAAGCTGCTCGAGCCATGGCACGGTCGTCTTCATGCCTTTGGTCAGCATGAACACTCCCTTGCCTGCTTCTCCCAGCGCGCCGGTCAGCTCCAGCATCTCGTGCTCGTCGGCAAGACGCGAGGGCATAGGAATGCCGTTCTCGCCGTTGTGCTGCTCCAGCGTCGAAGTGGAGAAGCCTACCGCACCGACACGCAGGGCCTCCGCCACCAGGCGTTTCATCTCCGTCACTTCGGCCGGTGTGGCCGCGCGTTTCGATGCATCCTTGCCTAGCACGTAGGTGCGCACCGAGGAATGCCCGACGAACGAAGCTACGTTGGGCACGGTCCCTTTGCGCTCGATGAGCTGTAGATATTCCGGATAGGTCTCGAAATCCCAGTCGACGCCTGCGCGCAACGCCTCCAGCGGCATACCTTCGACGTGCGTGAGATTGCGCAGCGTCTGATCTCGATCCGGCGCCCGACAAGGCGCGATGGTGAATCCGCAATTGCCGATGACGACGCTGGTCACACCTAGTGCCACCGACGGTGTGGCGAATGCATCCCACAACAGCTGAGCGTCGAAGTGGGTATGCAGATCGATGATCCCGGGTGCCAGCGTCAGCCCGTCAGCGTCGATGCGCTCTCGTCCGCGGCCCACGTCGTCGCCGACGGCGACTATGCGGCCGCCCTTTACCGCTACGCTTCCCGGACGGGCCGGCGTTCCCAGGCCGTCGATGAGCCGAGCGTTCTCGATTACGAGATCGTGCATCCTTATTTCTCCTCCAGTTCGGGTGTTTTGGCGCACCACTTCTCGACAAGAATCGTACTCTATCGCGGTCCGGCCCGTCGCCCGACGGGAATCGGTGCGCTGCATCGGATGGATCGCACCGTATCGACGCGCCGAATGGTCTGTTCGCCCAATAACAGTGCGGTCACAAAGCCAGTTGCCGTGCTGCCTTCGAGATCTGTTCTGCTGCCGTTCCGGGAACACTCAGACTTTTCCGCAGCTTGCGTTGGCCGGGACGCCCGCTCGATTTGCGTGCGCCGAGTCTGCACGCTTCTTGCGCTAGCTGATTCTGCCCAGCCGCGGCAGTGAAAAATAGGGAAAACCATGAACATGCTTGTTGCGGGCGCACCGAGCGCGACCCTGGAGGAAGACGAACGCACGGCCTTCAGTAAGGAGGCGCTGAAACGCGCGTTCCTCGACAACCTTTTCTACATGCAGGGGAAGTTTCCAGCCCTTGCGACCAAGCGCGACTACTACCTGGCGCTAGCCTATGTCGTGCGTGATCGCCTGCTGCAGCGCTGGGTCAGCACCGCCGCTGAGTACACCAAGCAGCGTTCCCGCACGGTGGCCTACTTGTCGGCCGAGTTCTTGATCGGCCCTCACCTTGGCAACAATCTGATCAATCTCGGCATCTACCACCAGGTCAAGCAGGCGATTGCGGAACTGGGCCTGGACTTTGACGATTTGCTGCAGCAGGAAGAGGAGCCAGGCCTGGGCAACGGCGGCTTGGGACGTTTGGCCGCGTGCTTCCTCGACTCGATGGCGACGCTGTCGATTCCCACCATGGGCTACGGCATCCGCTACGAGTTCGGTATCTTCGAGCAGGAGATCGTCGACGGCTGGCAGGTCGAGCGCACGGACAAGTGGCTGCGCTTCGGCACGCCCTGGGACATCGCGCGTCCCGAATGGGCGGTGGAAGTAAAAGTCGGTGGTTCAACCCAGGCGTGGACCGACGAGAAGGGACGCCATCGCGTGCGCTGGCTCCCCGAGCGCATCGTGATCGGCGTACCGTACGACACGCCGATTCTCGGCTACCACACGAACACGGCCAACACACTTCGACTGTGGCGCGCGGAAGCGCCCGAGTCGTTCGATTTCGAGGTGTTCAACCGTGGCGACTACTATGGCGCGGTGAACAAGAAGATCGTCTCGGAAAATCTTACCAAGGTTCTCTATCCCAATGACGAGGCCATCCAGGGCAAGGAACTGCGCCTCGAGCAACAGTATTTCTTCGTCTCGTGTTCCCTGCAGGACATGATGCGCATCATGCGCGGCCAGAAGATTCCGCTGGAGCGGTTCCACGAGAAGTTCGCCGTGCAGCTCAACGACACCCATCCCGCCATCGCGGTGGCCGAGCTGATGCGTCTGCTCATCGACGAGCATGGTGTTGCATGGGAACACGCCTGGGGCATCACGCGCAAGGCCCTCGGCTATACCAACCATACGCTGCTGCCGGAGGCGCTGGAACGCTGGCCCCTCGCCATGTTCCAAAAGCTGTTGCCGCGGCATCTGGAGATCATCTACGAGATCAACGCGCGCTTTCTGGATGAAGCCCGCCTACGGTTCTGGGCCGACGAAGCGCGTATCGCACGCTTGTCCCTGATCGATGAAAGCGGGCAGCGCTACGTGCGCATGGCCAATCTTGCGTGCGTGGGCAGCCATGCGATCAACGGCGTGGCGGAGCTGCATTCCGAACTCCTCAAACAGGACGTGCTCCAGGATTTTTACGCGTTGTGGCCCGAGAAGTTCAGCAACAAGACCAACGGCGTCACGCCGCGCCGCTGGATGGCCCTGAGCAACCCGAGGCTGGCCACACTCATCAGCGACGCGATCGGCGAGGAGTGGGTAACCGATCTCGAGCAGCTCGAGCGCCTCGAACCGCTCGCCAAAGATGCGAGCTTCCGCGAGCAGTGGCGGCGCGTGAAGCAAGCGAACAAAGCCGAGTTCCAGGCGTTTGTCCGGCAGCGCACGGGGATTGCGGTGGATCCGGATTCGATGTTCGATGTGCAGGTCAAACGTATCCATGAATACAAACGCCAGCACTTGAACATCCTGCAGGTCATTGGGCAGTACATACGCCTCAAGTCGGAAGGTCAAGGTGATGCCCCTCCCCGCACGTTCATCTTCGGCGGCAAAGCTGCGCCCGGCTATCACATGGCCAAGCTCATCATCCGGCTGATCAATGCCGTCGGAGAAGTGCTGGAGCGCGATCCCGATGCGCGTAAACAACTGCGCGTGGTGTTCCTGCCCAATTACAACGTGAGCAGCGGTCAGCGGGTATATCCGGTCGCCGATCTGTCGGAGCAAATCTCCACGGCAGGCAAAGAGGCCTCGGGGACTGGCAACATGAAGTTCTCGCTCAACGGTGCCCTTACCATTGGGACTTTGGATGGCGCCAACGTCGAGATACGAGATGAGGTGGGCGCCGAGAACTTCTTTCTGTTCGGTCTCACGACGGAGGAAGTAGCTGCCCGCTGGGCACAGGGCTATCGACCGATGGAGTACTACAAAGAGAATACCGAGCTGCGCGACGTAATCGATCTGATCCGTTCCGGGTTCTTCTCTCGCGGCGATCCGAGTCTATTCCGTCCGCTGCTCGACAGCCTGCTGTTGCACGACCCCTATCTCGTGATGGCCGACTTCAAGGCCTACACGGAGTGTCAGGAGGAGGTCGGGAAGGCGTATCTGGATGCCGAGCACTGGACGCGGATGTCGATTCTCAACTCTGCCCGCTGCGGAAAATTCTCATCCGACCGTACCATTCGCCAGTACTGTCGCGACATCTGGCACATCAACCCCGTGCCGATCAAATTGCTATCGCAGGACGAAGTCAAAGCCGGGTTCCTGCAGTAGTCTCACTTACTCTGCATCGATCGCGGCGAGGTGGTTGCCTGGCGGGACGAACGGCGTTCGCGCTTCAGAACTCCGTGACCACCCCGATACGCACATAGGTCCGCCTGTAGGAATAAAGATCGATATTCGATCTTCTCTCGTCCGTGCCGACCGTCAAGCGCGGCGCGAAACGCTTGTACGCCAGATAGCGGTTGGTCACGGATATTTCCACCAGGTTGCCGCTATCGGTCCTTACGGCGCCGAAGAAAGGATCGACAGCATCGAATCCGTACCAGGAATACTGGTAGAACACGCCCCCGATCCAGCCTCCCTTCAGCTCCTGCACATAGCGTGCGTTGAGCGCGTAGCCGTTGAACGCATACGGATTCTCTGCGGCCAACCCCCGAATGTATGACAACCCAGCGAAGATGCTGCTCGCCGGGCTGAGCGCGTGACGGACCTCACCGTTGACCACGTACTGCCATCCGGAGAGGAACGGGAAGTCGTCATACCGCAGCTCCCTGGCATCCACTATCAGGTTGACAGCGACTGTCGGCTGTACTCGCACGAAGTCGGACACTCTCAAGGTCGTTCCCTGGTACAGGCTGCGTCCGGCATAAGTGGCAAGATGCGCCCCGCCCTCGAAGTCCAGGCCGTGGATACCCAGATTAAGGTGCTTGCCCGCAAGCAGTTGCGCATAGCCCGAATCCAGGTCCCGGCCCGGGTAGTCGTAGTGCTCTGCATATCCACGCAGGAACCATGAGGGATCGCCGGGGAGTGGCACCTTGCCCTGTCCGACCAGCAGCGTGCCGACCGCGCGCTGTGCCTGGGCGTTCTGATTCAGTTGGTACAGGAGGCCGCCGATCTCGACGATGGAGCTGCTCGTCGCTTGCTTCGGATTCGAATCGGAGACGATGTCGAAGGAGAAGGTAAAGCTCGGAACGTATTCGCGGATGGCGGTGAGGTAAGCGAGCACATTTGCTCTGACGGGATCGGGCAAGGGGGAGGCGAGCACCTGCTCGAAGTGATAGCGCGCCGCATCGTATTCTCGCGCCAGGAACAGCGCCCGCGCCAGTTCCAGCCTCGGCCGGACGAGCGCTGGGTCGCGCGCAAGCATCAAGCGGAACTCCTCCGCCGCCTCGATATAGCGCTGTTTGAGGACGTACAGCTCCCCCGAAAGGAACAACACCTGGAGCAGAGGATCAGGAGATTGTCGCAGCCTCGAGACGATGGCCTGCGCTTCGTCGAAACGGCCAATCTCGAAAAGGTGTGTGGCCTGCGCGATCTCTTCTTCGGGCGTGGGCCGGGAACAGGCGGGTGCGGCGCGCAGCGTAGAGACTAGCAACACGGCGCAGACCAGCGCCCCGACAACCCGGCGTGGTTCCAGAATTCCGACTAGGGGCTGGCCTTGCGCCGCGCCGTACGGGCTGGCCACAGCGTGCCGTTATGGCTGCTTGCCGCCGAAGCCGCCCAGCATGGTTTGCGGGCCGGTGCCCTTCAAAGAGAAGACGCCGCCGATCTCCTGCGCGGTTGGGCCGTAGAAGCGACCTGTCACGGTTCCGGTCATTGCCGGAGTGCTACCCCCGCCGGGCGCGTTTACAGCGCCGGTGAACTGGTTGACCCCTGTGTTGATAGTCAGACTGCCGCTAAGATTCAACGCGGGGAATGCTGTGGGACTGGTGGCGTTAAGAGGGGATATCGTCGTGTTGGAGGTCGAAAAAACTACGCTCCGCGCGGGCCCGAAATCCACAATCGATTGCATCTGCGCCGCATGCACAAAAACAGCGCCGGTCTGGTCGACATAACTGCCACTGCTCAAGCCATGATAGGTTGCCGTTCCGCTCACCGGGATACTGGCTACCGGCGTGGCATTGCCAAAGGAAATTGCTCCTGCGAGGGCAGTGGTGGTCGACGGGAAGGCCAGCCAGTAACCGAAGCTCTGATAGTTCCACGCGACTGTCGCATCCAACGCGTTGGTCACCGACGCGACGGTGGGAGTGTTCGAGCCGCTGCATACCCCCGTGCCTGCAACGCATTGGACGTTTATGCCCGAGAAGCTGACGTTGGATTGCGGGGTGCTGAAGCTGAAAGCCGTTATCGCAGGAAGAATACCGTAGGTTAGTTGCGCGCTGCTGCTCGCAGTGTCCACCAAGTTCACGGTGGTGGATGTGATATTCACCCCCCCTAAGACCGCAGTCTTTGTGGCGCTGACTGTCTGCGACATCCCGGTCGCCTGCACCGGTTGGTCAAATTGAACGGCGCTAAAGGACGTGAACGGCATTGGGGTTTTCCCCGAGCTGGAACCCCCTCCACCGCCGCCGCCTCCCCCACCCATACCCCCATTCCCGGCGCACGCAGTGACCAAGACCACGGCCATCGGAACTGCAACGATAAGGGTGCTGCGCATCGCAGTGTTCTTCCTTTCAGTCGTCAAGTAGCTACGTAAGTGTTCGTCTTGCTCCAGGTTGTCTTACCGGTCGCCATCCAAGTCTCAGCATTCACCACCTCGCGACATATATGAATTTAGTGTGCCCCCTCTGCTGACAAGTTCCTATAGCGGGTCATGGGCCGTCTCAGTGTCCAGGTAGTTCGGACATGTTATTGCCCCTCGCGAATCGCCTCGACCGAAATGGTGACGCGCACGTCGTCGCTCACCATTGAGAGGTACTTGCTGAGTCCGAAGTCGGAGCGCTTCAAGGTGGCGGTGAGATCCCCTCCGCAAACGAAGCGCTTAAGCACCATGATCGTGACCTCCTGACAGACGAACCGCTCCGCGGTGAGATGGATCGGCTTGGTGATACCTTTGATCGTCAAGTCGCCTTCGAATTCTGTCGGCACGCCATCTGAGAAGCGCACTCCGCGACCGGTGAAGCGTGCCGTCTTGAACTTGGCGACGTCGAAGAACATTTCACCTGATAGCAGCGCGTCCAACTTCTTTACGCCAGTATCCAAGGTACGAGGGTCGATCTCCACGACGATCTCTGCGCTCTGCTGAGCGGCGTCAAGGCTTGCTGTACCTTTGGTGACCCCGATTCGTCCTCGCACCGAGGACACTCCCGTGTGCACAACGGCGAAGTGCACGAAGGTATGATCCGGGTCGATGCGGTAGTGTTCAGCCGCAAGCGATGGGCCGGACAATGCTGTCATTGCGATCAGGCTAGCTGCGTTCAGAAGATGGAATCGCATCGTCGGCTCCATGGTGGACGGGTCGAGGGTATACTCGAAAAGGGGTGTGGTGCAACCTTGGACCCTTCGATCTCGATAGCTGACCTCGAACGAACGTAGGGCGACCTTGCGCCAACAATAGACGCAAAACAACAAGAGGACGTTTGGATGAGCAAGCTCGACGGAACGATTTCCCTCATCACTGGTAGTGCCCGCGGTATCGGCCGCGCGATGGCGCTGCGTTATGCGCGCGAGGGTGCGAGCGTGGTCGTGGTCGATCTCCAGGAAGCAGCGGCGAAAGCCGTCGCGCAGGAGATTCAATCGCTCGGCGGAGTCGCCGACGCGTTTGTTGCGGACGTTGGCGAACCCGAGCAGAGCACCGCGATGATCAAGCGAGTGGTCGAACGCTTCGGCCGGCTCGACGTGCTGGTCAACAACGCAGGCGTCATACGTGTTAGTCCGCTGCTGGAAGTCACGCCCGCGGACTGGGATTTCATCAACCATGTCAACGCGCGAGGGCTGTTCTTCGCGATGCAGGCCGGGGCGCGCCAGATGATGCAGCAGAAGCCGAAAGCCGACGGGCGTCCGCGCGGCAAGATCATCAACCCGGCCGAGTTGCAGGCCATTCGTATAGAGACCGTTCACCATGCCCAGCCCGCTGCTGTACGTCAGCATCTCCGGCAAAAGAGACCACTTGAGCGGTTCGCCACCGCCGGTGAACAAAACCCCGCGAACTTGCGCCTCGGAAGCGCGCTGAAGAATGGTTTGCGCTGTTTGGCGGCTCGATGACGCTACATCGTCCTGCGCCGCAAAAGCCGAATGACGTAGCGGTCCTTTGCACAAAGCATCGCGCGATCGCTTGTAAGGGCATAAAGGGCAATTCGCGTCGCAAGCGAGGATGGGCGCGTATTCCAGGGTCAGCGGCAGCACGTTAAGCTGGTCGCCCTGTCGCCACGCCTCGATGTTGTCATCGCACTGCGCCCAGGCGTTCGAGCCGCCGCGTACTGAATAGAACATGCTGGCAGGTGACAACCCGGTTCTCCCGATAGCCGAACTTCCTGAGTGGTTTCGACCATACCCGCGGTATCGCGGCCGTGACAACGAGGTCTTTTTGCGTCGGGACGAGTGTTTTCGAAAAACATTTCGACCCGGACTTCCGGATCGAGG
>Ga0207689_10006654_pt1 | contig 10193 bp, 5 predicted proteins | sample KBSMisM52_FD_184312 | JGI IMG/M metagenome (GOLD analysis project Ga0207689, IMG submission 184312) | Miscanthus rhizosphere microbial communities from Kellogg Biological Station, Michigan, USA - KBS Miscanthus M5-2 (SPAdes) (version 2) | ecosystem: Host-associated > Plants > Roots > Rhizosphere... | reverse complement strand
AGACCGCCATGATGGCGCCGCCCGCCCTCTGGGCGGTGTAGATGAGGGATTGCAGCAGCGCGCTCATGGCGCCGCTATCTTATCCCACTCCGGCGCGGCGACTCTCGACCATGGCCGCGCACAGGCCGCGAACATCTTCGCGCGCAAATATCTCGGCGGCGCTCGCCGTCATGCGGCGCGTCCAGTTGGAATATTCTGAGCTGGTGCCGGGAACGTTTACCGGCTCGAGCATGCCGATCATGTCTTCGAGCTGCACGGTCACCAGCGCGGTCGGGCTCTTGCCGAGATACACATGCACCGCACGCCCGAGTTCGGCCGAGTATTCCGGAACCACGTCCGTTGCCGCCCACAGCTTTTCGCGACACAGCGCACGCAGCAGGCGCTCGCGTTCGAGCTGGCGTTCGGCGCGGCGGCGTTCGCCGACGGAAGGTTCGGGGTAGAAGCCCAGCTTCTCCCACAGGTCGATGTCATGGCCGCTCCACCAGCCGTGCAACGTGGGCAGATCATGGGTGGTCACTGCGGCCAGCGCGTAGCGCGTGTAGTCGGCGGGCGCGACGAATTCTCCGCCCTTCTGTTCGAACAGCACCACCTTGTAGTGATACACGCCGAACTGCGGCAGCGCACGCCGGATCTCGTCGGGGACAACACCGAGATCCTCGCCCACCACCAGGCAGGCGTTGCGATGGCTCTCGAGCGCCACCACGCCTAACAAATCCTCCAGTGGATAGTGCACATACCCGCCGTCGGCGGACTTGAAGCCGCGCGGCACCCACCATTGGCGGAACAGCGCCATGACATGATCGAGGCGCAACGCGCCGCAGGCACGCATGTTGGCGCGCACCAGCGCGACGAACGGCGCGTACGCGGTGCGTCGCAATTGCCGTGGATCCTGTGGCGGAATGCCCCATTCCTGGCCCCCGGGTCCGATCGGATCCGGCGGCGCGCCGATGGCCGCACCCGTGCAGTACAGCGACTGATCGGACCAGGTTTCCGATCCTGAGGCATTCACGCCCACGGCGTAATCGCCGTAGATGCCGACGCTCAAGTTGAGCTCGCGCGCCAGTTTCCGAACGGCGCCTAACTGCTCGGCGGCGAGCCACTGCAGGTAACCGTGGAAATCCACCTCGTCGGCGTGTTCGTGCGCGAATCGCCGTACCGCGTCGCCGGATGGCGAACGGTATTCCTCCGGCCAGTTGTGCCAGCCGGCGCCGGTACCATGATGCCGCCGCAGATAGGTGTCGATGGCGTCGAACAGCGTGTGCAGGCGCATGACCTCACCGCGTTCACGCAGGAATGCGCGGCAGGCCGCGGCACGCGCCGTATGGCGCGCGAGATGCTCGGTGCGAAAGCGCTCGAAGGCTGCCTGCAGCACCGTCATCTTCAGGCTTGCAACCGCGGCGTAGTCCACCTGTGTGGCCGCGCGCGCCTGCGTCAGGCGCGCACGAAAACCGGCATCCGCCATGATAGCCAGCGCGCGGCGCGAGCCCTGCACTTCGAGCACCGACGCCACGTCTATGAACATCACGTTGAGAGCATGCCGGCTCGAGGCCGAGTACGGCGAATACAAAGTCGGATCGGAGGGGAACAGCGCGTGCACGGGACTGATGCCGACGAATCCTGCGCCCGCCGCGGCCGCATGCCGCAGTAGTTCGGTAAGGTCCGAGAAATCACCAATGCCCCAGTTGTTCTGCGAACGCAGTGCGTAGAGCTGTACGGCCACGCCCCATAGCCGCGCGCCTTTGGCGAACTCGGCGGGTTCGTGGCATTTGTCCGGCGCCACGATGAGCGCACACTCCTCTCGCCCCGCATGTTCGAGTTCGATGTCGAGGCGGTGGTATCCGGTGGGCAGATCCGCCGGCAGCGACAGGTCGCGCAGCACGTACCATTTGCCATCCTGCTGGTGCGAGCCACGCTCCGGCAGATCCCACGCATGAACCTCGCCCGACCGCGTTCCACCGCCACCCTCGAACTTCACCGTCCAGCGCAGCAAGGCATTGTGCTCGATGGCGGGAGTATTCACTCGCGCCGCGCGCGAACCTGCGCGCAGCACGACCACATCACCTAACAAGCCTTGCCGGTGCGCCGCCTCGGATTCGCGGACCTGCGCTTCCAGTGCGGCCGCATCGTCGATGCGGCAATGCATGGCGCGCAGGATGGCGGCCTTGGTGGTGAGCGAAAATTGTTTGAGCTCACCTTTGTACGAGTGATACGCATCGCCGATGCCGCGCGCTCGCGCCAGGCGCTCGATGAGCGGCGTCAGGGCGTCAGGGGACACGCTGCATCGCCAGGGTCTGGTACGGACCCACTTTCACCGCTCCCGCAGGCAACTGCGAGCCGGTCAATACGCCGACTGGATGCGCGGTGTCGAGTACCACTTCCCAGCCGTTGCCATCGCTGGCCGTCGGAAGCTGGAACTCGCATTCCGCCTCGGTGGGATTGAGCAGCAGCAACCACTCGGGTGCAGACGCAGTGCCACCGAGCCCTACTCCAAGGCTTCGCTGCTCCGGATTGTTCCACTCACTGTCGGCCATCTCGTGACCGTCAGGATGCCACCAGCAGATGTCACGCGAATGGCTGGCGTGCAACGCACCCTTGAGAAAAGTGTCGCGCCGCAGTTCAGGCCGTGCGCGTCGCGCGGCGGCGAGCGCTCGCACGAACTGCAGCAATGAATCGTCGGCCTTGAGACCGTCCCAGTCGACCCAGCTGATTTCGTTGTCCTGGCAATAGGCATTGTTGTTGCCTTTCTGCGTGCGATACAGCTCGTCGCCGGCCAACAACATGGGCACGCCCTGCGAGAAGAACAGCGTCGTCAGCATGTTGCGGACCTGGCGGCGGCGCAGCGCGATGATGTGCACGTCGTCGGTGCTGCCCTCCACGCCGCAGTTCCAGCTTTGGTTGTTGGAGTGACCGTCGCGGTTCTCTTCCAGATTGGCTTCGTTGTGGCGATCGTTGTACGACACCGTGTCGCGCAGCGTGAAGCCGTCGTGCGCAGCGATGAAGTTGATGCTGGCGGTGGGTTTGCGGCCGTTGCGCCGGAACAGGTCCGACGAGCCGGCGAAACGTTCCGCGAATCCACCGAGCATGCGCCGGCCGCCATGCCAGAACGCGCGCATCGTGTCGCGATAACGGTCGTTCCATTCGCTCCAGCCCTGCGGGAAGTTGCCGAGCTGATAGCCGCCGAGGCCCACGTCCCAGGGCTCGGCGATGAGCTTCACATAGGCGAGCACCGGGTCGGCCGCCAGCATCGAGAAAAACGGCGAATTGGAATTGAATCCCGAACGGTCACGCCCGAGAACGGTGGCGAGATCGAAGCGAAAACCATCGATGCGGAATTCTTCGGCGAAGTACCGCAGCGAGGACAGGATATCGGCCTGCACGATGGGGTGATCGCAGGCAACCGTGTTGCCGCAGCCGGTGACGTCGTCGTAGAAGCGCCGATCGTTGGCGCGATGGAAGTAGTAAGCGCGGTTGTCGATCGCCTTGAAGTTCAACGTGGGCCCGAGCTGATTGCCTTCGGCGGTGTGGTTGTAGACCACATCGAGGATCACCTCGATGCCCGCCGCGTGCAGCGCCTTCACGGCCTGCTTGAGCTCGACCACCGGATCCTTCACGGCATAGAGACTGGTGGGCGCGAACCAGGACAGCGAGTTGTAGCCCCAGTAGTTGGTGAGGCCGCGTTCGTGCAGGAATCCTTCGCTGGTGAAGGCGTGCACCGGCAAGAGCTCGACCGCGGTCACACCCAGTGCTTTCAGGTGATCGAGGACCGCCGGCACCGTGAGCGCGAGGTATTTGCCGCGCCATTCCGGCGGCACGTCCGGATGCTGTTGTGTAAAACCCTTGACGTGCAATTCGTAGATGAAGGTGTCGCGCCAGGGCACGGCAGGTTGTTTGTCGTCTTCCCAGTCGAACTGGCCGTCGATCACGCGACAACGCGGCATGAACGGCGCGCTATCGACGAGGCTTGGGCGCAGGCCCTCGGCGTCCGCGGGGTCGTAACCCATGAGGGACGGATGCCACTTCACATCGCCCACGATTTCGCGCGCCCAAGGATCGATCAGCAGCTTGTTGGCATTGAAGCGGTAACCTTCGCGCGGATCGTAGATGCCGTGCACACGGATGCCGTACAACGTGCCCGCGCGAGCCAGCTCGCGTTCGACGAAGCCGTGGTAGACCGCGCCGGTACGGCCCGGCAGCGTGAGGCGAGCCGTTTCGCGTTCGCCGGTCGAATCGTACAGACACACATCGACGCGCGTGGCGGCGCGCGAGCGAATGGCGAAATTCACGCCGTCGCCGGTGAATGTGGCTCCCAGCGGATCGGGCGAGCCTTCCTTCATCCGCCGGACCGACTTAGAAACACCGCCGACAGCGGTGGAAGCCGCATGCGCAACGCGTGCGGGAAACCGTGCACCACATGGACGATCGTGTCATAGCCCGCGACACCCGCAAATCCGGAACCACCGAATCCCGGATGATCCGAATCGAACACGACGTCATAGCGCCCCGCGTCGGGCACGCCTAACCAGTAATCTTCGCGCGGCACGGGCGTGGCGTTGAACACGCACACGATGGGCGCGTGCCCCTGCTCCTGGCGCAGGAACGCGAACACACTCTCGTCGGCGTTGTGCAGATCGCTCCAGCGGAAACCGCCCGCATCGCAATCACTGGCGTGCAGCTGCGGATGAGTGCGGTAAAACTTTGCGAGTTCGCGGTTGAGACTCTGCAATCCCAAGTGCGCGGGATTCTTCAGTAGCGGCCAGTCGAGTTGTTCGTACTCGCGCCATTCGTGCCACTGACCGAACTCCGAGCCCATGAACATGAGTTTCTTGCCCGGATGCGCCGTCATGTACGACAGGAACAGCCGGTAGTTCGCCCGCTTCTGCCATTCGTCGCCGGGCATCTTGTCGAGCAGAGACTTCTTGCCGTGCACGACCTCATCGTGCGAGATCGGCAGCACGAAGTTCTCGCTCCACGCGTACATGAATGAAAACGTGATCTTGTTGTGTTCGTGTCGCCGGTAGACCGGATCCTTCTCGAAGTAATGCAGGGTGTCGTTCATCCACCCCATGTTCCACTTGAACGAAAAGCCCACGCCGCCGAGATGCACGGGTCGCGTGACACCCGGGAATGCGGTCGACTCTTCGGCGATGGTCAACACGCCCGGATGCTCGCGATGCGCCACGGTGTTGAACTCGCGCAGGAAATCCAGCGCCTCGAGATTTTCGCGCCCGCCATATTTGTTAGGCAGCCACTCGCCTGCCTTGCGGCTGTAGTCGAGGTACAACATCGACGCGACCGCATCCACGCGCAATCCATCGATGTGATAACGCTCCATCCAGTACAACGCGTTCGCGACCAGGAAGTTCTTCACCTCGTGCCGGCCGTAGTTGAAGATCTTCGTGCCCCAGTCGCTGTGCTCGCCCATGCGCGGGTCGGCGTGCTCGTAGAGCGCGGATCCGTCGAACTCGGCGAGCCCATGCGCGTCCTTCGGAAAATGCGCGGGCACCCAATCGAGGATCACGCCGATTCCGGCCTGGTGGCACTTGTCGACGAAGGCCATGAACTCCTTCGGCGTTCCGTACCGCGATGTCGGCGCGTAATAGCCCACCACCTGGTAGCCCCACGAGCCATCGAATGGATGCTCGGCGACTCCCATGAGTTCGATGTGCGTGTAGCCCATGTCCACCACGTAGGGAATGAGCCGCTCCGCGGCTTCCGCCCAGGTGAAAAACGGCGGCTGTCGATCCCACGAGTGCTGCCAGCTCGACAGGTGCACCTCGTACATGTTGACCGGCGAACGCCGCCAGTCGCGCTGCGCGCGCATCCGCAGCCAGTCGGCGTCATGCCATTCATAACCGTCGAGCGAGGCAACCACCGACGCGGTCTCGGGCCGGCGCTGCATGAAGAAGCCGAAGGGATCGGACTTGAGCAGCAGCGAACCGCGATGCGTGCGGATCTCGTATTTGTATTCCGCGCCCTCCCCCACGTCGGGGATGAACAGCTCCCACACTCCCGAGCCGCCGCGAGCCTGCATGGCGTGCTTGCGCCCGTCCCAGTTGTTGAAGCTGCCGACCACGCTCACGCGATGGGCATTCGGCGCCCAGACGGCGAAATGCGTTCCGGCAACGCCATCGTGGACGCGCGGGTGCGCGCCGAACTTGTGGTACAGGCCATAGTGACGCCCTTCGCCGAACAGATAGAGATCGAAGTCCGTCAGTTCGTGCGAGAAGAAATAGGCATCGTGCTTGACGACGACGTGATCGAACGGGAAGCGCACGCGTAGCCGGTACGGCATCACCGGGCGGCGGTATGGAATGGTTCCTTCGAACAGTCCCGCGTCGTGGATGCGCTTGAGTGGATAGAGCTCACCGGGCGTATCTTCCCAGCAGACTTCAATGGCCTCGGCGCCAGGCTCGAGCACGCGCACCACGCACAACGGCGTGGTGCCGGCGCGAGGGATTTCGTGGTAACCCAGCAGGGAACGTGGCTCGTGGTGAGTGGTGTTCACCAGCGCTTGGATCTCGGCCTTCGTCAGCTTTTTCATAGGAATGGGGTCAGGCCCCGTTTCCTGAAAATGGTGCCAGACCTAATATGTCGTTGATCCATGTTGGCACGTCTGCGAATGAGGTCTGGCACCATTTTCTAGGAAACGGGGCCTGACCCCATCCTTCTAAATTACCGATCGGATGTTCCAGATGCGTTCCGCATATTCGCGCACGCTGCGGTCACTGGAGAATGGCCCCATGCCCACAGTATTGAGCACCGCGCGGCGGCTCCACTCCTCGGGTTGCCGGTATAAAGCGTCGACCTCATCCTGCGCTTTGCAGTACGCGGCGAAATCGGCGAGCACCAGGAACGGCTCGCCATCGGAAGTCAGGCGATCGACCACCATGCGCGCATCGTCCGATCCTCCCCGATTGAACGCACCGGAGCGGATCATCTCGAGCGTGGCAGCCAGCTCGGGGTCCGCCGCCACGAGTTCGCGCGGGCGATAGCCATTCGCCTGCCGCGCCGCCGCCTCGTCGGCGGTCATGCCGAAAATGAAGATGTTCTCAGGTCCCACCGAATCGCGAATCTCGATATTCGCGCCATCGAGAGTGCCGATGGTCAACGCGCCATTGAGCGCGAGCTTCATGTTGCCGGTGCCCGAAGCCTCCATGCCGGCGGTGGAGATCTGCTGCGAGAGATCCGCGGCCGGCATGATGGTCTGCGCCAACGACACGTCGTAATCGGGCAGGAAGACGCACTTGAGCTTGGTCAGCGTGGCCGGATCCTGGTTGATCGTGGTCGATACATTATTGATGAGACGGATGATGCCCTTGGCCATCGCGTAACCGGGCGCCGCCTTGCCGGCGAACATCACCGTGCGCGGCACCCAGTGTTCGTCGGGCCTGGCCTTGATGCGGTTGTACCGCGTGATCACGTAGAGGATGTTCAGCAGCTGGCGCTTGTATTCGTGAATGCGCTTCACGTGCACGTCGAACAACGAGTCCACGCTCACGTCGATGCCGGTGCGCCGGTCGATCTCTTCGGCGAGCTGAATCTTGTTGGCCCGCTTGATCTCGCGGAACTGCGCGCGGAAACCCGGATCGTCGGCCGCCCATCGCAGTCGCTCGATTTCCTCGAGATCGTTTTCCCAAGCGCTGCCCAGCCGCTCGGTGAGCAGTCGCGCCAGCTGGGTGTTGGACTGCTTCAGCCAGCGACGCACGGTAATGCCATTCGTCACATTGGTGAAGCGGTCCGGATACATCTGCGCGAACCCCGAGAAGATAGTCTTCTTCATGAGATCGGAATGCAGTTTGGCGACGCCGTTGACCTTGTGGCTGCCTATGACCGCGAGGTGCGACATACGCACGCGGCGACCGTGCTGTTCCGCGATGATGGACAACGTGGTCTTCGCCGCGCCGTCGCCCTTGAAACGTTTCTCAACCTCGAGCAGGAATTCCTCGTTGATGCGATAGATGATTTCCAGGTGCCGCGGCAGGAGCTGCTCGAAGAAATGGACCGGCCAGGTTTCCAGCGCCTCGGGCATCAGCGTGTGATTGGTGTAGCCGAACACCTGGCGGCAGATCTCCCACGCCTGCGCCCACGGCATGTCGTACTGGTCGATCAGCAGTCGCATGAGCTCCGGAATGGCGAGCGTCGGATGCGTATCATTCATCTGAATCGCCAGGGCGCCCGGCAATTCTTCGAGTGAGCGTTCCTCGGCGAGATGCGTGGCGAGAATGTCCTGGATGCTCGCGCTCACGAAAAAGTACTGCTGCTTGAAACGCAGCTCTTTGCCCTGCGGCGTGGAGTCATCCGGGTACAGCACCCGCGAGAGATTCTTGGCTTCGATCTGGTCTTCGACGGCGACCGAATAGTTGCCGGCGTTGAAATCCTCGATGTGGAACGGCTGCAACGCGCGTGCGGACCATAGACGCAGGTGATTCACCGTCGGACTGCGATTGCCGGGCACGAGCTGATCGAATCCCACCGCCAGGACATCCTGGGTTTCCACCCAGCGCGAGTGCTCCGCGCCGCTCACGTCATGGGTGTTCAATACTCGCCCGCCGAAACGCACGATATATCGCGCGTCCGACCGCGGGGTCTCCCAGACGTTGTGCAACCGCAGCCAGGTGCTGGCGGACTCGCGCTGCGCGCCTTCGGTGTCTATCGACTGGGTGAATATTCCGTAGTCGTAGCGGATTCCATAACCCGTCGCGGGGTACTGCAGCGTCGCCAGCGAATCGAGGAAACACGCCGCAAGCCGGCCCAGGCCACCGTTCCCGAGGCCCGGATCCACCTCGAGGGCCAGCACCGAATCGAAATCGTGGCCCATGCTGGCGACCGCCGCACGCGCCTCGTCGATGAGCTCCGAATCCAGGCTCGACAGCGCGTTTACCAGGGATCGGCCCGGCAGGAATTCGACCGACAGGTAGCACAAGCGCTTGACGCGAGCGCGGGCGACGCGCCGCTGAGTTGCGAGCCAACGTGCGGACAATTCCTCGCGAACCGCCAGCGAGAGCGCGTCGTATATGTCACGCGGCGTGGCGGTTTCGGGTTCTTTGCCCAACGAGCGGGTCAGACGGTCGTAAATAGCCGCGCGCAACGATCCGCGGCGGAGGATGGCACCGGTCACCACTGTCGGCTCATTCAGCACTCGAACTACCTTTCATTCACTTTCGAGACATTTCAGGACATTTTTCTTGGCGGCCCGACAATGCATGCAAAAACTATGTCGGGGCCTTTAGACCGGTATCATATGCACCCTCGCGAGGGTGGGCACAGATTACCAAGATCGTTTGGTGCGTCTTCTTCGCGCTGCACCACAATGGCTTCGAGTTAACGCGGAATGCACCGACAAGCAATTGGTATTGATATCGGAGGCTCGTCGATCAAGGCGGCCGTCGTTGACTTGAGCAGAGGTTGTCTGGTCGGTGAACGCCGATCGGTCGCCTCGCCTGCCATGTCCGCCGTCAGCGAAATGCTCGATGCCATGGCGGGCGCCGTTCCCGAAGGCAACGCCAATCTCATGGCCGGCGTGACTTTCCCCGGCGTGGTCGTCGGTGGGACGGTGTACACGGCCGCCAATGTCGCCAAGGCCTGGATCGGCCAGCCGCTCGCTGAGCCGGCGGCACTGAAGCTCAAACGTCAGGTCGTCGCCATCAATGACGCCGACGCTGCAGGTCTCGCCGAGGTGAACTTCGGCGCCGCCCGCGATGTGAATGGCACCGTGCTGGTACTCGCGCTTGGCACCGGCATCGGCAGCGCGCTGTTCGTCGACGGCAAGCTCGTGCCCAACACCGAGTTCGGCCATCTCGAATTCGATGGTATGGAAGCAGAAGCCCGTGCCTCCGGCCGCGCCCGCATGGAGCGCAAGCTCGAGTGGTCGGAGTACGTAGCCGAGCTCAACGTTGTGCTCAATCGCATGCACGCGTTGCTCTGGCCCGATCTCATCGTGCTCTGCGGCGGCATCACCGCTGATCATCCCAATCTCAGCGACGACCTCACCGTCCCGACGAACATCAAGCTCGGCGCGCTGCGTGCCGACGCCGGCATCGTCGGTGCCGCATTCGCCACTACGCTGGCGCAGGGTGTGTGGATCAACCCGACGAAGGAAGCAGCCAGCAAATAATTGGGGACACTCCCCATTTCCTGAGAATGGGGACGCACTTGGTTGGAGAGGAGGCGAGCGAGCGGCGCCCATGCAGGGA
>Ga0207689_10006653_pt1 | contig 10193 bp, 7 predicted proteins | sample KBSMisM52_FD_184312 | JGI IMG/M metagenome (GOLD analysis project Ga0207689, IMG submission 184312) | Miscanthus rhizosphere microbial communities from Kellogg Biological Station, Michigan, USA - KBS Miscanthus M5-2 (SPAdes) (version 2) | ecosystem: Host-associated > Plants > Roots > Rhizosphere... | reverse complement strand
GTTACGATACCTAGCACTTTCATCAGCGAAGTTTCATGAGCCCCGGGGGTGTCAGGGGTGGCGGGGCGCATATTCATCAGCTACCGGCGTGCCGATACGGCGAACCAGGCCGGCTGGCTGGCCGAGCGGCTGGCCGGGCATTACGGCCGACCGCAGGTGGTCAAGGACGTCGACTCGATTCAGCTCGGCAACGACTTCGCCGAGGTGATCGCGGCCGCGGTGACCTCCTGCGACGCGCTGCTCGCGCTCATCGGCCACCAGTGGCTGGCGGCGGCCGCCGAGCCGAACGACTTCGTCCGCGTGGAGATCGAGTCGGCCCTGACCCGCGGCATCCGCGTCATCCCGGTCCTCGTCGACGGCGCGCGGATGCCCACGGCCGCGGAACTGCCGCCCGGCCTGGCCATGCTGGCCCAGCAGCCGCCGCTCAGCCTGGGCGCGGCCAACCCCGAGGGCGACGTCAGCCAGCTGACCCAGGTGCTCGACCAGACCATCGCCGCCAGGAGCGCACAGTGGCAGGCCACCCAGGCCGGCCAGGCCCAGAACCAGCCCACGGTCACCGGCATGGCCCCGTCCTGGGGCGCCCCGGCCATCTACGCCTCGCCCAGCGAGCCCCGGCCGGCCCAATCCGGGCTAGCACAGTTCGGGCCACCACAGTCCGGGCTAGCACAGTCCGGGCCGCGGCCGGCCGGGCCCGGCGATTCCGGGCCGGTACAGACCAGGCGGATGCGGCGGCGCCCGAATACCTGGGTGATCGCCCTGGTCCTGGGCGTCGCCGTCGTCGCGGCGATCGTGGCGTTCATCGCCATCCCCGGCGGCCACCCCGCGTCGTCGGCGTCCTCGTCGTCCGCGGCTTCGTCTCCGGCGGGGGGTGCGCGTAACAATGCCTCGCCCAAGCCCAGCAACTCGCCGAGCGCCTCCGCCGCGGCCAAGGTCCTCCTCGCGGACGACTTCTCCACCAACAAGCTCGGCTGGGTCGATGACGCCCACGCCAGCGCCGGGGCTTACACCGGCAGCGGCGCGTACCGCCTGAGCGTGACCGGGTACAACGGGCAGAACGAGCTGGCCCGGCCGTCCAGCGCCGGGTCCGGCCTCAGCGGCGTGACGCCGCTGAACCTCGACGCCAGCGTCGACGTGCGCACGCTCTCCGGCGCGGCGCAGGGCTACGGCCTGGGCCTGGCGTTCCGGGGCGACGGCAACGGCGATCTCTACGCCTTCCTCATCGAGGACCACGCCGTGGCCATCCAGAAGTGGGTGGGCACCGGGGCCCGGATCACCGGCGAACCCGCCCCGGTCAGCGTCAGCGACCTGCACCTGGGCTCGTCCGGCCGGCTGCGCGCCGTGGCCACGACCATCGACGGCGGCCAGGCGGTCCACCTCGAGCTCTGGCTGAACGGCAAGAAGCTGATCGACTACACCGACCGGGATCACCCGTATACCCGGGGCTACATGGGCCTGTACGTCGAGTCGATCTCCGACTCGCCCTCGACCGCGGCGGCGGAATTCGACAACTTCACCGCCGCCCAGAGCTGAGCGCTGGCCGCCCGTCATTACTGTGGATGGGTGAACCGGCTCAAGGATTCGACCAGCCCGTACCTACTCCAGCACGCGGACAACCCGGTGGACTGGTGGCCGTGGTGCGATGAGGCCTTCGCCGAGGCGGCCCGGCGCGACGTGCCCGTCATGCTCTCGGTCGGCTACGCCGCCTGCCACTGGTGCCACGTGATGGCGCACGAGTCGTTCGAGGATCCCGAGACGGCCGCGGTGCTCAACGAGCACGTGGTCGCGGTCAAGGTGGACCGGGAGGAGCGGCCCGACGTGGACGCGGTCTACATGACCGCGACCCAGGCCATGACCGGCCAGGGCGGCTGGCCGATGACGGTGTTCATGACGCCGGACGCCGAACCGTTCTTCACCGGCACGTACTACCCGCGGGATTACTTCCGGCAGCTCGTGCTGAACATCTCCCAGGCCTGGCGGGACCAGCGCGACGACGTGACCGGCCGGGCCAAGCACGTAGCCGCCGCGCTGGCCGAGAACGCCGCCGCCACCGCGGCCGCCCTGCGCGGCCAGCACGGCGAGCTCGACGCCACGTTCCGGCAGGCGGCCGACGTGGCGCTGCAGGGGCTGAGCCAGGACTACGACGCGGTCCGCGGCGGGTTCGGCGCCGCGCCCAAGTTCCCGCCGTCGATGGTGCTGGAGTTCCTGCTCCGCCACCACGAGCGCACCGGAAACGAGCAGGCCCTCCAGTTCACCGAGGGCACCTGCGAGGCGATGGCCCGCGGCGGCATGTACGACCAGCTCGGCGGCGGGTTCGCCCGGTACTCGGTCGACGCGGACTGGGTCATCCCGCACTTCGAGAAGATGCTCTACGACAACGCCCTGCTGGCCCGGGTCTACGCGCACCTGTGGCGCCGGACCGGCTCGGCGCTGGCCCGCCGGGTGGCCGAGCAGACCTGCGACTGGATGCTGCGCGAGCTGCGGACCGCCGAGGGCGGGCTCGCGGCGTCGCTGGACGCCGACAGCGAGGGCGAGGAGGGCAAGTTCTACGTCTGGACGCCCGCCCAGCTCGCCGAGGTCCTCGGGCCCGAGGACGCGGAGTTCGCGGCGGAAGCCTTCCACGTCACCCAGGCGGGGACGTTCGAGCGTGGCACGAGCGTGCTCCAGCTCCGTTCGGACCCTGAGGACGCGAGCCGCCTACGGCGGGTCAGGGACGCCCTGCTGGCCGCCCGGACCGGCCGGGTCCGCCCGGGCCGGGACGACAAGGTGGTCGCGGCCTGGAACGGGCTGGCAATATCCGCGCTGGCCGAATGCGGCCTGCTGTTCGCCCGCCCGGACCTCACCGCGGCCGCGCGCGACGCGGCCACGCTGCTGGCCCGCGTGCACCTGGCCGACGGGCGCCTCGTCCGCACCTCGCGGGACGGGGTCGCCGGCGGCACCGCCGGGGCATTGGACGACTACGCCTGCGTGGCCGAGGGATTCCTCACCCTGTCCGGCGTCACCGGCGAGGCGCGCTGGCTGGACCTGGCCGGCCAGCTGCTCGAGGTGGCGCTGGGCTCGTTCGGCGACGGCCAGGGCGGCTTCTACGACACGGCCGCCGAGGACGAGGCGCTGATCTTCCGCCCGGCCGACCCGGCCGACAACGCCACCCCGTCGGGTGCCTTCGCCGTGGCCGGGGCGCTGCTCGGCTACTCGGCGCTGACCGGCTCGGCCCGGCACCGCGAGGCGGCCGGGGCCGCCCTCGGCGTGCTCCCCGGCATCGCCGCCCGCTACCCGCGCGCCGCGGGCATGGGCCTGGCCGTGGCCGAGGCCTGGCTGAGCGGCCCGGCCGAGATCGCCGTGGTCGGCGGTCCGGACGACGAGCGGACCCGCGCCCTGCACCAGACCGCCCTGCACGCCGCGCCGCCCGGCGCCGTCCTCGCCCTGGGTGACAGCACCTCGTCCGCCATCCCGCTGCTCGAGGGCCGCGGCCTGGTCGACGGCGCCCCGGCCGCGTACGTCTGCCGCCAGTTCACCTGCCAGGCCCCCGTCACCACCCCCGCCGAACTCATAGAGGTGCTATCCCGCCCCGTCTGACCTGCGCGCCCGTCCCGTCTGACCTGCGCGCCCGCCGCCTGACGCCGGTGCCGGGGGTGCCCTGACAGGGGAGGTACTCTCCCGGTACGGTGTCTTGGGGGGTTATGTTGGGACCAATGCATTCGCTCGCGGACGCCGTACGCCGCCGTTGGCGGCGGGATCCGTCATCCTCGGCGAAGCCGAGGCGCCTGGTTCCCGTGCTGATCAGCGCGCTGGTCCTGGCCGGGACGGCCACCGGCGTGGTGCTGGCCACGGTGGGCGGCAAGCCGGCCGCGGTCGGCGCGGCCGCCGCCCAGCCGATCCCGCGGACCAGCCCGGCGCCGTCCACGACGATCGGGCCGGTCGTCCCCATGCTGGGGGGCAGCGCGGACGCCAGCGGCACGCCCATCACGGTCCCCGTCGCCCGGGTCCCGGCGTCGGCTAGCACCGCCCCGGCCCGCACTGCTTCCCCGACCGCCAAGCGGGCCCCGGTCGCTCCGCTGCGCGGCCTGAAGCAGGCCGACCTGCTGGTCGTCGCGCCCTTCTCGCTGTCCGGCAAGGTCCGGGCCGCGGTGGCCAGGCAGTCCGGGGTGACCGGCACCGAGCCGATCGAGGCCGCCAAGATCAAGATCAACGGCACGTTCACGGCGGTGCTCGGCGTGAACCCGTCCAGCTTCCGCGGCTACACCGCCCCCTCCACCGCCGCCTCTAACAAGCTCTGGCAGGCCGTGGCCAGCGGCGGCGTCGCCGTCTCCTACACGATGGGCACCCTGGACCGGCTGTCCCTCGGCGGCCAGGTCACGGTGTCAGGCCGCCAGCAGGAGCGACGGCTGCCGGTGATGGCGTTCGGCACCGTAGGCATCGGCGGGGTCGACGCGGTGGTGTCGGACTCGGTCGCCGCTTCGCTCGGGGTGCCCGCCAGGAACGCCCTCGTGGTCAGCGCCCCGCCGACCAGCGTGCCCTCGATCGCGGCCAGGATCAAGGCCGTGCTGCCGAAGGGCGCGTCCGTCGAGCCGCTGGTCACGGAGGTGACCCGGCCAGGCGGAGCGTCCCCGGTCGGGATCGTCCCCGGCACCCCGGCCGGCGGCGCGCTGACCGCGGCCCAGCTGACCACGGCGCTGCGGGCCGCCGAGAGCAGGCGCGGCCTGCCGTACGTGTGGGGCGCGGCCGGCCCGTCCTCCTTCGACTGCTCCGGCCTCGTCGAGTGGTCCTTCGCCCAGGCCGGCATCAGCATGCCCCGGGTGGCCGCGGACCAGGCCCGGACCGGCCTGTCCGTCCCCGTCACCCGGCTGCAGCCCGGCGACCTGCTCTTCTACCACACCGACCCCACCGATCCCGGCTACATCTCGCACGTCGCCATCTACCTCGGCAACGGCTGGATGATCCAGGCCCCCCAGCCGGGCATGGACGTGGAGATCGTTCCGGCCCGCTTCGGCTCCCAGTTCGCCGGCGCGGTCCGCGTCTACCCCCGCGCCGCCGCGGGCCTAGCCCCCGGCCTGGCCTGACGCCCCCGGCCCAGCGCCCTCCCGGCGCCCACGTTTCATGATCATGGATAGTTTCGACCGGATACCGACCGAAACTATCCACGATCATGAAGGCCAGGCCCCAAACCTCCCGGTTGGCAGGCGCATCCGGCCGGAGCCAGTGCCCGCAACTCCGCCGAGCTCATTCAGCCGACGGCGTATCGCTTCCGCCCGCAAGTGTTTGACCAGGCCAAGCACACCTGTAATCATAATTACATGAATACGCCGCAAGCAGATCCCGGCCCCGCGGACGACGCGACCGGCACGGATAACGACACGAGCGCTGGTAACCAGGGCGCGGGCAAGGCGAACGCTACCGAAGAACTGCGCGGCTGGTTCACTGGGCGGCTGCCCGGCGACTGGTTCACCGCCGCCCCGGACATCCAGGCGGACCGCGAGGAGATCACGATCGTCGGCGCGCTGCCCGCCCCTGAGACGGCCGGGGCGTCGGACGCCGAGCGGGCCGCGGCCGCCGAGGGCCGGATCCGCCGGTTCCGCGAGGAGACCAGGAGTCGCCGCATCGAGATCGCGCGGGAGGCCGAGCACAAGTTCCGGCGCAAGGTGTCGTGGGGCGTCACCTGCGCCGAGGTGAGTGAGATGTTCACCACACTCTCGGTCCCGGTGATGACCAGGCTGCGCCAGCCCGAGCGCCGGGTCCTGGACACGCTGGTCGAGGCGGGCGTGGCCCGCAGTCGCAGCGATGCGCTGGCCTGGTGCGTGCGGCTGACCGGAGAGAATTCGGACGCCTGGCTGGCCCGGCTCCGCGACGCCCTGCGGCACGTCGAGGAAGTGCGGGACCAGGGCCCCGGCGGCGCGTGATAAAGCCCGGGAATTGGTCCAGGCCATTGGTCTATACCAGATCACGGATGCATAAATAGCCGACGGGAAACCGACTGCAATAATTTTTCCGATTCCGGGTAGAATCCACGAAATCGTGCCTGCCTTGGATGCGCGTCCCCGCGTGTCCATGCGTTTCCCCGTGCGCTGGCCAGCGTGCCCGCGCGGGTGTAACCGCGGCGTGAGGCGTGTGCCCAGGAGGAGGAAAGACGGTGGCGTACCAGGTGAACGGCTCGCGGGTGGAGTGGAATCCCACGGCGGCCCGGTTGCGCGAACTGACCGAGGAAATGCCCAACGCCACGCTCACGGAGTTCGGGAACGTAAACGTTAAGGCCCGCGTCGACTCGCGCAGCACCCGCTCCACCTACATCGTCGACGACTCCACCAACTCCCGCGGGCAGACCATTACCCGGGCCGAATACGATCGCGTCGCGGCCATCCAGGACGCGTATATCGCGAAGACCCGCATGGTCGTGGTCGATGGCTATATCGGATCCGATCCTCAGTTCCGCACCCGGGCCCGGCTGATCATGGAGGCGGCCAACGCGAACGTGGCCGGGATGCAGCAGCAGCTCTACTACCCGGCCGAAGCCGGCTACGACCCGGCCGCCTGGACGCCGGACACCACCGTCATCTACACGCCCAACGCCGAAGCCCCCGGCTACCCCGACGACCGGCTCATCGCCGTCGACCTGAAGGCCAACATCACCCGCGTGCTCAACTCGGACTACTTCGGCGAGTCCAAGAAGGGCGGCCTGCGGATGTGGAACAACGTCGTCTACGACCGCGGCGGCCTCGCCCTGCACGCTGGCTGCAAGGTCATCCCGGTCAACGGCCAGGACACGGCGGTCCTGATCGTGGGCCTGTCCGGCACCGGCAAGACGACGACCACGTTCACCACCCAGCTGGGCAGCAAGCCCGCCCAGGACGACTTCATCGCGCTGATGCCCGGCGGGCGGGTGTACACCACGGAGAACGGCTGCTTCGCCAAGACCTTCGGGCTCGACCCGGAGTACGAGCCGGTCATCTACAACGCCACCACCAAGCCGGACGCCTACCTGGAGAACGTCTCGGTCGACGCAGAAGGCAAGGTGGACTTCTTCGACACCTCCTACACCAAGAACGGCAGGACCACCTGGCCGTTCTCCTACGTCGACCCGTGGCCGGCCGACCGGATCCCCCCGGCCAGCTTCCTGCTCATCCTCAACCGCAACGAGAACATCGTGCCCGGCGTGGCCCGGCTGGACCCGACTCAGGCCGCGGCCTACTTCATGCTCGGCGAGACCACCGGGACTTCGGCCGGGGGCAAGGACGAGGAGGGCAAGTTCCTGCGCGTCCCCGGGACCAACCCGTTCTTCCCGCGCGACATGGCCGACATGGGCAACCGGATGCTCGACCTGCTGAACAGCCACGAGCTCCAGGCGTTCGTCCTGAACACCGGGCGCGTCGGCGGCGGCGACGGCCACCCGGGCTCGAAGAAGGTGACGATCCCCTACTCCTCCGCGATCGTGCAGGGCATCGTCGAGGGCACCATCGAGTGGACCGAGGATCCCGACTTCGGCTACGAGGTGGCCGCGGCGATCCCGGGTGTGGACGACCTCGAGATCCTCCAGCCCCGCAGGCTCTACGCCCGGCAGGGCCGGACCGACGAGCACGAAGCCATGGTGGCCCGGCTCAAGCGGGAGCGGAAGGAGTTCCTCGGCTCCTTCCCTGGCCTGGACGAGTCCCTGGTCAAGTCGCTCGGGTGACCAGTGCCGAGCGGAGTGGAACCTCACCAGTAACCTCTCGCGTTAACCTGAGTGTCGTATCGGTTAGGTACGTTTCTGGTGGATCATCATGGCGATGAGGAAGGCCGCCAGCATGGGACTTCGTGACCTGGTCTACCGGCTCTACGAGCGGAGGCTCCAGGCGGCGCTGTCGCCTGACGCCATCCCGCGGCACGTCGGGGTGATGTGCGACGGGAACCGCCGGTGGGCCAAGTCGGCGGGATTCCGCGACGTCAGCAGCGGCCACCGCAAGGGCGCGGACAAGATCTTCGAGCTGCTCGAGTGGTGCCGCGAGAGCGGTGTCGAGGTGGTCACGTTGTGGCTGCTGTCCACCGACAACCTGACCCGGTCCTCGGCCGAGCTGGTCCCGCTGCTGAAGATCATCGAGGACACCGTGCAGGGCCTGGTGGCGGAGCAGTGGCACGTGAACCCAGTCGGCGCATTGGACCTGCTGCCCGGCGACACGGTGCGGGTGCTGAAGGACGCGGCCGACGCCACCGCGCACCATCCCGGGCTGCTCGTCAACGTGGCGGTGGGGTACGGCGGCCGGCGGGAGATCGCCGACGCGGTGCGCTCCCTCCTGCAGGAGCAGGCCACGAAGGGCACCACGATCGAGGAACTAGCCGAAGTGCTCGACGTCGAGCACATCGCCGAGCACCTCTACACGGCCGGCCAGCCCGACCCCGACCTGGTCATCCGCACCTCGGGCGAGCAGCGCCTCGGCGGCTTCCTGCTCTGGCAGAGCACCCACTCCGAGTTCTACTTCTGCGACGCCTACTGGCCCGCGTTCCGCAAGGTCGACTTCCTCCGCGCGCTCCGCTCCTACGCGGCGCGGAGCCGGCGTTTCGGCACGTAAAGCCCTGTTACCGGGGGAAACACCAGCTAGTAACCTGGCGGTGCTTTTGCTGGCTCGCGTTCGCGGGTACCTTCGATAGTGGTGGACGGCACGGCGCCGTTCCCGGGAAGGCCCTCGGATCTTCGTGCTACGCGCGTTGCGTGCAGGCGAACTGACAGAAGGGCCGGCGCGGCCCTTTTGGGGGCCACGCCCGGTCCATCCGACACGTCTGTGTCCTGTCTTGGCGCCGGGCCCGTCTCGGCGCCTAGGGGAGTCTGCGTGGTCAATTCCCAAGGTCGCCGTACGTACGTACTCGACACCAGTGTCCTGCTCGCCGACCCGGCGGCTATCACGCGCTTTGATGAGCACAAGGTAGTCCTGCCGATCGTCGTCATCACCGAGCTGGAAGCCAAGCGGAACCATCCCGAGCTGGGGTACTTCGCCCGCCAGGCCCTGCGGCACCTCGATGACCTGCGCATCGAGCACGGCAGGCTGGACGCGGAGCTGCCGGTCGGCGCGCTGGGCGGCACGGTGCAGGTCGAACTCAACCATTCCGACCCGACGGTGCTTCCCGCCGGGTTCCGGCTGGGTGACAACGACTCGCGCATCCTGTCCGTGGCGCGCAACCTGGCCGCCGACGGCGAAGACGTCGTGCTGGTCAGCAAGGACCTGCCGCTGCGCGTCAAGGCCGCCTCGATCGGCCTGGCCGCGCAGGAGTACCGCGCGGAGCTGCCGGTCGACTCGGGCTGGACCGGGATGGCGGAGCTTGACCTGTCCGCTGGCGAAGTCGAGCAGTTGTACGAATCAGGCACTTTGGACCACGAGGCGGCCCGGGATCTTCCCTGTCACACCGGGCTCGTCCTCACCTCGGCCAACGGCAGCGCGCTTGGCCGCGTCCGGCCGGACAAGTCCGTGCAGCTGGTGCGGGGCGACCGGGAGGCGTTCGGCCTGCGCGGCCGCAGCGCCGAGCAGCGGGTCGCCCTCGACCTCCTGCTGGACCCGGAGATCGGCATCGTGTCGCTCGGCGGCCGGGCCGGCACCGGCAAGTCCGCGCTGGCGCTGTGCGCCGGGCTCGAGGCGGTGATGGAGCGGCGGCAGCACCGCAAGGTCATCGTGTTCCGGCCGCTCTACGCGGTCGGCGGCCAGGAACTGGGCTACCTGCCCGGCTCCGAGGCGGACAAGATGGGCCCGTGGGCGCAGGCCGTCTACGACACCCTGTCCGCGGTCACGACCCAGGACGTCATCGACGAGGTGCTGGCCAGGGACATGTTCGAGGTCCTGCCGCTGACCCACATCAGGGGCCGGTCGCTGCACGACGCGTTCGTCATCGTGGACGAGGCGCAGTCGCTGGAGCGCGGCGTGCTGCTCACCGTGCTGTCCCGGATCGGCTCGGGCTCCCGGGTGGTGCTCACCCACGACATCGCCCAGCGGGACAACCTGCGGGTGGGCCGGCACGACGGCGTGATCGCGGTGATCGAGAAGCTCAAGGGTCACCCGCTGTTCGCCCACACCACGCTGGTCAGGTCCGAACGCTCCCAGATCGCCGCCCTGGTCACCGAGATGCTGGAGGACTCCGGCCTATAGAACCAGCACCGTAGAAACCCCCTAGCGGCGCTGGCTGCGGTACCGTAACCAGCGTCATGGAGTACCCACCTGTATCCGTCGTGATGCCGGTCAGGA
>Ga0207689_10006652_pt1 | contig 10194 bp, 6 predicted proteins | sample KBSMisM52_FD_184312 | JGI IMG/M metagenome (GOLD analysis project Ga0207689, IMG submission 184312) | Miscanthus rhizosphere microbial communities from Kellogg Biological Station, Michigan, USA - KBS Miscanthus M5-2 (SPAdes) (version 2) | ecosystem: Host-associated > Plants > Roots > Rhizosphere... | reverse complement strand
CGCTGTGGTCGATGTGGAGCCTCACGAGCGGATGCGGTGGGTGGTGGCAGAGGAGGAGCGGGGTCTCGATCTGGCGCTGGAGGTGACGCTCGAGGGCTCGCGCAACAAAGATCTGGTGCAGAACGTGGCGCATTGTGGGGATTGCCACAGCGCTCATAACGAAAAAGGAGAACCTATCCCCGGAAAAGAGCTTCGCGGTGCCACTCTCGAGTTTAAGCCACTAACCCCGATGCCCGTCTGGGCTGACAAAGCTCCCAACATTGCTGGTCTGCGCGGTTGGGAACAGGCCGATGCCGTAAAGTTTTTTATGACCGGTCTCGCTTACAATGACTTGCCCGCGCGTCCGCCGATGCCGCAGTACAAAATGAACAAAGAAGATGCGGAAGCGGTAGTGGCATATCTGAAGTCATTGTCACCGGCGTCTAAGTAATCCGAATGAGGTTTTCGTGAAGAAATTTTGTGTGTTGTTCATGGTTGTTTTGTGCGCGTTCCCCGCCACTGCCCAGAAATCAGCTGATCCAGTGATGAATGCGATGTCACAGGAGCTGAACCGGTCTTTCCAAAACCTGAAAAAAGAGCCAGTTCCACCTTACTTCCTGGCCTATCAGCTCACCGACAATCGCGCCATCCGCGTGGTGAGTTCCTTTGGTGCATTGACCTTCACCGGTGACGATCGCACCCGGGTGCTCGATATCGACCTGCGCGTAGGCGACTACAGCCTCGACAACACGCACCCTCTGCGCGGTGACGCACCCTTCCGCGGTTTCGGCGCCGATGGCAGGCGCATGCGTGTCCCGCTCGACGATGACTCCGATGCCTTACGCACTACGCTCTGGTATGAGACCGACCGCAAATACAAAAGCGCACTCGAAGACTTGCAGCAGGTCAAAGCGAACGTAGCCACCAAGGTCGATGCCGAGGACAAGTCCGGCGATTTTTCCCAGGAGCCGGCGCAGAAATACATCGAAGAGATCGCACCGTTTTCTTTCGATCGCACTGCCTGGGAGGGTCGCCTCCGCCGCATCACAGCGCCGTTTCGCAATGTGCCTGGAATTAGTGAAGCTACGGCCGAGGTCAGCGGAGAAATCGAAACCCGCCGCTACGTGAATAGCGAAGGCAGCGTCGAGCGTTTGTCCGCGCCGCTCTATCGATTAGTCATCTCCGCCACCATGAAGGCCGATGACGGCATGGAACTGCCGTTACATGAAACCTACATGTCGCTTCGCCCTGACGGCCTGCCAGATGAAATTTCCATTCTCGAAGATGTACGCAAGATGATCGAGACGCTGGTGGCCTTGAACAGGGCACCGCTGGCAGAGCCATATACCGGCCCCGCGATTCTTTCCGGCCGATCCAGTGCGGTTTTCTTCCACGAAATTTTTGGCCATCGCATCGAAGGTCAGCGGCAAAAAAACGAAGACGAAGCGCAGACTTTCAAAAAGAAAGTGAACCAGGCGGTGCTGCCAGATTTTCTCTCGGTCTACTCAGATCCGACCTTGCAGAAAATTCATGGTACCGAGCTTCTCGGCTACTACGCTTTCGACGACGAAGGCGTGAAAGGCCGCCGGGTGACGGTAGTAGAAAACGGCGTCCTGAAAAATTTTTTGATGTCGCGAGCGCCGATCGATGGCTTTCCGAAATCGAATGGCCACGGACGCCGTCAACAGGGATACGCCGTAGTGGCGCGGCAATCCAACCTGATTGTAGAAAGTAAAAAGTCGGTCTCGCGCGAGGAGCTCAAGAAGCTGTTGATTGAGCAGATCAAAGCCGCCAACAAACCATACGGGCTGATCTTTGACGACATCGAAGGTGGCTTTACCTTCACCCAACGGACGTTGCCCAACGCATTCAACGTGATGCCGACCGTTGTTTATCGGGTCTACCCGGATGGCCGGGAAGAGCTGGTGCGCGGTGTAGATCTCATCGGCACTCCGCTAATCGCCTTCAGCAAAATTATCGCTGCCGACGACGAGGTTGGAGTTTTCAACGGAATTTGCGGCGCAGAGTCAGGCTGGGTGCCAGTCTCGGCGATTTCCCCAGGACTACTGGTTTCCCAAATTGAAGTGCAGCGCAAGGCAAAATCGCAGGAGAAGGCGCCGGTACTGCCCTCTCCTCCCGCAGACAAATAGTTTGGAGTTAGCATGAGAAAATCAGCGAAAATCGTAATCGCTCTGCTCGCAATCCTGCTGCCGGTGTGCGCACAAGAAAAACAAGATGTCGTTATCAAGGCGATGAACGACGAACTGGCGCGGACGGTAAGCCAACTCCATGTGACCAATCTGGAGAAGCCGTATTTCATCTCCTACCGCGTGGACGACCTGAATACCGCCACCGTTGCAGCCACCCTGGGCAGCGTTACCCAAAGCAATCCCCTGCAAACGCGAATCATCGGCGTGGAAGTACGCGTAGGGGACTACGCCTTCGATAACAGCAACTACGTCTCCGCCCAGAGTTTTGGTGGTGGCGGGATGTCCGCCGGCGTTGTACAAGGACCACTGGATGATGACTATCAGCAGGTCCGGAGGCAGTTATGGGTGGCCACCGACGCGCAATACAAACATGTAGCCGAAGAATTCTCTGCCAAGAAAGCGGCATTGGCGAATCGCAAGCGCACCACTGACATTGCCGACTTCAGCCAAGAACAGCCGGCGACGGTTCATGAATCCCGCTCAAGCGTGAAAGCTGACGTGGCGGGTCTCGAACAGCTGGCGCGAGAGGTGTCCCTTCCCTTCAAGCAGATGCCGAATGTGGTGACGTCATCGGTGCAGATCGATTTCAAAAATCTCTACACTCGCTACGTCAACAGTGAAGGTTCTGCTTTCACCCGCTCCGATCCGCAATACTCTCTGCGCATCGACGCCGACACGCAAGGCGCCGACGGCCTGCCCATTCACGACATGCTCCAGTTCTTTGGCGATTCTCTGAGTGACTTGCCGGGGAAGGCCGACCTGATCGCCAAAGCCAAAGACATGGGGCAAAGGCTGGAGAAGCTGCGCGTGGCCTCAGCCGCGGAGCAATACAACGGGCCCGTGCTCTTTGAAAATGACGCCGCGGCAGATGTTTTCGCTCAGGTCTTCGCGCCCAAACTGACGGCTTCCCGCATTCCTGATAGCGATGACCCGCGCTTCGAAGTCTTTATGAAACAGATGCTGAGCCAGATGGGCCTGGGTGGCAGTCTGCTCGACCGCATCGGCGGCCGCGTGCTACCAGAGTGGATGGATGTGGTGGATGATCCGCACATGAAGGACTATCAAGGCACAAAACTTGCCGGCTATTACGAAATTGACGACGATGCCGTGCCGTCCCGCGCTACCAAATTGGTGGAGAAGGGAATATTGAAGACCTTGCTGACATCGCGTGTCCCGGTGCGAACGATTTCTCATAGCACTGGCAGCCGCAGAAGTCTGGGTGCGGTGCCCAGCAATTTGATTCTGACCTCGGGCAAGACCTCAACCCCCGCTGAATTAAAAGCAGAATTGCTGCGGCGGGTGAAGGAACGTGGGCTGGACTATGGAATCATCGTTCGCCGCACCGGAGGCGGAGCTAACCCAGCCATGCGGACTGCCGCGATGATGGCGGCATCTCCGCAGTCGGCCCCGACCAATACGCTGCTCGAAGTCTATAAAGTTTTTCCCGATGGCCGCGAAGAATTGATCAAAGGCGCAGAACTCTCCGGTCTGACCGCCGCCACTTTCCGTGACATCGTCGCAGCGGGAGATAAGCCGGTGATCTGGAATCAACAGGTCATTCCCAATATCAATTCAATTTTCAGCATGGGTATGGCCGGAGGTGTGGATATGCCAGTGGCATCGTTTGTGGTGCCGTCGCTGCTGTTCGAGGAAGTTTCCTTGACCAAGGCGGAAGGACCATTTCCAGCACCGCCGGCGTCGAAGGCGCCGCTCGCCGGAAATTAACAATCACCTGGGGGCGGACGCCCAGGTCTGCCCCGTGAGCTTTAGGCCACCGTAACCGGCGAGCTAAAGCTCGCACCCCAGACGGGAGCGTCCAGGGCTAGGTGATTCGTTGGCGATGCTTACCTGCATACACTTCCCGCCATTTTTCCGCTAAAGTAATGAATTCATGCTTGATCTGAACTTTGTCCGTAACAACCTGCCGGTGGTGGAGGAAAAGCTTCGCCAGCGTGGCATGGATCCAGCCGAGGTCTTGAAAGACTTCAAGTCCTTGGACGCCGAACGCCGCGAAGCGATTACCGCTGCCGAAACCATGAAGGCGCAGCGCAACCGCGCGTCGGAAGAAATCGCCAAACTGAAAAAGGCCGGGCAGGATGCCAGCGCGCAAATGGCGGAAAGCAAAGAACTGCGCGAAAAGATTCAGGAATCCGAGAAAACCGCCGGCGACCTAGATCAGCGCCTACAAGAAACCATGGCGGGCATCCCGAATCTTCCCAGCGGCACGGTTCCGGTTGGTAAAAGTGCGGATGACAATGTCGAAGTCCGCCGCTGGGGGGCTGCACCAAAATTTGATTTCACTCCGAAACCGCACTGGGAAATAGGGGAACAGCTGGGTGTGCTTGATCTGGAGCGGGCAGTAAAGCTGTCTGGTGCACGTTTCGCTGTCTATTGGGATTTGGGTGCGCGTCTTGAGCGGGCGTTAGCCAACTTCATGCTCGACCAGCACACTCGCGAGCACGGGTATACAGAAATCCTCCCCCCGTACTTGGTAAATTCAGACTCGATGTACGGCACCGGGCAGCTCCCAAAATTTGCCGCCGATCTATTCCGCGTTCCACACGGAGAAAACGATCTGTGGCTGGTCCCGACTGCCGAAGTTCCAGTCACAAATCTCTATCGTGATGAAACGCTCGACGCCGCAAAGCTGCCAATTTCTCTCACCGCGTACACGCCCTGTTTCAGAAGCGAAGCCGGTTCCTACGGCAAAGATGTTCGTGGAATCATCCGTCAACATCAGTTTCAAAAGGTCGAATTGGTAAAGTTCACCAAACCAGAAGAGTCTTATGAGCAACTGGAGAAACTAACCAACCATGCCGAGACCATCCTGCAAAAACTCGGCCTGCATTACCGCGTGATGGCGCTCTGCACTGCCGACATGGGATTCTCCTCAGCCAAGACCTACGACATCGAAGTCTGGCTGCCCGGGCAGCAGTTGTTCCGCGAGATTTCTTCTTGCTCGAATTTCGAGTCTTTCCAAGCGCGGCGGGCCAACATCCGCTATAAGCCGGAAGGCAAAAACAAGACCGAACTGGTACACACATTGAATGGCAGCGGACTAGCGGTAGGCCGCACCTGGCTGGCGATTCTGGAGAACTACCAGCAGGCCGACGGCACAGTCATCATTCCGGAGGGGCTCCGTCCATACATGGGCACCGACCGCTTAACCCCGAAAAAGTTCTGAACAATGAACTTCATTGCCAAGACAGGGAGTAGAAACTAGACTTGAACAAGACTGAAGCGACCACCCTTCAGACCGGCATTTCCCCCGTTCCAATGACCGGAATCTGGCGCACAATCCGCGGATACATTTTGTGGTCTTACGAGCGTGGCACTATCCAGTATGACGTGATGGTGACGCTGATCCTTTTATTCGTATTCCTTTCGCCTCATTACCTCGCTTATAACGACAAACCGATCGACCGCAACCTGCATCCTACTGGAGTAGTGGTAGTGCCGGATGGCGACGGCTTTGTCTTCCAGGTCGAAGCTGCGGCAGTGACTGGAACCGATGATTCTGCAATACGTTCTCAGTTGTTGCGGATTATCGAGCCAATTTCCGGCGAGGTGACGATTACAAGGTACGAACCTGTTCACGATAACAAGGGTAACGTGCTGAGCTACAAAGTCTGGGCCAGGCGAAGTTAGTTAGCGAGAGCAGGTCAATGATGAAGATCAAGAAGCTGTACCTGCACAGAATCTTTTTTCTTTTCATCCTCCCGACATGCTTAACACTCAACTTGTTGGCTGAGGATAAATCTGGCGCACTGGAACGAGTTTTGACTTCCATGGATAATGCCGCAGCCAACTTTAAAAACATAGAGGCAGATTTTGTCTGGGATCAATTCACCAGGGCGGTGGAGCAAACAGAAACGCAAACAGGAAAGATTTATTTCCGCCGTGTGAAGAATGAAATTCAAATGCTGGCAGATGTAACCGGGCCCCAACCTTCCGATAGGAAGTCTGTTCTATTTGCCAATTCAAAGTTTCAACTCTACCAGCCTGGCGAACTAGATCAAGTCACGATCTACGACACCAGCAAGAAACCCGAAGTGGAAGGTTTCCTAGTGCTGGGTTTTGGGGGCCGTGGCCATGACTTGTCCAAGTCGTTTGATGTGACCTACGCAGGCAGCGAAACGGTTGGGGGTGTGGCCGCTGAAAAAATCAACTTAGTCCCCAAATCGGAAAAAGTGCGGCAAAATTTCGAACAGATTATTCTCTGGATTGATCCCACCAAAGGCATCTCGGTGCAGCAGCAGCTCATTGCGTATTTAAGCCACGATTATCGTCTTGCCAAGTATTCCAATATTCGTGTCAATCAAAAGCTTTCAGACAACGATTTCAAGCTGAGGACTACAAGCAAGACAAAATTTCTTACCCCTTAAGAGACAATAGTTAGCTTACGGTAACCTGCATAAAATTACGGCTGAAAAAGCCTCCGGCGAAGGTTATACTGGCCGGATACTGCTCGTTTTGGACTGATTTCTTTATGGCCAAGGTTTTTACCATTCCCGTAGTTCCCAAGCTGGGCGGCAGAAGGCGTGAAACTGGCTCAGACAAGCGTTATGTAGACGGCCAGCGCCTGCTGGTAGAAGCCATGAAGTACTTGGCACAGACCGACCCGGTCACCAATAAAGACGCCGTGCAGCTGCTTTCCGAGCACGTCCGCACCCGCTTCCGCATGACCGACTCGCCCTTGAGCTAACCGTATTGATGCTGTTTATCGAACCTATTCACAATACATGTAATGTCTTTGTTATGAACCACATGACTAATAGTCAAACCGCAGATTTTACTTGACGGACTAGTCATTCGGCAGCATACACTCTTGGACTAGACAAACGGGTGTAGCCATTTCTGTGACCCGTTGAATTCCGGAGGACCCCATGCGGTATTTCAGTACTCGCAGTGTGGTGTCAGCACTGGTTCTGTGTGGATGTTTCCTGTTCACTGTCCCTGCCTCAGCCCAAAAAATCACCGGCGACATCTCCGGGACGGTGACTGATACCAGCGGCGCGGTCGTGAGGGACGCCAAGATCACGGCGGTAAACATGGGCACTGGGGAAACGCGCTCGGCAATGAGTTCCGATGCTGGCTTTTACCGCATTCTAGAATTGCCGCCAGGTAACTACAAAGTCACAGTGACAGCGCAAGGATTCAAGACGACGACACGCGAGGCGCAGGTGGCTCTTGCTTTGGTGACCACATCAGATTTCCAACTCCAGATAGGTCAGGTTTCGGAAACGGTGCAAGTAGAAGAAGTTGCTCCGCTGATCGATACTTCCCAAGACCGTCTTAGCACATTGATCGAGGCTCGCCGAGTTTCAGACCTTCCTAATAATGGGCGTGATTTCAACAATCTTCTGGACGGCGTGCCCGGAGTACAGCGCAGTCCGGGCGGCGGATTTCAGAGTTTAAATATCAACGGCCAGCGCGCTACGTCCAACAACTTCGCGGTGGATGGAATTCCTAACAACGACCGGTACTATGGTGAGCCCTCACTTGGACAAGCTGCTATTTCCGGAACAGCAGCGGCACTTATTCCATTGGATGGAATTTCGGAATTTAACGTCGAGTCGAATCCGGGAGTGGAATTCGGCGTGAAGGGCGGATCGGTTATCAACGTTGGGCTGAAGAGCGGCACCAACACGATCCACGGAAGCGGCTATTGGGACCGGCATACCGACGCGTTTGATGCCATTAACCATTTTTCTACAACCAATACACCTTTCAAACTGAATCAGTACGGCGGCTCGGTAGGGTTCCCAATTATCAAAGACAAGGCATTTGGGTTTGTTTCGTATCAAGCTTTTCACCTGAAAGATCAGTTCCCATCGCACATTACTTTGCCAACACCAGCGCAGATCTTTGATGCCACGCAATGTGTGGAAACCGGAGTGAATCCGAACACCTCTGGTACTTTGGGTCCCGACGGCGTCACGCCCTGGACGACATGTCTGAATAATGGCCCTGGGCCGGGTAGCGATCAAATTTTTGGTACGGCAGATGATGGAACAGTCAATTCCATTGGGGCGGCGCTATTATCTTTTTATCCGACCAGCCCTACTGGGGAAGCCGATATCACCGCTGACAATTCGCTGGATTTAAACAATTTCCACGTAAAGTTTGATTACGTATTCAATACCTCGCATCGGGTTTCGGTTAAGTATTTATTCGGAGATAGTTTGCAGAGTCAGCCTGCTACAGCTGGAGTGCCCCATTCGGTCGGGCCTTTGGCGACGAATCCGAACATGTGGAACTCTATCGCACCCAGCCGGGCACAGTTGGCAGGGATCAATTACACATGGACGATTAGCCCCAACAAAGTACTCGAGAGCCGGTTTGGATATCAGAGATTTTCCCAGCGGATTGGTGTGAACAATAACATTGATCCCAACTCTTTAGGTCTTAATACCGGCCCATTGGGTTCAGGGCCAGAGGACACGGAAAACTTTGGCGTGCCCGCGATGTACTACCTTGGCTACTTTGGACCGTCTGGATACCCAACCGTGGGTGGGATCCAAGGCTATCCAATTGTTACCCGTCCGGATGCTTCTTACGACTGGCAAGAGCATTTCACTATGACCAAGGGAAGTCACACCATCAAGATCGGAGGCCAGTATCAGGACGCATTTACAAAGTCTCGACGAGATCGCGCCCGTTCCAATCTTGGTTTCTATTACTACGGCTTTTATTACTGTGCTACTTATGGCGCTTGCAATTCTCAATTTGCTAGCGTCACGCAGAGCAATGGCGTGGCTGCTTTAAATGAACTTTTGCTTGGGATGGCCGAGGATAGTGGTCGTTCTTTTGGTACCACCGATCGGCACATCTTCCAGAAGTCCCTAGGTCTTTACGTACAGGACAGCTGGAAGGTTAAGCCAAACTTTACATTGGAAGCCGGCGTTCGATGGGACGTTACCGGAGCGTTGGGTGAGAGAGCAAATCTTGGTGCCAACTTCCTGCCCGACGATCCGAAAGCCGATTCGGGCGGCTTTGTGGGTCTCTCGCAAAGGCCACTCTACAACACCGACAAGAATAACTTCGGACCTCGTATCGGAATTGCCTGGGACATTTTCAAGAATGGAAAGACGGTCTTACGCAGCGGATATTCTCTAAGTTACGATCTGCCGAATTTCGCATCCATTCACGCACCCCAAACCTCATTCGAAATGTGGAGCGGGGCACGGGCAGGTTTCTACACGCAAGTACCTCAAGGAATTTTCGCCATCGATATTACAAGCACACCGTCGGATAACCTTGATGGCTACCCTGGATTCGCTGGTTTTAACAGTGGTACGCAGCCCAATGATCTGTGCCTCTATTTCATTTGCATGTCTCCGGACACACCTCTGTATGGCCCCAATCCCACTGCTACCTCGGCTGCCAATATCGTTCAAGTGATCCGCAACTTCCAAACTCCGATGAGCCATGCCTACAATCTGACCATTGAGCAGGAATTGACAAACAAAACGTCATTTAGCATCGCATACGTCGGGACGGCAGGCAGAGACCTTATCAATTGGAGAGACTTAAATGCATGTCCGATAAGTGCGACGGATAGTTGTAATGCGAGTCGAAAACCATTTAACGGGACATTTGCGCAATACAATCACATCTTGCAGCTGAACAACGACGGCTATTCCAACTACAACAGCCTGCAATTATCGGCCAACCGGCGCTTTGCCAAAGGGATCACCGTGCTCATGAATTACACGTGGTCCAAGGCGCTCGACTATCAGTCTCTGGACCGCAACGCCGACCTTCCGCAGGATTCATCCAACCTGAAAAGCGACTACGGGCCTGCGGACTTCGATCGCCGGCATAATTTCGTCACATCCTTCCTGGCGGACATCCCCAGCCCATGGACGCAGGGTCCGGCCGGTTGGTTCACTCATGGCTGGCGTGTCAATGGAATTTACAGCTACGTTAGTGGCGCCCCATTGACCGTGGTTCCGGGAACCGATACGGTCCTTCGAGGGGCGGGTACGCAGCGAGTGGACAT
>Ga0207689_10006651_pt1 | contig 10194 bp, 6 predicted proteins | sample KBSMisM52_FD_184312 | JGI IMG/M metagenome (GOLD analysis project Ga0207689, IMG submission 184312) | Miscanthus rhizosphere microbial communities from Kellogg Biological Station, Michigan, USA - KBS Miscanthus M5-2 (SPAdes) (version 2) | ecosystem: Host-associated > Plants > Roots > Rhizosphere... | reverse complement strand
ACGATCATGTTGAACCATTTTTTGCCAATGCCGGAACGAGAGAGGAGTTTATCTGCGGCATCCACTTTGTTGCCGGAGGCAATGGCGATAGGAAGTTTTTTTTCTGTAGCTTTTTTAAGTACCGAAACAATTCCTGCAACCTGTTTAATCTCTTCATTATCGATGATGGCATCATAATATTTTTTCTTTTGTTCGGCACAAGCGGTGATCTCTTCTTCTGTGGGATGTTTGCCGTGTTCAGTTAAAACAGATTCACAAATAACTTTGGAACGTTTGCCGGAGTATTTTTTTTGGTCCTCTTCAGTTGTGTATTCAATGCCATAATCCTTAAACGTTTTGGCCAGAGCGCGTGCGTGAAAAGGCTGGCTTAATGTCAACGTCCCATCCATGTCGAAAATCAAAGCTTTGATATTTGTTTTCATCATTTTTTGGAACGTGTTAATCGTTTTGGAGAAAAATGTTTTCCGTGTGTAGCCATTTTTTGAAAGCGGCACCAAAAGGCATCCAACTGGCAAAGTAGGTTAAATCCACATAGCGGCGCATCATATACGGAATGATTCCCGCAAAAGTAATTTTGCCGCGACTGTAAACAAAGTATGTTCCGCCTAGTGGAACGATGTACCCCTTGAATATTGGGTGGTACTCTTTTTGTCTTTTCCCTGCTATGTCGGCCCAGATGTTATTGGCAATAATTTTTCCCTGTTGAATTGCGAGCTGCGCGATTTTTGGAACGAGATTATGTTTTTTGGAATCGAAAATTGCGGCGTTATCTCCACCGGCATAGACTTTAGGATAGTGAGGACTTTCAAGAGTCGGATAAGTTTCAAGGCCGCCGGACTCATGCAGAATAGGAAAAGATTTCACGAGGGGATTGGTCATAATTCCGCCGGTCCAGACCAACATATTAGCCTGCATGCCGCGCTTGCAAATCCCTTGTTTATCGCATAGGGTAAGCTCCTTGCCGTCGTAAGCACTGATGCGGGCATTGGTGATAGGTTTGATGCCCATGCTGTGAAAACGTTTCACTGTTATGTCCGAAACTTTTTTACCAAGACCGACAAACTCATCGCTGCCCTGAATAATTGAGATCTCAACCTCTTCCTGTTTGAAGTGGTATTTCTCACCAAGCTTTTTAATACATCCAACAAGTTCACAGGCAAATTCTGCGCCGGTATATCCGCCACCGCCCACGGCAATATGTACTTTGTTCGTATCTTTTTTTTCATAACGCTCGCGGAACATCTGATCCAGATGGCAGTTGATGGCCAGAGCATTTTCCACAGTTTTTAATGGGAAAGAAAACTCTTCCAATCCCGGAATATTGTAATAGTTGGTGACACTTCCAAGAGCCATGACCAGATATTCATAAGGGATCTCTCCATATTTGGAGAGTGTTACTTTTTTGCTTTTTGAATCGATTGTTTCAACATTGCATTGAGCGTGAACGATCGGCAAACCTTTGAGTGCACGTTTCATGTTAATGGTAACGGCATCCTGCAGTTTGGTCTGGCAGGCCTGATCCATTTTTTCATTGTAGGCCGTGCTGATTTCATAGAGATCACCGTTGTAGACGTGAATATTTCTGCGATCCACAAGAATAATTTGATACTCATTGTTAAAGCGAAGATGGCCAGCCAACTGCTTAGCTGCCCTGAGTCCACAAAACCCCGCTCCCAAAATGACGATATTTTTTTTATTTGTTTTAATTTTGCTCAACATTTTTGTGTGTTTTTTGGCTACAGTATTATCTTTTTTATTATACCATAAAAGGTCGCAATTGGGTATATGCGGTTTTGTGGCTGTTTTATAAGTGAAAAATGGCACAAAAAAAGAAGGGCTTATCCCTTCATCTGTTGGTTTATTTTTGAACGCCTCATTGCGAGTTCTTGTTTCATCGCCGAGCGACGTTCCACAAGTAGAATAGCAGATTTGGCGAAAAAGACAAGGTTTGATGGATTTCTAGTGAAAGGAAAGTGGGGATTTGATGAAACTCTTGATGAAATCCCTCAGGCGTGATTGAATACACTCCAGATATGCAGCAGATGCCCCTCAAAATTTTTTCCGGATCTTCACACCCTGAATTGGCTCAAGAGATAGCCAAAAATTTACATACAAAGGTGGAAGAAATGACGCTGACCCGTTTTGCTTGTAACGAGATTTATGTTCGTCCTGAGCATACAGTTCGTGGTTGTGATGCTTATGTGATTCAAACTGCTACTTCCCGAGTGAATGAGGATTTCATGGAGCTTTTTATTATTTTGGACTCTTTGAAACGCTCATTTGCCGGCCGTATTCATGTGGTTATGCCGCATTATGGATATGCGCGTCAGGATCGTGTGGCTACACCGCGTGAGCCGATTACGGCAAAACTGATGGCGAATTTGATTTCTGCAGCGGGTGCGGATCACGTGATTACGATGAATTTACATTCGGATCAGGAACAGGGATTTTTTGATTTTCCTGTGGATAATTTGAGTGCAAAAAAACTGTTTGTTGAGTATTTTGCCAAGAAAAAAATGAAAAATATTGTGGTGGTTGCGCCAGATACGGGTGCGGCAAAAACGGCAAAGCGTTTTGCGGATGCTATAGGAGGAGAGCTGGCGATTATTCATAAAGTTCGTCCTGCGCATAATGTTTCTGAAGTTTCTCATGTGATCGGTGATGTTGCCGATAAAACCTGTATTATTTTTGACGATTTGATTGATACTGCCGGAACTGTGGTGAATGCAAAAGAGGCGTTGCTCCGCAAAGGTGCGAATGACGATGTTTATTTAGTGGCTACACATCCTGTGTTTTCCGATCCTGCCGTTAGCCGATTGAAAGCTGCGAAATTCAAAGAGGTGGTTGTAGTGAATACAATTCCACTGCCAAAAGATAAGCAGTTTGAAGGTTTGAAAGTTTTGTCTGCTGCGCCATTACTCGCAAAAACTATTTTCAATATTCACAACGCGAAATCTGTATCTTCTGTTTTTTAATTTACTGTCATGACTAACAAGATAACATCCCTCTATATTGGTTCCGATCACGCCGGTTTTGAAATGAAAGAGATGCTGAAAAAATATATTGCTGAAAAACCTGAATTTAAACTGATCGATCTTGGTGCATTTAGCCAGGATTCAATTGATTATCCGGATATTGCCCGCGAAGTTTGTGAAAAAATTGTTGATGAAAAAGGTTCTCTGGGAATTTTAATTTGTGGTACCGGTATTGGCATGATGATGACTGCTAACAAGCGCGAAGGTATTCGTGCTGCGGTTTGTACGGTTGAACTGATGGCTAAAATGGCTCGTCTGCATAACGATGCCAATGTGTTATGTTTGGGCAGCCGCATTATTGGAGCTGATCTGGCTAAGCATATTGTGGATACGTTTTTGACGACAAAATTTGAAGATGATGAGCGACATGTTCGCCGCATTGGCAAAATGGAAGTGAATCCTCAGCCGGAAAATAAAGATGAAAACTGCTAAGCGTATTTGATTAATGTTCGTATGAAGATTCAAATCGCTCCATCAATTTTATCAGCGGACTTTGGCAAACTGAATGCGGAGATTGCAACGGTTGAACCGTTTGTTGATTTGCTGCATGTGGATATTATGGATGGCCATTTTGTGCCGAATATTACGATGGGCCCGCCGGTGGTGAAAAATATTCAGACCAAACTGCCGATGGATCTGCATTTGATGATTGAGAATCCGGAAAAATATATTGAGGAGTTTGTGAAGGCTGCGACTGCGAACGGACTGGATAAAAAAAATGTGAGCATTACGGTGCATCAGGAGGTTTGTAAGGATTTGCCTGGAACTATTTCGTTGATTCATTCATTGGGAGTGAAGGCTGCTGTGTCTATTAATCCGGGGACTTCGATGGATACGATTCGTGATGTTTTGGGGAGTGTGGATATGGTTTTGGTGATGAGTGTGAATCCGGGTTTTGGCGGACAAAAATTTATGCCGGTGGCTCTGAAAAAAATTCAGGAAATCCGAAAATTGAAACCTGATTTGGATATTGAGGTTGATGGTGGAATTAACGCAGAAACTGCCAAGCAATGTGTTGAGGCCGGCGCTAATATTTTAGTTGCTGGTTCTTATATTTTTGGAGCTGAGGATCGCAAAAAGGCGATCGAGAGTTTGAGATAGTTTTTGGGGTTTTGGCCTGGTCGCGGGTTGCGCGCCAGGCCACCCCTATTCTTTGTGGTCGAAGGCGGAGTTGGCCTCGTCGCTGACTTGGTCGAATTTGGTTTTCGTCCGCAGTCGCGAGAGGATGCTGATGGCTGCCAGCATGTTGATGATGTTGAGCGTCCAGAGCACGATCCTGGGGTCGATCTCCAGCCATTTCTGGTGGAGAGTCATCCCGAAGAAAATGCAGAGGTACTGCACAACGACCTTGCACTTGCCGGCCCACGACGCGCCTTCACCGCGCACGTACGGTCGCAATCGCTCAAAGGGCTTGAGCTGCACGAACGGCCAGCGCATGAGGCTGCCGATCAGTTCCAGGCACAACATCAGGATGACGGGGGCCAGGTCGAGGTAACCCATGATGGCAAACACGATCATCGGAATGGGTACCGTGAGCTTGTCGCCAAGAGGGTCGATCGCCTTGCCGGTTTCGGTGCGGCCGGGGTAGTTGAGATCCTCCTTGAAGATGCCCGTGGGCGGTTTGGCGTTGGGATCGTTTTTGTTTTCTTCATCGCAGGCGGCTGCAACACGACCATCGAAACGGTCGAGCATGAAGCCTTCAACCACGATGCTGAATCCCTCGAAGTAGAATCCGAGGAAATAGACGAGGTAGCCGACCCAGGTGATCGGGACGCGCCAGATACTGATCCAGTTGGGGCTCAGATAGCGTTTCCTGCCGATGCGAACCAGCATTTTGTGCGGGATCAGCAGGAGCGGAATGCTGATGAGCATTCCACTGACAACGAAGATGATGACCTTGAACTGGCCGGGCAAATTTTCGTATTCCGACATCTCTCTCCTTCCTTCTCATTTCCAAAGAACAGGGTTATCTCCGCTACAGTCCACCTTTTTAGGGTAACCAGCGGAAGGGGTTACATTATGCTTGAGGATGCCAAAAAGCAAGGCTGCTTCGGATATTATGACAAGGTAATTATATTATTGGATCATATAATTGATAAAAAGTCATCTTGGTGTTATAATTATAAGATTGTTAACAATAAAATAAAAACAAAAACATATGATGAAATTTTCTAAGAAAACTTTTGCGTTCGGGAATCGACTGAGAGTTTTGACTCTCTGTGGAGTTTTCGGAATTTTTTTCGTTCCATCGCTTGTGTTGGCGGCAACCATTACTGTGAACTCCAATGGCGATGCCCGAATTGCAACTGATGGAAATTGCGATTTGAGTGAAGCGCTTGATAATGCCAACAATGATACTGATAATTCAGGAGGAGATTGTGCAGCAGGTTCAGGAGCTGATGATATTATTTTTAATGTCGGTGGCGGTGATGCACAGGTAATTACCATGACCGGTCTTGGGTCACCACTTATAACTTCTGAGGTTCATATTGATGGTACGACGCAGCCGAGTTCAGGTGCTCCTGCGAGTTGTTCTCCTAGAAATCTTTTAATCTCAATTGATGCAGGAGGTACCTCAAAGGGTTTTGATTTTGAGGGTGGATCTGCGAATAGTTCGGTTAAAGGGTTGAATATTTATGGATCCAGCGTTGGAGCAATTGTAATATCCACAGATGACGATATAACTCTTGTTCCGGGAAACATCACGGTGACCTGCAACAATATCGGAACCGATTTGGCAGGCGCAGCTCTTGCGCCTTCAGTAAATGCAGATAGCGGTATCCGCCTTGAAGGTACGACCACTTTTAATGTTATAGGTGGCACGGGTGAAGCGGAAAGAAATATCGTATCGGGAAGTTCAGCTTCCGGGATCTGGTTTCTCGGACCGGGAGTCGACAATAACATTGTTCAAGGAAATTATATCGGTACTGATGTGACTGGTACTTTTGCTATTCAAAATGGTGCCAATGGTTTGCAATTACAAGATGCCAACAACAATACGATTGGTGGGTCAGTTGCAGGACAGGGCAATGTCATTTCAGGTAACGGGCTGAACGGCGTCTTTATAGGTGGTCCAGCTGGTAGTGATTTGAATGTATTGAAAGGTAACTATATTGGAACAGATGCGGCGGGACTTGCTGCCATTCCAAACTTTAATTCAGGTGTGGATTTGAATAAAGGAAGCACGAATACTTTTGGAACTTCTGTTGTTAGTGACCGTAATATTTTTTCGGGAAACAGCGGAAATGGAATGAGCATCCAGGAAGGCAACAATAATATTATTCAAAACAATTATTTTGGATTGGATGTAAACGGTGGTGCATTGGGGAACGGTTTAAATGGTCTAGGTATGAGTGGCGCTGTCGGTGTCCTTGATAGCAATCAGATCGGTGGTAACAGGTTAGCTGGTGAAGGGAATATTTTTTCAGGAAATGGCGCCAATGGAATGAATACGAATAATGATAGCAACACTATAATTAAAGGTAATATTTTTGGTTTGGATCCTACGGGAAATAGTAAAATACCGAATATTGGTTCAGGACTTGCTCCAAATACTGAGACTTTTGCCATTATTGGAAGCGCAACAGCAGGAGAGGGTAATATCATTTCTGGAAATAACCAGGATGGTCTTCATTTTGATTTTGGCGGTGGAGTTACTATTAAAGGTAATATTATCGGACCTGACATTACCGGAACGATTAATCTTGGAAATGGTAATGACGGTATGGTTTTGGCAAATCAGCCGAACAACTTTACTATAGGCGGACCTGCTGCCGGCGAAAGAAATATTATTTCTGGTAACGGTGGTAACGGTATTAATATGCCTGAAGGAGATTTTAATGTTATTCAGGGTAATTATATCGGTACTGACATTACTGGAGCGTTGGCCTTTCCAAATAGTTCCAATGGTATTAATTTTGGAGGAGGTCTCGGAACAAGAAACAATGATGTGATTGGAGGCAACAGTTTGTTAGGTGAAGGCAATGTTATTTCAGCCAGCGGGCAGTCGGGTATCAATGGTACCGGTGTCAATAATCTTACGATTAAGGGTAATATTGTGGGTTTGACCTCGGATGGTTTGAATGCGTTAGGAAATGGCGGCGGTGGTGTGAATTTGGATAATTCCAGTTTGTTGACTATTGGTGGAGCATTGGCCGGTGAAGGGAACGTTATTTCAGCGAATGCCCAAGGCGGTATTAATTTGAGTGGCGGAACAACAGCCTCTACGATTTTTGGTAACTACATCGGTATGGATGTTACTGGTATCAATCCTTTGCCAAATAATGCCGGAGGTGTTCATATTTCTGATACGACATTTATTACTGTCGGAGGGCCGAATCCCGGACAAAAAAATATTATTTCGAGTAATGGTACCATTCCTTTTGGCGGAACCAATGTGGATATCGGAGGAGATGCCCATGATAATACTATTCAAGGTAACTGGATCGGTCTTGATGCGGCCGGAAATTCCGTCCCTGACGTTGGCTTTGGATTCAACATTCGCGGATACGATAATCTCATCGGAGGGCCGAATCCGGGTGAAGGGAATGTGATTTCAGCACATGGAACGGCCGGAATGGTTTTTGATAACGGTGAACATCCAGGTGCTCCGCCTTTTATTTCCGGAAATAAACTTCAAGGTAATTTTATTGGAACCGATAGTACGGGAGCGGTGCTGCCCGGTTACGGAAATGGTGGATTAGGTGGTGTTCTTCTGGTTTTTGGAGCGCAGGATAATTTAGTCGGTGGAACTGTCGCCGGTGAGGGAAATGTTATTGCCGGCAATTCAGGAGAGGGAGTTTTTATTTTGGGAATACCTACTTTTGGAGGTACTGATCCTGTGAGGAATGCAATTTTAGGTAATTCCATTCACGATAATACCGGCTTGGGGATAGAGCATGCAGTAGATAGCGATGGTAATCTTGCACCCGACCAGCATGTGGGCCCGGACCCAAATGACCCTCTAGATCCGGATGCCGGACCAAACGACTATTTGAACCATCCAATTATTTATAACATCTCACCCGCGGGTCCGGGTATTGTTAATGTGGATTATTTCCTGGATGTACCTGCAAACGATTACCGCGTTGAGTTTTTCTCCAATACTGCTGCTGATCCTTCCAACCATGGTGAAGGTGAAACGTTTTTGGATTTCGATCCGATCACGCATACTGGTGGCGGGGTGAAGTTCTTCTCTAAAATTATTACTGCCAGCCCTGGTGATTTTATTACAGCTACCGCTACCGAAGATTTTGGTGGAGGTACGTATGGTTCAACTTCTGAGTTCAGTCCGACAACGGTTGTTGCTGGCTCAGGTATAGATTTCGGAGATGCGCCGGATACAGCCCCGGGAACAACTACTGGAAACTATAAAACACTTGCCGGAGACAATGGCGCCTATCATGTTATTGATGGTGTTTTGTATCTTGGTTCTTGTGTGGACGCAGATTTGGGTGATTTGCAAAATGCCAATGCTGATGCTGACGATACTTCAACTACAACTCCGGTTACCGGCGTGTGTGCCGTGCCGGGTGATGATGAAAATGGTGTGAGTATTGCCGGTCCTATGACCGAAGGTACTTCTGCAAATATTACGGTTACATCAAGTGATGCCGGCAAACTGGACGCCTGGATCGACTTTAATCAGGACGGAGATTTTGATGACGCGAGTGAGCAGGTGTTAATTGAACAGTCTGTTGTTGCCGGCGCCAACCCTTTTGCTTTGAGTATTCCAAACCCTGTGACTGCCGGAACCAGTTATGCCCGATTCCGCTTAAGTCCTGTGGGAAGCCCGCTGGTAACACCTTCAGATGAGGTTATCGGTGGTGAAGTTGAAGATTATAAAGTGACATTGGTTGATTCAGGAGTTCCTGCTCCTCCACCAACCCCTCCATCAAGTGGTGGCGGTGGAAGTAGTGGGGGTAGTGGTGGTGCAGTTTTCCATAGTGCGTCACCAGTACAGCCTCCTGCACCACCTGCAACTCAACAAACACTCGCTTGTCAGGAACGTTTTGAAAATCCGTTTCCTTTTACAGATTCAGTCAATCATTGGGCTGTGAAATATATCGACTTCTTGTATCGCCATTGTGTGATTGACGGTAAAAGTCCTGGTATTTTTGCACCTGATGATGCTATCAGTCGTGCAGAAGTGACGAAAATTGTTTTGAAACTTTTTAACTGGGGTACTTCAGAATTCCAAAATGTTTTCAGTGACGTGTTTGCAAACGACTGGTTTGCCAAATATGTTATTCAGGGATTCCATACAGGTCTTTTGGTAGGTTATCCACAGCCGGACGGCACCGTTAAGTTTATGCCAAATCAGCCAATTACTCGTGCTGAAGCGTTGAAAATTATTCTTTTTGTGAAGGGTGTTGAAACGGGTGGCGAAGAAACATCATTCCCTGATGTTCAGAAGAGTGACTGGTTTTATTCTTATGTCGCTTATGCCTGGAATCATGGTTTGATTAAAGGTTATGTTGATCCAAAAGGCGGCCCGAACTTTTTTGCTCCAAATCAACCGATCACCAGAGCTGAGTTTTCCAAAATAGCCGTGCTTGCGTTCCAACCTGACTTTAATGTTGCGAACAGTTTGAGTCCGGAAGTTGCGGGTCAGGTTCTGGGTGTGACAACTACGAAGGCTGATTACACTCCTCTCATTGTTCTGATTATCTTCAGTCTTTTGGTCATGAGTTCAGCTTATTATTTCTCTAAAAAGAAGAGTTAATTTTTATATTTGATTTGAAAAGATCCATCAATATGCGAAAGCGTTGATGGATCTTTGTTTGATGGCAGCAAAAATTGACAACATGCAATTTATTGTATTATTCTGAGATCTATTCTTTGATTTGTTCTGATGGCGTCATCCAAACTTTTGCAAGGTACACTTGGAGCGGTGATGGCGTTAGAAACAGCTTGTGCGGGATCAATGATCAATATGGGAACCAACTATGAAGTTGCGGTTCCTGTTCATGCTATTGCCGAGCAAAAAAGATCTCTCGAAGCGATTCTCAAAGAGTGCGATAAGTTTAACGGTGATATTCATAAATGTTTTTCCGAACAGGATCAGACACTCGTGAGTTTTGCCAATGTGTACCGCGATCATGCGGAGGATTACGAAAAGAAAACATCTGTGTTGCCGAATGGTTTTGCTTTAAAAACT
>Ga0207689_10006647_pt1 | contig 10197 bp, 11 predicted proteins | sample KBSMisM52_FD_184312 | JGI IMG/M metagenome (GOLD analysis project Ga0207689, IMG submission 184312) | Miscanthus rhizosphere microbial communities from Kellogg Biological Station, Michigan, USA - KBS Miscanthus M5-2 (SPAdes) (version 2) | ecosystem: Host-associated > Plants > Roots >... | reverse complement strand
CTCATCGGACGATAAACGTCGTGTTGCATGTCGTCCTCGCGCGTCCAGATTACTTTGACCGGCGCGCCCACCGCTTTGGACAGCTGCACTGCTTCCGCCACGAAATCGGATTCCAGACGCCGTCCGAACCCGCCACCGAGCTGAGTCGTGTGGACTTCGATCTTCTCCCGCGGCAGTCCAGTGATCTGCATAGCGACACCGCGCGCACCGCCGCCGGCGAACATCGGGTCGCCGGCTTGGAATTGCGTGGGTGCCCAAATCACACACCGGTCCGTGCGCACGTCAGCCGTGCAATTCTGCGGCTCCATCGTAGCGTGCGCGAGGAAAGGGAGTTCGTATTCGGCTTCGACCGGACGAGCGTCGGCCAAAGCGGTCTCCACATTGCCAGCGCTGCGTGCCTCCACTGCGTTGCCTTTGGCCAGATCCTTGAATCTTGCGCGCAGCGCTTCACTGGTGAGCGCCTTAGCGGCGCCTTCATCCCACGTGGCGAGCACTGCATCGCGCCCCTTCATGGCGGACCAATAACTGTCGGCGACCACCGCCACGCCGGAGTCGATTTGCACCACGTGTTTCACACCCGGCACGGTCTTAGCCTTCGTCGCATCGAAGCCGGCAACCTTGCCGCCGAATACCGGGCAACGGATTACGGTCGCCGTGAGCATGCCGTCCAAGCGGACGTCGATGCCGAATTGAGCCGTTCCCGCCACTTTGCCTGGCGTGTCTACGCGCGCAACGCTCTGGCCGATAAGTCTGAAATCCTTGGCATCTTTGAGCGGGACCTTCTCGGGTACGGGCAGCTTTCCCGCGGCGTCGGCCAGCTCGCCGTAGCTGAGTCTGCGCCCGCTTTCCTCGTGCAGCACGAGACCTCTCTGCGTGCGGCAAGTCTCCACTGGGACACCCCACTGCTTCGACGCCGCCGTTACCAGCATCGCCCGGGCTTTCGCGCCCGCCTCCCGCATCGGTTGCCACGCTGCACGCATGCTTGCGCTGCCCCCAGTGACCTGGTTTCCTTTGAAAGCCGGATTGAAGTACGCGGCATTGGCAGGTGCCTGCTCGACATTCACGCTAGCCCAATCCGCATCCAATTCTTCCGCCACCAGCATCGGCAGACCCGTGGCCACGCCCTGCCCCATCTCCGAGCGATCGAGCACGATGATCACTGAGCCGTCGCTCTTGATTCGTACCCATGCATTGGGGGCGAACGGCGCGTCCGCTTGAGGCGATTGCTCGGAGGCCCCGCATCCCGGAAGCACCGCCGGCACTGCGAGTCCTGCGCCTACCATCGCCGCAGTTCTCAAGAAGGTGCGGCGGGAAATCGAAAGGTTTTCGTCCATAATGGCCAGTGTAGGTCAACCCAGAGATCAGTCTAGGTCAACTCAAAGATCAGTGCAGGTCAACGCTCATCAAGAAGGATGGCCAAAAACCCTACAGAGGAAGTGTGATGAATATTCCGATGTTTCGCCTGGATAGCTTCGGTTGGGCAGCCGCCGTGCTGCTCGTGCTTCTGTCCGGACAGGCGAATGCGCAGGCGCGCAAAGATGAAGGAAAACCCAATCCGATTCTGGCTCCCGGTACGCCCTGGTCATTCGACGGTTTCATTGTCGACGCCCCTCAAGACACCGACTGGGCGTCGTTCTCCAAGAACGCGACCTCCGCCGAATTAGGCAAGAAGTTCGACGACGGACGCACGGCGGCTGCGGTGATCGAGTCGCGCAAGTATCCGGATAGCATCGTGCGTGCAGACGACCTGCTGGCGCTGATGAAACAGGAGCAGGCGACGCCGGACGACCCCAAGGCGATGAAGCTGATCGACTACGCCGGTGAGGTGATCAACCCCAAAGGCCTGCTGTGCGGACGCTCTGTAGCGCGCTTCGAGGACAACCGCGGCAAACCCAGGGAGCCCGGGCTGCTGTTCGTGCGCGGGTTGACTTGCGCTCGCCCGGACCGGCCGGACGTGGTGGTCAGCCTGCGTTTTGCGGAGCGCACCGCTGCTGGACAGGACCTCCAGCTTGCCGGCATCGGCGAGAAATTTTTGACCAGCCTGCGCTTCACACCTCCGGCTGCGAAAGTGGTCGCCGATGCCCGCGCGGCAGTCGGCGCCAAACGCGGCGACGACGCGGTCAAGCTACTCACGCCCGCGGCCGAGGACGGCGATGCCGAGGCGGCTGCGTTCCTCGGCAATCTGTACCTCTATGGCACCGGCGTCCGCGAAGACCTTCCGGCCGCGCGCAAGTGGCTGGAAGTCGCGACGCGGGGAGGGCAGGTCGAAGCGCTCTACAATCTTGGCGCGATTTACGACAAAGCAATCGGCGTCCCTCGCGATCCTCGAGAAGCAATCAAATGGTTCACTCTCGCGGCGGATCAGCGCGACCCAACAGCGCAACTCAATCTGGCGATCTTCTATTTCAGGGGGGATGGCGTCGAGAAAGATCCAGCGACGGGTGAGGCGTGGCTGCGGCGCTCGGCGGGTAACGGCAACAAACGCGCGCAGGGCCTTCTCGCATCGGGGCAATACAAACAGCCGTGACCTGCCAGCGCTGACCCGGATAGTTCATCAGAACACCACTCACGAAGCGTTGGCTAACCTCCGCTCGCAGGAACCTCCGCCGCAAGCCGCTCTAGCCTGTCCTTCTTGCTGAGCTTGGCGAGTTTATTCACTTCGGCATAGAACACGGTGAGGTCGCCGCCATTTTCCGCTAGCAACTTCTGGAAGTTTGCAACCAGCTGGGTGTAGATCGCCACGGAGGCGATCTGCGCATTGTTTAGGGGTTGGTCGAACCACCAATCGTAGCCTGCATACCCGCCCCAGCTCTGTTTGAGCCTTACATAATCCGCGCGCATCTCCTGGAAGGTTCTCGCTTTGGCCGCGCGCTTCTCTTCGTCGGTGCCGGTGGCCGCATAGATGGAGGCGAGCCTCCCGTGGTATTCGGTGACGAGCTGAGCGAACTCGCGCTTGCGCACTTGCCCCGCTTCGAAGGCTGCTTGCTGCTCCGGCGTTCCGTTCTTGGCAAGCCAGCGCTTGACACCTTCTAGCTCGACCGTGACGGCGAAGGACTCATTGAAGGTGCTGTCACCCGGCGCGTAAGCTACTTGGTGCGCGAGCTCGTGAAAGATCAAACGTGCAATCTCGGTCTCCGGATACTGGATGAAAGTGTTGAGCACCGGATCATCGAACCACCCCAGCGTCGAGTAAGCTGGCACACCCCCCACGTAAACATCATAGCGCTCCTTCCGCAAGTTACCCGCGAATTCGTCGGCGCCGCTCTCGGAAAAGTAACCGCGATAGCTCACGCAGCCGGCAATGGGGAAGCACCACTCTTTGGGCACGACCGAGAACTCCGGCGCTGCAAAGACATTCCAGACGACATAGGTGCGTTTGAGATCGGCGTAGCGACGATAGCTGGCGTTGTCGGGAAGCGCCAGATCATGGCTGGCAAATTCGCGGATGGCCTGTACGCGCGTGAGCTTCACACGAAGCTCCGGTGGAGTTCCGGAATCCGCGATCACGTCGGGAATGGGACGCGCCTTGTGGGACAACTCCATCTGGCCGTTGAAGGCCTGAAAGTAATAGCCCAGCGTCGAGCACCCGGCTATGGCGACTCCCACCACGACGACCGCGATGCCAAGAAGCGCCCTACGCATGACTGAAAGTTCCGGACCGAAGAAAACCGCACACCTGCTGCGCCACACACCTGGACACTATCATTCCTGAGTGCGTCACCGGCAAGATGATGTGATCGGTCAGTCCCGTTATGCGTGTCTCATCTAAGGTGACCATGCCATCGTTGGGTGCGGCGAGTCTCACCAACAAGGTGCCGATACCCAATCGATGAGTGCCAGCAATGGCGCCTACCTGAGTGCGAGCGGTTACCGCTACGCCATCCTCGATCCGCCATTGCGGCAATGCCCGGCCGAGCAGCAGTCGGCCCGATCGTGTCAGACTCAGTTGATCCGCGGCGCTGCAACCGTTGCAAGGGCTGCCCAGCAACACCACACGTCCAACCGAAGCGCGTGGTGCACCAGCCAGGAAACTGAGTACCACCAGGCCGCCGAGACTATGCCCGACGAAATGGGTCTGCGGCGCAGCATGGGCAGCGACGAAACGCTCCAGACGCCTTACATTCTGATCGAGCGTCAGCGTAACCGAGGGGTAAGAGAACAGCACAACATCGAAGCCGCACGCGCGCAGTCGGCGAGCAAGCAACGCGAAGACCATGCCGCTCATCCACAGTCCATGCACCAGCACAACCAGCTCGCGCTGACCGCTGGCGCGCGCGGGACTCACAGTCATCGGCTTCTGCGATAGAGATCAAAGTTGCCTTCGATTATAGGGGATTCACCGGCTGCTACACTTCGCTGATGCCATTCGATCTCGCTACCCTGTTTCTTGCACCGCTCATCGTCCTGCTCGCCTATGTCGTGCTGGCGGTGGGCGGGTTCGGTTCGGCACTTGTATCGATTCCGCTGCTCGCACTGCTGCTGCCGGTCAAGGTCGTGCTTCCAGTAGTCCTCATCGTGGATTTCATCGCCACATTCCTCACCGGCCTGCGTCTGCGACGTGACATCGCACTGGACGAAGTGAAGCCTTTGATCCCGTTCACCCTGATCGGGCTGATTGCCGGCGTCACACTTCTGGTCAAGCTACCAGCTCGATGGGTGCTGACCGCGCTGGGCATTTTCATTCTCGCGTATTCACTCTATAGCTTGATTCACCACGACCGCAAGCATATCCATTCGCGCTGGTGGGCCCTGCCGACCGGGTTGAGCGGCGGTCTTTTCGGCGGGATGTTCGGGATGGGTGGTCCTATCTACGTGATGCATCTCTCCGGACGCATCCCCGATGCGGCAAGATTGCGAGCCACGCTCTCGACCGTATTCACCATCAATACTGCTGCACGGCTGGCGCTGTTCTTTGCGTCGGGTTTGCTGCTGCAACGCGAGGTCTGGCTGGGCGCGTTGTGCCTGCTCCCATTCATGGCTTTGGGTCTGTTCGCCGGCCATCATGTCGACGTCAAACTGACGCGTATTCAAGTCGCGCGGTTCATCAGCCTCTTGTTATTGGCGACAGGGGCCTCCATTGTCTTCAAAGCATGGTACGTATGGTGAGCACCTTGCTTGCGGCTGGCGCGGGAGCACGGTAGCATCGACTGTCAGAGTTCAGCTATTCACCGACTCTACCTACCACCGTTTACGCACCGGGCAATTCGAGCCACATCTGAAATCTGCAGAAGAATTGAACGCTGGCGAGATCCCTAGACACTTGAGGAGAGCAGAATGAGCGCAGTGACCAAAGACAAATTGATCGAGGACTTGAAAGTCGTCGCGAACGACGTCGAAGAGTTGTTGCGGGCGACGGCGAGTCAGACCGGCGACAAGGTTGCTGCGGCCCGAGCCCGCGCCGAGGAATCACTGCGCGGAGCCAAAGCCAGATTGAAAGACGCCGGCGAAGACCTGGCCGACCAAACCCGCAAGGCGGTAGGTGCAGCTGACGACTACGTCCGCGACAACCCGTGGCAATCCATTGCTGTCGCCGCAGGCGTGGGTTTCCTCGTCGGCATTCTCGTCAGCCGCCGCTAGGAAATAATCATGGCGCAGGAGGGAGCGGGAGACGCGAAAGAGCGCGGAATTGGGCTGCTCGGGTCGCTCAAAGCGTTGGTCGCAACTATGGTCGCCATTGCGCATACGCGCCTGGAGCTGTTCGGCGAAGAACTGCAGGAAGAGATCACCCGGCTGGGCTCGTTGCTGGTATGGGGTTACGTCGCGCTGTTCTTCGCCAGCCTTGCCGTATTGTTTCTGGCCCTGGTGATTCTGATCGCTTGCTGGGATACACCCTACCGCCTTCTGGTCGCGATAGGCCTCGCTGTTTTATTTCTCGCGTTGGCGGCAGTGGCAGTGGGATTCGTAGTGAATCTGTTGAAATCCAAGAAACGGCTGTTCGACGCGAGTCTGGGTGAACTGGAGCGCGACGAGGCTGAGCTCGGAGACGGTCGATGAAGAGCCGACTGCAATCGCATACCGAACGTCGCGAAGCGCTCGTCGCACGCTGCGCGGCGTTGCGCGGCGAGGCGCGATATCACGCGGCTCAACTCCAACGTTCGCTGTGGGCCGCAGACCTTGCGTTGGAAGCCGGTCGCGCCATCAAACGGCGTCCCCTCGTCCTTGCCGCCATCGTCAGCGCTCTGGCGATTGTGCAGCCCGGTCGCGCATTACGCTGGCTGAGCAAAGGGCTGGCAGCGTACTCCTTCATGCAGAATCTGTACGCCGTCTTGCGACGCCCCTGATCCGCTATTTCGGCGGAGCCAATCTCCCCTCTGGTATTTGGCTCCCGGCATCGGCGATGGACTTCCACTGCACGGTCCCGGCGTCGCGCAATTCCATCTGATCCAACCAGACGGCGAATGCAACCCGCTCCGCGACCGGAGCGTCTCCAGCTGGGCGGTAGTTCTCCACTGCCGCTCGGGTAGCTTCGTCGGCAGTCTTGAACGAATACTCCGATAGATAATTTTGGCCCATGCCGGAACGAGTTCCGATCGACCACACATAGGATTCGCCGTCCTGCAGGGCCACCTGCTCCGGCAGCTCCAGAAAATCACCCTTTACCGTCTGGGAAAATAGCGCAGAGCCGCCGCGATCTTTGAGAACGAATTTGTACTCGAGCCCGCGCTCTACCGCTTTCCATCGGAATACCGGCAAGCGCTCGAGCGTGATGGTACTGGCCACGCTCAGGGCGGGTATCGGTTTGCCCAGGGCTTTTCGTGCAGCGCTGCTCGGCTGCGTGAGAGCCGCCGGTCGAATCCTGATCGGTGTCCCGTCTTTTCCGACCATCGATCGCAATTTGAGGGGAGCAGTACCGCTTGTCGACGCCGGAGCATGGTCACCGAACTGAACCAATGCGGGGCCCGTCAACTCGTACTGGTCGCCACTCGTGAGATAGAGCACGACAAGCTTCGCACCAGCTTGCAAGTCGACGCGCGCGCCAGACAGGAATTCTGTGAGGACGGATGCTTTGACGACGGACTTTTCGCTCTGTACTTCTGCTGTGCCCCTTACCTCGGTTACGATCGCGACCGCATCGTTTTCGCCATCGGCGCCAGTCGTATCGGTTCCATTGGTATCGGTTCTATTAGTATCGGCGTCAGCGTTGCCTGCTCCCCATGTCGGACTCACCGACACAGCAGCGCAGATCAGCAACCCGCCCACAAACGCCCGATTCGTCATTTCTGCCTTCATCCGGACCTGGGATCGTAACAACCTGCACCGATTATGTGGCTTCCGACCGAACCTTGCTGCGCTCAGACGGAGTCAGGGATTCACGACATGATCGGGGAGACACTGCTCCATCCAATACTCGCCTTTGCTCTCGATCTGATTGCTGTCAGCCCCCGGATCGAGGGATGCGCGCACGCGTACTGTACCGCGCAGGCAAGCGAAGGAGCCTGTGCCTCCGTTCAACGCAATCACGCCCAGCACATCGAAGTGCCGCGATCCGTCAGGCCAACGGAAGGACTTAATTGCGCCCGAGTAGCGCCCGAAGACCTTGTTACCGTCTTCCAGCAAATAGGTGACATAGGACGACTCGGAACCGTTCTGATCGATGGTATCGGCGGAGCCGCGCTCCCACATCTCCTTCGCTGTCACGCCCTGAAAGATTGGCGGGTGTCGTGCGAAAGTGCGGTGCAATTCAAATATCCGCAGGATGTGATCGGGCACGTCACCTACGGTCACTCGATAGTTCGCCGAGTATTTTGTCTCGGCGGCGGCAGCGTCGTAGGAGATCGATTGCCTATCCTGCGCCAAGGTCTCGGACCCGGCCCACAGGCACAGGAGAAACGTAGGAAAAAATTTGTTGACGCGCATGAAGGTCGCATGTCTCGATCGACAGCATCGAGTCTGCCATAAATGGTATCGATGCCTCTGGGCCACAGGCCCCGGAGGTGTGAGCCGCCTACAATGCAAAACGGCCGCACGAGGCGGCCGTTTTGCAGAGAGGGTAAATCCCTCTACAGTGGAGCTACTTTCCGATCAATTGGCTTTGGCGCCCTCGACTCCAGCCGCTTTCGTTGCCGGTTCCGGAGTGCCCCGGCCCATGTTGGTCCGAGCTGCGACATCGGCGTCGTACGTTACGCCAACCTTGGCGTCGCTGGTGTCACGGTTGACAGACATGTTGGTCCGTGAGGCGACATCTTGATCCCAGCTCACGCCCAGAGGCTTACTCGGACCTGTCAGCCCTGACACGCGATCGGAGCCGATCAGGCCGCCGGCGCGGCCGTACCACTTGTCGATGTTTTGCAAGTCGCTGGAGCCAACGGTCCCGCCATCAGCCGCAAATGCTGTATTGATGCTGAGTGCGGCAGTAGCTGCGAGCGCTGAAGCGATTAACTTATTGCGGAATTTCATGATACGTCCCCCTAACATTACGATTTGGTTAAGCACAGGCTCATGCCGGCACTTGGCCCGCCCATCCTCGCCAATCGCGAAGATGTACAGCAGCCTCGATGCGTATATTAGGGCGATGCACATATTCTTTATTGAACGCTCTTGCCGAGTTTTAGGACATTCTTGGCATGTCCTCGAGGCATGAACTCATGCATGCATGGAATGTGCAGACTCGTAGCGAGTGAAGCGGACACTTAATACTTAAAACGTCGTCCATCAGAGACTTCTACAAGTGCCGGCGCGGTAGAATCCGCTCATGCCTGTCTCTAATCTTTCATTGTTCCTGATGTGCGTAGCGATCTGGAGTTCCACCTGGATCGCTATCACTTTTCAGCTCGGCAACGTCAGCGCGATAGTGTCGGTGACCTATCGATTTCTGCTGGCCGCTCTCATCCTGTTCGTCTACTGCCGCTTGCGGCGCTTGCCGTTGCGATTCCGCGCACCCCAGCATCTAGCATTGGCGTTACAGGGGGCGATGATGTTCAGCCTCAGCTATCTGTGCGTGTATTTTGCTGAAGCGCTGGTCGTGTCAGGTTTGGTTGCGGTGGGATTCTCTGCAAGCCCTTTGCTCAATATGCTCGGCGTGCGTATCGCCTACGGCACGCCGATGAGCTGGCGCGTAGTGATTGGTGCTTTGCTGGGCATCGCCGGCATCGCACTCATCTTCATGCCAGAGATGGGCGGGTTTACGATCGATCCACACATCGCTCTGGGTGCCCTCTACACAGCCCTTGCGGTGATCACGTCCGCTGTCGGCAGCGTCGTGGCTGCTCGCAACCCTCAACGTGGGGTGCCGATATGGCAGGCGATGGCTTTCGCAATGCTGTACGGGGCCGCATGTTCCCTGGTCATCGCTCTCGCTACAGGCCAGACAATCGGTTTCGATTGGTCACCAAGTTACGTGAGCTCGCTTCTCTACCTCGCGATACTCGGTTCGGTAGCCGCCTTCGCCGGATACTTGACGCTACTCGAGCGCATCGGCGCCGCCCGCGCTGGGTACATCGGAGTGATGGTTCCCATCGTCGCGCTGTTGATCTCCTATCTCTTCGAGGGATTCGCCTGGCGCCCTCAAACCTGGGTCGGGGTTGGGCTATCGGTCATCGGGAATGTGGTGATCTTGCGGCGCGCGTGACGACGGCATTGACGGCCGCGCTTTTCGGAAATGTGCTTCCAAACAAGCCGGGCGCGGGCGTCATAGAATGGTGGGGGACATGCTTGTCACCCTCATGCCGGGTAGGGTGACGTTTCTCGTGTGCGCCCCCTGGCGCTCTCCAAAAAAGCATTAGCGAAGCAGAGAAAAGACATGAAAAAAACAACTGCTGCCAAACGCGCGGCAATGCAACCCTCTGTGCCGCTGCAATCGACGCTTGCGCCGCGACCGACAAGCGCTGAACGCCTGGCCGCTGGAATGGCATTGTGAAGCCGTGTGCCTCAGTACATGCGGAGTACAAACCCTCCGCCCCATGCCAGGACACGATCGCTATCATCAAGGAGCAACGCCCAATTGCTCCAACTGGTGGCGAAAATATTCTGATGAACCGCAAATGCGCTAATGCGAGCGTCCTGAGCTACGCTCGCAAGCTAGTCATCAAGATTGCCAGCGCAGTCTGGCTCGGCCTGGTGCTTCTGCTTGGATTTATGGTGTGTGCGCTGGCCGCGCCGCCTGCGGACTCCGCTTCGCAGGAAGCCAGCATCGACAGCGCTCGGGTCGAGATCGATGGCGATGCGCTGTTTCGTGTGCGCGGCGTCACGTCCTACCCT
>Ga0207689_10006644_pt1 | contig 10198 bp, 7 predicted proteins | sample KBSMisM52_FD_184312 | JGI IMG/M metagenome (GOLD analysis project Ga0207689, IMG submission 184312) | Miscanthus rhizosphere microbial communities from Kellogg Biological Station, Michigan, USA - KBS Miscanthus M5-2 (SPAdes) (version 2) | ecosystem: Host-associated > Plants > Roots > Rhizosphere... | reverse complement strand
ACTGCTTCATGTGTGCCACTGTTAAATATGTAAAGGTTGCTCGAACCGTAGCTGCTGGGTATTAGCCCTGCATACGCAGAACTGATGTCAACGTGGTTATTGGTCACAGTAGCTATCGACTGTAATATTCCTTTTACATCCCGTTCTGTTATTTCTAACCGTGTACCTTCGGGTTCTTTTATTCTCATTTGCAGCTGACCATTATTAGTTTTTGGCAGAAGATCTTTGCCGATTAGGACAAAACAGATTCCCGCTGCTGAAAATGCCGAGATGAGGTAAAGGCGCACAATCATTTTCCTTTTAGGCATCCATTTGTCAATCCTTCTGGCAAGTGCTATTTTCAGCCGCTGGAAAAAATTATTTTCTTCAGGATGTTTTTTATCCTGCCGGTTGTGTTCTTCTATTTCACCGACTTCGGCATCATTTAATGCCATGCCTGCATGTGCGTGTAGTTGCCCATGATGATACGCGAACATCTCTGCCTTTAAAAGCCAGTTGCTTATAACGGGAACGAGCATTTGCGCAGCAATAAATGAAATAATCATAGAAAAGCCGATTGATAACGATAGCGGAAGAAACATTGCCTTCGGTACGCCTGTCATAATAAAGGAGGGGGCAAAGACAGCAAGAATGCAAAACAATATCAGTAATAACGGAAATGAAATTTCTTCACATGCGTCCAGTATTGCCCTGCGCTTTGTCTTTCCCATTTCCAGGTGCTGGTGAATATTTTCAATGGTAACTGTCGCCTGGTCCACCAATACACCAATGGCAAGAGCGAGTCCGCTTAATGTCATCAGGTTAATAGTTTGACCCGCCAGTTTCAACATCAGTACAGCACTCAGAATAGATACAGGAATAGTTATTATAACGACGAGACTGCTTCGCCAATCTTTCAGAAATAAAAGTACCATCAGGCCTGTGAGTATAGCACCCAAGGCTCCTTCTGTCAATAAACTTTTGACAGCGTTTATTACAAATACAGATTGATCGAACTCATAACTCACATTTACATCATCGGGTAACAGGCTTTTCATCTCGGGCAATTTTCCCTTCAACGACTGAACAACGTCCCACGTGGAGGCATCAGCGGTTTTGACTACAGGAATGTATACCGATCGTTTACCATTGACAAGCGCATAATCTACAGTTACGTCTGCTGCATCCGCAACAGTGGCCACATCATGTATAAAAACAGTTGATATACCATTGCTCGCAATGGGGATATCGTCAAAATGCTGAACTTTTTCTTCCAGTGAATTCACCGTAGTTACATACATTATGCTGTCAATACGGATATTTCCTGAAGGGGTCATTGCATTATTTTTTGAGATCGCCTCAACAACCTGTTCGGGAGAAACATTGAAACGCCTCAGTTTTTCGGGGTCAACACTCACGACAACAGACCTTGCATTCGACCCAAAGGGTGGTGGCGCAGAAAGCCCGGCCACGGTTGCAAACATGGGACGTATTCTCGTCATCGCGAGATCATAAACTTCTTTCAGCGATTTTGTCCTGCTGCTGAAAACCAATTGGCCAACGGGTAATGAAGAAGCATCAAAGCGAATTACCTGCGGTGGCAACGCGCCGGGCGGAAAAAATTTTGTTGAGCGGCTTACCTGTAAGGCTACCTGGGCTGATGCTTCTGCCATATCCGTGTTTTCATAGAAACTAAGTTTGATCAGGGTAAGACCCTGTATATTTTTACTTTCAATATTTTTTACACCATTTATATAGAGAAATTGATCCTGCATCCCGGTAGAGAAAAAACCTTCCATCTGTTGTGGCGACATGCCACCATATGACTCAATGACGTAAATGACCGGGAGATTTAGCCTGGGAAAAATATCAATGGGTATCGTGCGGATGGCAAGTATTGAGAAAAGAAGAAGACCAGCGAAAAGAACAAGTGTCGTGACGGGTCTTCGTAAAGCTGTTCTTACCATTATAATTATTTTATAGAGTTAATAAATTGTACAAGGTTACCCGTTGCTTCTGCTTTATCCATTTCCGCGAGATACCAATCACTAATGGTTTCGATATAATCAGTTTGTGAACGGTAAAGCACAAACGAAGCATTGGTGAGGTCCACCAGTGAGATAATACCTGCCCTGTATTGAGCCAGCTTTTGGCTGTACGTGGCTTCAGCAGCTGATAATTGCACCGGCAACTCGGCTAAGTTTGCACGGATAGTTTGTAATGCCTGGTCGGCCTGGTTGGAAGAAGAAGTGAGCACCAATTTTTCCTGTTGCAATCGTGCCTCGGCTGCCTGTAATTCGAAATGGTTGATCCTTAGTTTATCCTTTCGGTAAAATCCATTAAAAAGATCATACGTCAGCGCAATACCGGCGGCATAATTGAAACGCTGGTAGCCGAGACCGGAAGAAAGGGATTTATACTGATCGCTGAATTGAATACTCGACCCTCTTACCCATACACTGCTGCTTAATAAAATTTTCGGCAGGTATGTTTTACGTATCACTTTGTCGGTAGTTATAAATATATCCTGGTACCGGGTAAAATAATTGATTACAGGATTATTGACAGTGTCCATGAGATATGGAACAGCCTGCGGTATAACATGGCTAAAGTCCCGACCCGATGTATCAACCGCAAGCGATGTCGATGGGATGCCGGTGTAAAAAGATATTTGTTCTTTAAGCTGATTTATCCGGCCAAGCGTTTGGTTGTAATTGATTACCGCTTTTGACAATTCGGCCTTTGCCAACGATGAGTCAACTCCGGGATTAATACCGCTTGATGTGAGCGCTTTTATGATTAAATATAATTCCCTGTACCGTTCTGTATTCTGCTGGTCTGCGGCAAGTCGGTATTCATTTTTCAAAACGGAAAAATAAAGTCGTGCTACAGATGATTCCAATAAATATTCTTCACGCTCCAGGTCGGTCTTTTGCAATGCCGAATAGGCCTCTGCATTTTTTAACCGTGCATTTTTTAAACCGAAATTGAAAAGTTCATATTCGCTATATAAAACACCAATGTTGCCTGTAGCCGGTTGCAGGTTATTTTCATCGCGTACACCTGCTGAGGTGGATGGCGTGATGCCATATGTGAAATAGCTTCCTGCAAGTGAATTGTCTGAACCTACATTTACCTGTTCGCTTAATTTTAACCGTGGTAAAAAACTGTGCTTTGTATCTGTTACTGTTGCATTGGCGGCTTGTAGCAAAGCCTGCTTTTCTATAAGTAAAGGCAAGTGCTTTTTTGCACTATCCGCTAATGCCGCTAAAGAATAATTTTTATACTGTGCTGAAACGGATACTGAAGTTAGTACTGGTATTATAATTGATACGAAGCACAACTTCCATTTATAGAAAGTTGTCATTTTAGTTGATTAAATACTGAAAATTGTTGTGGGTCCTATGTATCAGCTAAGTGAAGGCGGACCCCGGAGCGAAGTAGCAAGAATGAACGAGAAAAGTAAATATTCTTCCGGTTTTACAGGGTTGTTTGAACAGATATATTTTACAGGGGTATCCGTATTTGTATTTGAGATGCCATCAACGATGCCGGGTTGAAATCGTTTGTTCAACCGGATATTGCTTTTTTTGGTATGATCTTTTTTATTGACACAGGATTTTTCTTTCGCACGATCCGTTTTATTATAGCTAACACTTGCTGCTATAAATGTATTGCCGGGCCCCGAAATGCATGAAAACTGAACAAGAAAGAAAACAAAATATAACCCGATCAATGTAGTTCGATGAGACCAGAAAAATAGTTTGTTTGCCTGGAAATACATGGCTGACGAAGTTATGGGGAAATTATATGTAAACAGTATTTTTTCGATAAACCTGTATTTTTAAACTTAAATAATCAGGTGAATGGGCTAAATCTATAGACGAGTTCAGTAACGCCATTTGAATAACCATAGGGTTTCCGTCGTTAGCTATAGGCCTTGAGATATGTAAAGCAATTGCGAACTTAAGTTTGGCAGCGTACACCTTAGAGCTTCCCGAATTGTCGTATTTTGCTGTTCTTCATGTCTGATAGATGAGTACACAAAACGAAACCGAAAAGAAACCAATCAAACAAAGATTAACAGAGGATGGTTCCGCGATATTTATCGGCGGGTTGATCATTGCCGGCATTTTGATCACAGCTTTTTTAACACCATCCTTTACCTTTTCACTACCTGTATATCAATGGGCAAATGGTGATGATCTTTTTTCAAAAGTCTTTTCTGCAAATAATTTATTGCTGCTTGCCGGTATAGGAATTGTATTTGCTGTTTTTTCAGCTATTGCTGTACAATTATCAGGCGGTTCCGTTGGCAATTATCTAAAAGGTTTCGGGGTGGTTTATATTCTTGCGTTGATTGCATTGGTGATAGCAGGTAATAAAACAATAGCGTATTACGGTATCGAGTATGTTGTTTTTGGTTTAATAATCGGTTTGCTGTTGAGCAATCTTGCTGTTTTGCCTGCATGGCTCAGGGAAGCAGCGCGATCGGAATTTTTTATTAAAACAGGATTGGTTATTCTCGGCAGCAGCGTATTGTTTACGGATATTATAAAAGCAGGTCTGCCGGGAATCCTGCAAGCTGTGCTGGTCGTAGCTGTTGTATGGTTTTTCTCTATGTGGTTATCGAGGAAATTAAAAGTAGATGATGAATTCGGCGTGATACTGGCATCAGCTGTTTCTATATGCGGCGTATCAGCAGCAATAGTGGCAGCAGGAGCAATACAGGGTGATAAGAAAAAATTGTCCTACGTTACAACATTGGTTTTGCTCGTAGCAATACCGATGTTGATACTTCAGCCATGGCTGATCAGGAAATTCCATATACCTGAAATTGTCGGTGGTGCATGGCTGGGAGGAACATTGGATACAACGGCGTCGGTAACAGCTGCGGCGCAGCTTGTAGGGCCCGTTGCGCTAAAGGCAGGTGTGATTATTAAGTTTTCTCAAAACGTATTGATCGGTGTCGCTGCATTTTTTATTGCCGGATGGTGGGCATTGAAAAAAGATGGAGGAAAAAAAGAGAAGAATGAAAAGCCGGGTTTAGCAATCGTGTGGGAACGTTTTCCAAAGTTTGTGGTTGGCTTTATTATCGTGTCGTTGATCTTTTCTTTTTTGATTCCTTCCGGTACAACCAAACAGGTGAGCGGCATATTGAATAGTTTACGCACTGTATGGTTTGCGTTGGCATTCGTGTCTATCGGTTTGGAAGCAAAATTTTCCGACTTAATAAAAATACAGGGAGGCAGACCGGGCATTGCATTCATAGGAGCGCAGTTGTTTAATATTCTCTGGACATTATTGTGGGCGTACTTACTCTTTGGTGGCGTGTTGTTTGATGCGCCGGATATCTCATAGTTGTATCTTTAGAGAGGATATAGCATTTGACACATACAAGTCAATCAGGCACACAATAATAGTACACAGAATAATGTTTTTGTATTCTTGTATTCCTTGTACTTCTTGTATGGTTCAAAAAAGACCTGACTAAACCTCATCGCCATTTCAAAGTCTTAGCAACCAAACTACGTTTTATGAAAAAATTCTACCGCATTGTTTTACCTGCTTTTTTCATTTTTGTCACACAATTATCAGGAGCACAGGATGTCGCGGATTCAACCGGTCTTCCCGGTGATAATTTCAGCCTGGAAGGCGCATTGGAAATGTTTAAAAAAGCGTCATCTCCAGAAGAGTTTGAAAAACTGATCAATACAGAAAATAATGGCGTAAATAATCTCGACCTCGATAACGACGGGAATATTGATTATGTAAAAGTGATCGACAAAAAAGAAGGCGATGTACATGCTTTTGTTTTACAGGATCCGGTTTCGGAGACAGAAAGCCAGGATATAGCCGTGATTGAATTGGAGAAAAAAGGAAAAGACAATGCAGTATTGCAGATAATAGGCGACGAAGATATTTATGGAGAAGAAACAATAGTAGAGCCAGCTGACGATGCGACTGGTTTTTTACGTGCGGCTTCTTTTATGTCGCCGGATGAATATAGCGGGGATTATAATTATGATGCAGGTGGAATTGTCGTGAATGTATGGATGTGGCCCGCGGTAAGATTTGTATATGCCCCCGCCTATGTGGTATGGGTATCGCCGTGGAGGTGGAGAGCTTACCCCGCGTGGTGGCATCCCTGGCGGCCGGTTCGGTGGCACGTATTTTATCCGAGACGGGTCGCTTATGTTTCGCATTATACAATTGTCGCCAGTCATCGTATCATTCGTGCTCATCGTATATACCGTCCTGTTAGAGTAACGTCGGTCAGCGTAAGAACGCGAAACAATGTAACGCTTTCACGATATCGTACCACGAAGCGGACAACCGTTATACAGGGACCCCGCAGAAAGTATAAGTTAACCAGGTCGAAGACCGTTAGGAGAGGCAGATATTAAGCAGGATAAATAAGAGTTGTTAAAAGGCAGCGGCAACAACCGCTGCTTTTTATTTAACAAGGTATGCATCACTTTGTTTGTGGTAAATAAAATAAATTGCGACACGAAACCAGGCTATGAACCCAAAAGAAATTATAATACAACGGTTATATAATCAGCAGATAGCGGATACAAATTGCAAAAAGCCGGAAGAGATTGTGAGTACACTGGTCGCGATGCAATCGCAGGTATGGGATATGGGTAAATGGGCAATTGGTTTGCGTTTGCCCGGCTCTGCAAATGAAGATATAGAAAATGCGTACAACAGGGGAGATATACTCCGTACGCATGTGATGCGTCCAACCTGGCATTTTGTAACGCCGGCGGACATACGCTGGTTGCTTAAACTGACCTCTCCGCGGGTTCATGCCTTCAATGCGCCTTATTACCGTAAAATGGAACTGGATGCAACGGTTTTCAAAAAGGCGAATGCTGTTTTTGTCAAAATGCTGCAGGGCGGCAGGCAATTGAACCGGCTTATTTTAAAAGATGCATTGGAGAAAAGTAAAATAAAAACAAACGATATCCGGCTTATTTGTTTGTTGATGCAGGCCGAGCTGGATGGGCTCATCTGCAGTGGCGCAAGAGAAGGAAAACAATTCACCTATGCTTTATTGGATGAAAGAGCGCCCGGCAACGACAGGTTTCAAAGGGACGAAGCCTTGGGTGAATTGGTGAAACGTTATTTTATTACGCGTGGACCGGCAACTGTGCAGGACTTTGCATGGTGGTCGGGCCTGACGGTAAAAGATGGGAAAGATGGATTGGCAATGAGTAAGTCAGTATTTGAATCAGAAAAAGTGAATGGAAAGGAATATTTTTTTAAACCAGGCTCATTTGACTATAAAAAGAAAATTCATTCTACTTTTTTGTTGCCGGATTATGATGAGTATGGAATTAGTTACAAGGACCGCAGTTTGTTTATGGACGAGCTGACCAAGATTAAGAGTAAGAAAAAGTATCCGCATACTGTTATTATAAATGGAGTGGCGGGTGGTACGTGGAGGTGGAAGAGGACAAACAAGCGAGTGCAGATTGAAACTTTACTATTCACTTCAATCAATAAAACAAAACAGCAAGCGTTGGCGAGGGCTGAAAAAATGTATACATCGTTTTTTACTTAATTCTTCACATCACCATATGTTCTGCCAATTATATATAAGGGTCGCTTGCGGCTTTCATTATAAACCCTGTATAAGTATTCGCCCAGTATTCTAACGGTAATCAACTGCACACCGCCAAAAAAGAGAATGACAATAATCAGTGTAGTAAAGCCCTCGGGTACTTCATGTAAAACCAGTCGCTTAAAAAGTATATACACTGAATATATAAAGCTCGATATGATGATGAATAGCCCCAGTCTTCCTAAAAACCGAATGGGAAAATCGCTGAAGCTAAACATTCCGTCATACGCCAATTGCATTAATTTTTTGAATGAGTATTTTGATTTGCCTTTATACCGTTCATTTCTTTCGCAGGATATACCTGTTTGGTTGAAGCCTACCCACGAGCGGATTCCCCTTATGTATAAACTATGCTCTGGCATGGAGAGAATTTTTTCAACAACTTTTTTCCTCATAAGGCAAAGATCACCGGTATCCAATGGAGTTTTTAGTCCGAATATATTTTTTACCAGGCGATAGAATGTAAAATAAGCGGCCCTTTTGAAATAGTTTTCTTTCCTGTTCACTCTTATTCCGTATACAACATCCAGTTCGGGTGTAAAAGCAGCCAGAAATTTTGCGAAGCAGGCAGGGTCGTCCTGCAAATCGCCGTCCATGATACCTATATAATTGCCCTGCGCATGATTCAATCCCGCCCAGATGGCTGGCTGATGTCCGAAATTCCTGGAAAGGCTTATTATTTTCCAGCGGCGGTCTTTTTCATAGTTAGATATCATTTTTGAAAGCGTATTATCAGAAGAGCCGTCATTGACACAGATAACTTCCCAATCGTCTGTTATCCCGTTCAAAGCAGTGGATACCTGGCGATATAGTTCATCAATTACGTCTTCTTCATTGTATACCGGTATGATAATGCTTATAATCATGAGCGATCTTCAGGTTTGTTGAAATAAAAATATCATTTTTACAATTATTATCTTAATTAGTTTGCATGCAAATCGGGTGTGAGCGAATCGCCACCAAATTAATATAAACCACGCGGGTTTCCTTATGAAGAATGTTCGACTGGATAAATCGCTTATTTACGCTGCTTATATCTATATCACCATTCCTTTCATTGTCTTTTTGACTGGTTGGATAAAATGGTACTATTCCATTCCTTTATGTGTTATAATTTGCGCCTCCCTTTTCTTTTGCCTTAACGAGTATAAGAATTCGTTTATTAGTATTTATGTCAAACCACATAGAAGAAAAATAATTATCGCGCTGTGCTTTATTTTGATTTGGGTCTTTTTTTCGGGTATTGGTGGTTTCAGTTACCAGACATGGGATCATAATTTCAGGAATGCAATTTTCAGGGACCTGGTTACACATGACTGGCCGGTACTTTACCAGGTGAAAGGGTTTGGATCCAATCATCCGCTGGAAGGACAAACCTGTATGATGGCTTATTATATAGGTTACTGGCTACCTTCGGCAATCATTGGTAAAGTATTTGGCTGGCATGCTGCAAATGTGTTCCTTTTTCTGTGGACCGTTGCCGGTGTATTATTGGTATTCTATTTTATTTGCCGCCTGTTCAAATTGTTCTCTATAAAATTTTTGTTGTTATTTATTTTTTGGGGAACAGCTTATGTAATTGGCCTGTTTATAAAATATCCTGTCACGACGCTTATTAAAAGCGAAGCCGTATTGTGGGCAGGAAACATGTTTTATGCAGATAACAATACAGGTTTATTGTACTGGGTGTTCAATCAATCACTCACACCGTGGCTGATAATTATTCTCGTGTTGAATCACATTCCACATAAGAATATTTTCTTCCTGTCGGGCTTATGTTTTTTCCAGGGTCCGTTAGCGTTTCTTGGCTTGCTCCCATTTGCAGGTTATATACTGTTCAAAGAATATTTTAAAAAACAAATAAGTTTTCGACGTCTGATCTCCGCATTGTCATCGTTTCAAAACATAGCAGGCGCATTCAGTATATTACTCGTCAGTATCCTGTTTTTTTCATCCAATTCAGCTGCGCAACGTTTTGCATTTGTTCCCCGAAACGTTTGGGTCTATCTTCTGTTTATATTTTTGTCATTTGGAATTATTGCCTTTCTGCTCTTTCACAGAAACCGGAAGGAGCCGCTGTTTTATATTTCAATTCTCCTGTTACTGCCATTGCCTTTTTTTCAACTCGGTTACGGTCTTGACTTTTGTGCCAGGGTTTCAATAGCGCCTATGTTCATATTGATGCTTCTTGTGATGAAAAATTTGCTGGAAGAGCGAACGGTTTTCAGAAAGAATATTTTAATCGCCTATTTATCTATTTGTTCAATTTTACCGTCGTTGCAGATATTACGATCTGTGACACTCACGAGTCTACAATATTTAAGTGATTCCAATACTAGTCTCTCCGCTCTGTCTCATAGCAATAATTTCATTGCAAAAAAGATAACGTCGAAAGTATCCGAAGCAAGAGATCATAATCTCTTGATCAAAGATGATTTTTACACCCTGGATAACCCGCTAAACTATTCTGTCGGTAATTTTATGGGGCCGGTGAACCAGTCATTCTTTTATAAATACCTTGCGAAAAGAACTGATTAAGTTGCTCATGTGCTAAGATCAAACGACGAATCCCATTTATCGTCCTGTTAA
>Ga0207689_10006643_pt1 | contig 10199 bp, 8 predicted proteins | sample KBSMisM52_FD_184312 | JGI IMG/M metagenome (GOLD analysis project Ga0207689, IMG submission 184312) | Miscanthus rhizosphere microbial communities from Kellogg Biological Station, Michigan, USA - KBS Miscanthus M5-2 (SPAdes) (version 2) | ecosystem: Host-associated > Plants > Roots > Rhizosphere... | reverse complement strand
CCCGGGGCGTGGCAATGCGCCGGGTGGTCGCGGTCGGGCACGCCCGGGTGGCCGCGGCCCTGGCCACCGAGCTGCGCCGGGAGACCTACCACGGGCTGCAGGTGGTGGCCGCGTGCGTGGCCGACCCGGACGCCCCCGGCGACATCGACGGGATCCCGTTCGTCGGCGGGCTGCGCAACGTGCCGCAGGTGGTGGCCAGGTACAAGGCCGACACCGTGGCCGTGCTGGCCTGCCCGGAGATGAGCGGTGTGCGGCTGCGGGAGCTGGCCTGGGAGCTCGAGAAGACCGGCACCGACCTGTGTGTCTCGCCCGCGCTGCTCGACGTGGCGGGTCCGCGGACGACGGTCAGGCCGACGGCCGGGCTCACCCTGCTACACGTGGACCATCCGCAGCTGTCCGGCTTCCGGCTCGTGTTCAAGGGGATGTTCGACCGCTGCGCGGCCGGCGCGGCCCTGGTCATGCTCGCTCCCCTGATGACGATCCTGGCCTCGGCCGTCTGGCTGCATGACCGTGGTCCTGCGCTGTTTACGCAGGTCAGAGTCGGCAAGGATGGTCACGCGTTCCGAATCTACAAGTTCCGGACCATGGTCGTGGACGCCGAGCAGCGCCGAATGGAGTTGCTGGACAGCAACGACTCCGACGGCGTGCTATTCAAACTGCGCCGGGATCCCCGGGTGACCCCGGTGGGAGCGCGGTTGAGGCGCTGGTCGATCGACGAGCTGCCGCAGCTCTTCAACGTGTTCCTCGGCCACATGTCACTCGTGGGCCCGCGCCCGGCCCTGCCTGACGAGGCGGACAAATACGCCGAGCATGTCCGCCGCAGGCTGGTGGTCAAGCCGGGCCTTACCGGGCTGTGGCAGGTCAGCGGGCGATCGGATCTGTCCTGGGAGGAATCAGTACGGCTCGATTTGAGGTACGTCGAGAACTGGTCGTTCGCGCTCGACCTGCAGATCATGTGGAAGACGATCTCGGTGCTCGTGCGGGGGTCGGGGGCTTACTGATGACGCTCTTCGACGCAAGACCCGCCGATGACGCCCGGGCTGCGGTCGAAGTTTCATGATCACTGAACTGAAGATCCCGCTGACGCGTTTTACTGACCATCTGTCACGTTGCGTGAGCAAGTTGAGGGCCTGGACGTTGTCGTAAGGAAGGATTGAGATGACGGCGATCGCCGAGGAAAAACTAGGGTCCCCCGATGTCGCGCGGCTGGTCCGGCGCGCCGCTGAAGGTGACCTGCAGGCCTGGGAACGGCTGGTTGATCAGTACGCCCGGCTCATCTGGTCGATTACCGGGGAATACAAGCTGGTGGAGAGCGATGCCGCCGACGTGGCCCAGACCACATGGCTGCGCTTGCTTGAGCACATCGACCGGATCGAGTACCCGGCCCGGGTGGGCTCCTGGCTCGCGGCCACAGCCCGGCACGAGTGCCTGCGCAGCCTGGCCGCGCGCAAGAAGGTTGTGCTCAGCCAGGACGATACCGAGTTCGCCGCCGCGGCCGTGCATGAGCCGCCCGTGGACGAGCGCCTGCTCGCCGCCGAGAGCGCACAGGTCGTGCGCGATGCGTTGTCCCGCCTGCCCAGCCGCTGGCAGCGGCTGCTTGAGATGCTGATGGCCGATCCGCCGATGCCCTATGCCGACATCTCCGACGAGCTCGGGCTGCCAGTGGGCAGCATAGGTCCTACCCGCGGGCGCTGCCTGGCCCAGTTGCGCGTCCTACTCCAAGCGGCGTGAGCCCAGTGCCTCCACGTCGACCCACCGGGATCCTGCCGCCTCAACCTCGGGAAATGCCGCCCGTACCTCGGCCAGCAGGTCGGGAACGAACAGCAGCACCGCATCTGGGTGCCGCGCGGCCAGCTCGGCCGGGCCGGCCACCGGGATGTCCGTACCCGGCATCCGCAGGCCCTGCTTGGCGGGCGAGGCATCGATCACGACCGGCAGCAGCTCTCGATCCACGTCCGCCTGGCACAGCAGCGCCACGGCCCGGGACGCTGCACCGTAACCGACCACCCGGCGGCCGGCGGATCGCTCTGCGGCCAGCCAGTCATGCAGGTCCTTAGCATGGGTGCGCACATCCCGCTGCAGGCCCGCGAAGGCGTCCGGGCCGGACACGCCCGCGTGAGCGTCGTCGGCCAGCAGGGACCGGACCGCCTCGTCGGGTCCGGGCCTGCCCTCGCCTTCCCGCTGCGCCGCCAGCAGGACGGTGCCTCCGTAGAGTTCGAAACGCCAGGCGGTACGCGGGCTGAAGCCGGCCGCCGCCAGCATGGCGGTCAGCGCGATGGTCGAGTAGTACGCGTAGTGGCCATGCCTCAGCGCGTTCCACTGCCGGTTCCTGATGATCGTGCCCAGCGCGTGATACTGCAGCAGCAGCGCTCCGCCCGGCGCGACTCGCGCCGCCCGCTCGGCCAGGGCGCGGCGCTGGTCCGCGGCGTGCATGAGGCCGAAGCAGTCGAGGATCAGGTCCGCCGGCCCGTCATCGGCCGGTCCCAGCCCGCGATCGGCCAGCATGCCCAGCCACGAGCCGCCGTGCGGGCTTCCGTACTCGGCGACCACCCCGTGCTCCGGCAGGTATCCGGCTGCGGACACCCGTTCCACCGCGTCGGCGGCCTGCGCGACCAGCGCGGCGGGTTCGGCGCCCCTCGGCTCCTCCGGCACGGTCGGGTCGGTCAGCAACTGGGCCAGGCCGCACGATGAACACAGCCACATCTGCAGCGGATACACCGGGTCGGGACCCGGGTCGTCGGCCCGCGGGAAATAGTCACAGGCCGGCTGTCGTCCGAGATCAAGCACGAGGTGACCGGCCGATCCGCCGCACGCCCGGCACGCAAGCTCGTCCATTTATGCCCTTGTTTTCTACTCGTCCGTCTCTTAGCCAGGTTCCTTATATTAGCCGGTCATTGACCGGCTGCGAAGTTGGGGGTCTTTAAAGTCTATGCCGACGTTTAATCAGTGCCGGCTGTGTGGTGCGCCCATAACCCGTACGTTCGTTGATCTCGGAATGTCTCCGCTGTGCGAGAGCTACGTCCCCGAGAACAAACTCGACGAAGCAGAAGCGTTCTATCCGCTCCATGTCCGCCTGTGCGACGCATGCCTGCTCGTGCAGCTTCCCGCTTATGTGCCCGGCGAGGATATTTTCTCTGACTACGCGTACTTCTCCTCGTACTCCGATTCGTGGGTGGCGCACGCGAAGCGCTACGCCGAGGCGATGATCGAGAGCCTGCGGCTGACGCCGGACAGCCTGGTCACCGAGGTAGCCAGCAACGACGGCTACCTCCTGCAGCACTTCCTGGCGGCGGGCATCCCGGTGCTCGGGGTCGAGCCGGCCGCGAATGTGGCCGAGGCCGCCCGGGCCCGCGGGATCACCACCGAGGTCCGGTTCCTGGGGGCCGAGACCGGCCGCGAGATCGCGCGCCGGCACGGCCGGGCTGACCTGGTAGCGGGGAACAACGTCTTCGCCCACGTGCCCGACATCCGGGGCTTCGCGGCGGGCCTGCGCGCGCTGGTCAAGGACGACGGCACGGTCACGCTGGAGTTCCCGCACCTGCTCCGGCTGATCGAGCGGCGTCAGTACGACACCATCTACCACGAGCACTTCTCCTACCTGTCCCTGCTGACCTCGAGCCGGGCCCTGGAAACGGCCGGGCTGCGGGTGACCGACGTCGAGGAGCTCGATACCCACGGCGGATCGCTGCGGGTCTACGCCCGCCCGGTGGAAAGCGCCGGCGAGCCCAGCGCGCGGGTCAAGGCGGTGCTGGCCGAGGAGGAAGCGGCCGGCCTGCACACGGTCAGCGGCCACGAGGGTTTCGCCCCGGCCGTGCTGAAGATCAAGAGCGACCTGCTCGACTTCCTGCTCGGCGCCGCCCGTGAGGGCAAGACGGTGGCCGGCTACGGCGCCCCCGGTAAGGGGAACACGCTGCTCAACCACTGTGGGATCCGTACCGACCTGCTCTCGTACACCGTCGACCGGAGCCCGGTCAAGCAAGGGAAATTCCTGCCCGGTACGCATATCCCGATCTACGCGCCGGAGCGCCTGGCCGAAACCAGGCCCGATTACATCCTCGTGCTGCCCTGGAACCTGCGCGAGGAAATCAGCCAGCAGCTCAGTTATGTCGGTTCCTGGGGCGGGAAGCTCGTTTTTCCGATCCCAGAATTCGAAATCGTTTCAATGGGGTGAATGATGAAGGTCGTGCTTTTCTGCGGTGGTCTCGGAATGCGGATGCGGGACGGAGTCTCCACTGCGCCCAAGCCGATGGCGATGATCGGGGAGCGCCCGCTCATATGGCACGTCATGCGCTACTACGCGCATTTCGGCCACACTGATTTCGTGCTCTGCCTCGGCTACGGCGCGTCGTACGTGAAGGATTTCTTCCTGAACTACGACGAGACCAGGTCGAACGACTTCGTCCTGGAGGGCGGCGACGCCCGCCAGCCGAAGCTGTTCAGGACCGACATCTCCGAGTGGCGGATCACCTTCGTCGACACCGGCCTGCACTCCTCCATCGGCGAGCGGCTGCGCCGGGTGCGCCGGTTCGTCCAGGACGAGGAGATGTTCCTGGCCAACTACGCGGACGTCTTCACCGACGCGCCGCTGCCGGACCTGATCGCCCGGACCAGGGAGAGCAACGCGGTGGCCAGCCTGCTGGCCGTTCCGCTCCAGTCCTCGCACCACGTGGTGGACATCGGCGACGACGGGCTGATCACGAAGGTAACGCCGGTCCGGGAGCTGCTCCAGTGGGAGAACGGCGGCTACTTCGTGATGCGGCCGGAGATCTTCGACTACCTGAACGAGGGCGAGGACCTGGTCGAGGACGCGCTCCCGCGGCTGATCGCGCAGGGCCGGGTGCTGGGCTTCCCGCACAAGGGGTACTGGTCGCCCGCCGACACGGTCAAGGAGCGGGCCCAGCTGGAGGAGATGTACCACCGCGGGCACTGCCCGTGGATGCTCTGGGACCCGGAGCGGTCCGGCGCCGTCAGCCAGGACGACCTGCTGCCGGGGACGCCCCCGGAGGCCGTGCCGACGGCGGGGTGAGCTGACGTGATATCGCTGCCGCTGGCGTCGCCCGCGGACAGGCCGCTGTCCGTTCTCGCGATCGGGGCGCACCCGGACGACATCGAGATCGGCGCCGGCGGCCTGCTCCTCGGCCTGGCCGAAGGTGAGCTGCTGGCCACGTACGTGGTCCTGACCGGAACCAGCGAACGCCAGCAGGAGGCTAAGGAGGCCGCCCGTTCGTTCCTGCCGGGCGCGGACCTCAGCATCAAGCTCTTCGACCTGCCCGAAGGGCGGCTGCCCGCCGCCTGGGGCCAGGTCAAGGAGACCCTCGAGGGCGTGGCGCGGTCGTGCTCACCCGACGTCATCATCGCGCCGTCGGCCGACGACGCGCACCAGGACCACCGCACCATCGGTGAGCTGGTGCCCACTGTCTTCCGGGACCAGCTCTACCTCGCCTACGAGATCCCGAAGTGGGACGGCGATCTGAGCCGCCCCACGATGTACGTCCCGCTCTCCGCGCAGGCCGCGCAGCGCAAGGTGGAATTGCTGCACAAGTGCTACCCGTCGCAGCAGGGCCGGGACTGGTGGGACGACGAGGTCTTCCTGGGCCTGGCGCGGCTGCGCGGCATGGAGTGCCGGGCGCCGTACGCCGAGGCCTTCAGGTGCGCAAAGCAAGTAATCGTGCCCGCCGCTGCCCCGCGCGGGCAGCAGCGGAAGGGGAATCAGCCGTGAACATCGTCATCGACCCGGACATGCCGTAGCCCTCCTGATCAACCGCCGGGCCCTTCCAGCCAGCGTGGCCGAAGGGCCCGGCGCGCTTCACGCCGGGTTTTCCCCGGCCGGGAAGAGCTGCGCGTCCAGGGCAGCGAACTGGTCGGCCAGCAGGCGGGCCTTGTCCGCGTTGCGCTCCGCGAGCATCGTCCGTACCTGGTCCGCGTTGCTCTCCAGCTTCGTGAACTGCTCGACCAGCTTCCCGACGTCGATCGAGTCGGCGTACTGGCAGAACTCCGGCAGCCCCATGTCCTCCATCAGCACGACGTTCTTCTTCGCGTACCCGAGCGATATGGTCGGCTTCCCCAGTTGCAGCGCGCAGATCACGTTGTGGTAGCGCGTGGCCACGACGGTGCCGACGGGGGCCATCGCCCGGCTCAGCTCGGCATAGGACGTGACGCGTTCGGCGGCGAGCCGGGGCGAGCCGGGATCCGACTGGTATTCGCGCAGGTCGGTCAGCACCTGCTGGACAGCGGGCTCGTCGACCGTGTCGCCGTAGAACAGCCGGACCCGGCGCCCGCCGTCGAGCAGCCACCGGATGAAGGACTCCACGTTGCCGATGTAGGAGGCGTAGATCTCGTCGGCACGCCCGCGGTCGTCGTTCGAGCCGTAGTACGCCATCAGGCCGACGCCGACCGTCTCGGGATTCCCCGCCGCGGGCGGTGACGGCAGGCTGAACACCAGATCGGGGTGGACCGGGTCGGCCGAGGTGTCTACGCCCTGCTGCCGTAGCGCATCCCGGGAGTGGGCGTCCCGGTACGACCGGTAGAAGGCAAGCCGGGCCGCCCGGACGACCAGCCACCTCGTGGCCGGCTGCTTGATGACGCCGGCTCCGACGCCGACCAGGGCTACCTTCGTCCCGAAGAGCCGCCCGAACGCGCCGAGCTGGAGCATGCTGTACGGCCAGCCCCAGGGATTCAGCGGGAGGCTGGCTTCCAGGACTCCCATGCCCGGCACGATGACCACGTCATGGCGGCGCACCCAGGCGGCGGTCCGGAACGGGTCGATGACCTTCCCCAGGATCTTCAGCCCGGCCGCCGGCATGCCGGATGCCCGCTGCTCGTACCGCTGGCACCAGAGCAGCGGGATCGCGTCGAAGCCGTACCTGTCCCGAACCTGCTCGGAACCCATGCACATGGCGTCCAGCACGACATCGGGATGATAGGACCGGAGATAGCCGAGCACCGCGTCCAGGGACGCGTCGTTGCCGATGTTGCCCGAGCCGAGGAGGCCGAACAGACCCACCCGGGGCGTTGACGCGGCGCCGGATGCGGACCGGCCGCGCTGGCGGGAGGGACTGCTGCTGACGGTCATGAAGGCCTCCGTTGCTCTCTTCGCGTTTTCACAGATCGCCGACGCGGGCTTTCAGGCTGCTTCGCTCTGCCCGGACCGGGCCGCGGGGCCCTCCGGCTGGGGGGTCCCGGTGCCGCGCCAATTCCTCAGCGCCTGGGCCGGGCTGACCCGGCGGCCGTTCTGGTGGCGGGGCCACCATCCGGTGCCCTCCGGGACCTGTGCGGATTCCCGCAGCCCGGCGCGGAGGTACCACCACCACAGCACCGCGCCGATCCAGGCCGCCAGGGCGCCGCCGCGGACCGCCCCGGCCGCGTCGCCGATGAACGCGCCGACCAGGCTGAAGGCCAGGGAGATCGCCGAGGTTATGATCATCGCCCGCAGGCTTCTCCGGGCGGCCCCGAGAGCATGCAGGCCCGCGGCCGCCCCGACCTGGAAGCCCGCGCCCATGATGCTGAGTACGAACGGTATCACCAGTGTGTAGGCGGGCTTCCAGAGGCTGCCGAGCAGCAGGTAGCCCAAGCCATGAGGCAGTGCCACCAGCAGGAACGCCCCCCAGGCCATCGCCATGACGGCAAGGCCGACCGCGACCACGAGGCAATACAGCTCGAGATGACGGGGCGAGCGACGCAGTACCCGCGCCGCCTCGGGCACGGTGACCAGCGATATTCCCATGAGCACCACCATGAACGGGCCCAGCAGCAGCAGGCCAGCCTGCAGGTAGCCGACCGCGGCCAGGCCCGCGATGATGCCGACGCCGTAGGTGCGCAACTGGCCGGCGGCGCTGTTGGCGGCGTTCTCTGCCAGGTAGCGCGGCCCCAGGTCTCGGGTATGCGATACCCACGTCCACGCGCTGGCCAGCCTGGGCAGCGTTCGCGCCTGCCACGCCCCGACGCAGGCCGCGACGGCGGCGGCCGCGCCCCAGGCGAGGACGAACCAGAACACGGTGCCGTGGTGCGTGACGCGCAGCAGCCCCAGCGCGGGCAGCAGCGAGAGCGTCCACACCGTGTCGTTGAGGAAGGCGTGGCCGCCCCGGCCGATCGCGAAGAACGCGTAACGCCAGCTGTCCTGCAGCATCAAACCGGGCAGCGCCAGGCCGAGCGCAAGGAAGGCGAGCCTGGGCGTGCCGTGCAGCACCATGGCCGCGGCCAGGGCGCAGGCACCGGCCACCAGCCCGACGGTCAGCGCGGTCCCCGTGCTGTTCGCCGTCGCCCGCCGCCACGCGGCCGGGTTGGCGTTGCTGTACCTGACCACCAGCGGGTCCGTGGCCAGGCCGCGTGAGGCGTTGAGGGCGAAGGAGTAGGTGACGTAGGCGAGGCTGAACGCGCCGAACTGGGTGGCTCCGAGCTCGCGCGCGACATAGAAGCTCACCGCGGCGTTGCTCACGCTGGACATCGCCTGGTCGGCCAGGCCCCAGCCGAACCGGCGGGCGACCCGGGACAGGACCGGGCTGGCGCTCAACCGTCGGCTAAACACGGGTCAGTGCTCTCAGTACGCGTCCATCGGGTTCAGCCCGTCTGCGGCGCGGTCCGCCGCAGCATCTCATCGACGGTGCCGGCGGTCAGCAGCTCGCGGATCCGGCGCAGCCGCACGAACCGCGAGGAGTTGAAGTCATCGACGGTCATGCTGTACTTGGCGTACGCTTCCGCCAGCTCCTCGATCCCCTCCCGCACGCTCCAGCGCAGCTTCAGGCCGGGGAAGGTGTCGTCGAGCTTGGCGAAGTCGACCCGGTAGTTGCGCAGGTCCGGCCCCGCGCCCTCGGCGAGGGTGACGGTAGAGCCGGGCACCGCGTCGCGGACCATCTCGGCGACCTGGCGGATCTGCACGTTGTCCACAGCGCGGCCCACATTGAAGGCCTCGTTGTGGACGAGTTCGCGGGGCGCCTCGAGCATGGCCAGGAACGCGCGGCTGATGTCCTCGATGTGCACCAGCGGCCGCCAGGGGGTGCCGTCGCTCTGCAGCCGGACCTCGCCGGTCGTCATGGCCACCGCCGTCAGGTTGTTCACCACGATGTCCAGGCGCAGTCGCGGCGACGCGCCGTAGGCGGTCGCGTTGCGCAGGTACGTAGGACTGAAATCGTCGTCGGCCAGCGCGGAGAGCGCCCGTTCGGCCTGGACCTTGGTCTCGCCGTAGGCCGTGACCGGGTACAGGTCAGCGTCCTCGGCGACCGCGCCGGAGCCGGCCGCGCCGTACAAGCTGCAGGACGAGGCGAACAGGAAGCGCCCGGCGCCCGCCGCCTTGGCCGCCCGGGCCAGCTGCATCGTCCCGTCCAGGTTCACCGAGTGCGTGGCCCCCGGGTTGAGGTCGCCGAGCGGGTCGTTGGACAGCGCCGCCAGGCAGATCACCGCGTCGTAGTCCGCGAGCTGGCCGGCGGTGACGTCCCGCATGTCGCAGGCGGCCCTGGTGCTGGCGCCCGACGGGTACGCCGGGGCAGGCCCGAGGTCGCAGCCTTCGTACAAGCCGAGGTCAAGGCCCTCGACGTCGTGCCCGGCCGCGCTCAGCAGCGGCACCATGACAGCCCCGATGTAACCGCGGTCACCCGCGACGAGCACCCGCATCATTACCCCCAAGAGTCGGGCTATGAGTTCGATATTGCGTCCGAGCCGATCATCTCGCCGCTCACATGACCCGCGAGGGTCCCCTCGTGATACCTACGGTGACAACTTCTTCATCACACCATAACGGTGCGAAACGAAAGAGCGGTTCCGGTGTATCACAGCCGCCGCTGAGTGCTCTTGTACTCATGAAGAGGCGGGTACTCATCATCGTGCAGAACCTTCCGGTGCCCTTCGACCGCCGGGTGTGGCTGGAATGCCAGGCCCTCGTCTCGGCGGGCTACCGGGTCGCAGTGGTATGTCCCAAGGGCAAGGGCGACCCGTCATACGAGGTTGTCGATACCGTCCGGCTCTACAAGTACCGGCCGTACGCGCCCGGCGGCAGCAGTCTCGGCTTCGTCAACGAGTACGTGTACTCGTTCCTCGCGACGTTCTGGCTGGCCCTCAAGGCCCGCCGAGCGGGCCGGTTCGCGGTGCTGCAGGCGTGCAACCCGCCGGACATCTTCTGGCCGATCGCCATGCTCTTCCGCGCCGTGGACCGGACGAAGTTCGTCTTCGACCACCATGACCTGTGCCCCGAGCTCTACGAATCCCGG
>Ga0207689_10006642_pt1 | contig 10201 bp, 8 predicted proteins | sample KBSMisM52_FD_184312 | JGI IMG/M metagenome (GOLD analysis project Ga0207689, IMG submission 184312) | Miscanthus rhizosphere microbial communities from Kellogg Biological Station, Michigan, USA - KBS Miscanthus M5-2 (SPAdes) (version 2) | ecosystem: Host-associated > Plants > Roots > Rhizosphere... | reverse complement strand
ACGACCTTGATCATGCCGTTCTCCATGGTGACTTCGATGCCGAGCCCACCGAACTCGCCCTTGGTCTGCACCTGCATGTCGCGGAATTCTTTGCCGGTGAGATAGGTCGAGTGCGGGTCGAGCGCCATCAGCATGCCTCTGATCGCGTCTTCGACCAGCTTCTGATCGTCGGGCTTCTCGACATAATCGGAGCGGACGCGCGACAGCACCTCGCCGAACAGGTTGAGCTGGGAATAGAGGTCGGAGTTTGAGTCGGATGCCGGCTCGCTCCAGGCGAGCCCCGCCATCATCGAGCCAGCTGCGAGCAGAGCGAGCGCCGCAAGCGCCCAGAGCCTGTAGTCAGATTTGCGGATCACCATGAACTCCTCGGAACCAGTGGGTGGGTCCAAATCTGGACGCCGACAGCCAAATGTCATCCGACAAGCTACTCCTCCTGGCCGAAATGCCAGTGCGACAAGCTGTCCATGTCGCGAGCGAACCCTAACGCGTTGTAACTTGCCTTCTCTGCAAAGCGCGCCAGCCGATGTCGCGGCGCGAAAAGCCTTGCGGCCAGCCGATCTTGTTAACGGCAGCGTAAGCGCGCGATTGCGCCTCTTTGATGTCGCGCCCGCGTGCGGTGACGCCCAGCACGCGACCTCCATCGGCGAGAATGCGGGTGCCGTCGCGCCTCGTGCCAGCATGAAAGATCTGCACGTGAGGATCGGCGGCGGCGCGGTCCAGCCCCTTGATCTCCGAGCCCTTCTGGTAGGCACCAGGATAGCCGCGCGCCGCCATGACCACGCAGAGGGCAGCATCGTCGTGCCAGTCTAGCGTGATGCGCTCGAGCCGGCCTTCAGCGATGGCAAGCAGGGTAGGGAGCAGGTCCGATTTCAGCCGGACCATCAGCACCTGCGCCTCGGGATCGCCGAAGCGCACGTTATATTCGATGAGCTTCGGCGCACTGTCCTTGATCATAAGACCAGCATAGAGAACGCCTTTGAACGGCGTGCCGCGTTTCCGCATTGCGCGCACGGTCGGCAGCACGATCTCGTCCATCACGCGCTTGCATAGTTGCGGCGTCATGATCGGCGCCGGCGAATAGGCACCCATGCCACCGGTGTTTGGGCCTTTGTCGCCATCGAAGGCGCGCTTATGGTCTTGCGCCGTGGCGAGCGGCAGAGCTGTGTCGCCATCGACCAGCGCGAAGAAGCTCGCCTCCTCGCCGTCCAGGAACTCCTCGATCACCAAGCTTGCGCCGGCGGCGCCGAACACGCCGGAGAAGCAGGCGTCGATCGCTTGATTCGCTTCCGCCTGCGTCGCGGCGATGGTCACGCCTTTGCCGGCGGCGAGCCCGTCGGCCTTGATGACGATGGGAAGGCGCTGCGTCCGGAGATAGTTCTTGGCGGATGCCGGGTCGGCAAAGCGGCGGTAAGCAGCGGTTGGAATGCCGTATTCGGCAGCAAGGTCCTTGCTGAAGCCTTTCGAGCCTTCGAGCTGCGCGGCAGCCTTGGACGGGCCGAACACGCTAATGCCGGGGCCGTCGAGATCGTCGGTGAGCCCTGCAACGAGAGGCGCCTCGGGACCGATCACCACGAGCCCGATCCCTTTCTCCTTGCAGAAGCCGATCACTGCCCCATGGTCGGCAATGTCGAGCGCAACACACTCCGCGACCTCGGCAATGCCGGCATTGCCCGGCGCGCAGTAAAGGCGGTCGAGCAGGGGACTCTGCGCGAGCTTCCAGGCGAGCGCGTGCTCCCTCCCGCCGCCCCCGATCAGAAGCACTTTCACCTTGCGTGACGCTCCGCTTGTGGCCCAGAGGTCGAGCTTGTATTGCAGATGCGTGATGGACGCCAATGGCTGATCGATTAGCGCAAACAGCGACGAATCTCGTCGAATATACCGTCTCCGAGCTTGCCTTCGCGCTCCGGCGCACGGTCGAGGACAATTTCGGCCTGGTGAAGCTGCGCGGGGAGATCTCGGGCTTCAGGGGCCGGCATTCGTCGGGCCATTGCTATTTCACTTTGAAGGACGAGAACGCCTGCATCGAGGCGGTGATCTGGAAGGGCACGTTCGTCCGGCTCAAGTTCAAGCCCGAGCAAGGACTCGAGGTGATCGCGCGCGGCCGCGTCACCACCTATCCCGATAAGTCGAAATATCAGATTGTGATCGACGAGCTCGAGCCTGCCGGCGTCGGCGCGCTGATGGCGTTGCTTGAGCAGCGCAAGAAGATGCTCGCCGCCGAGGGGCTGTTCCACGAGGCGCGCAAGAAGACCCTTCCTTACCTGCCGCGCATCGTCGGCGTAGTCACCTCGCCGACCGGCGCGGTGATCCGCGATATTCTGCATCGTCTGGCGGATCGTTGCCCCTGCCATGTGCTGGTGTGGCCGGTCAGGGTTCAGGGCGAGACCTGCGCCGCAGAGGTGGCCGGCGCAATCGCCGGCTTCAACGCGCTTGTCATCGGCGCGGCGGTGCCACGGCCGGACCTCATCATCGTTGCGCGAGGCGGTGGCAGCTTCGAAGACCTATGGGGCTTCAACGAGGAGATCGTGGCCCGGGCGGTGGCGGCGAGCGCGATCCCGCTCATCTCTGCGGTCGGGCATGAGACCGACTGGACCATCATCGACCTTGTTGCCGACTGGCGGGCGCCGACGCCGACCGCGGCGGCCGAGCGCGCCGTTCCGGTGCGCACCGAGCTACTGATCACGGTCAAGAGCTTCGGCGTACGCGCCGTGAGCAATTTGCGCCGCGCGCTCGAAGCACGGCGAAGCCGCTTCCTCGCTGCCGCGCGGGGGCTCCCGCGACGCGCCAAGATCCTGGAGCTGCCTCGTCAGCGCCTCGACAATGCGAGCGGGAGGCTTCCGCGAGCGCTACTCGCCAATGCGCGGGCGCATCGCGGCGCGCTCGAACGCTGCGCAGCCAGGCTCAGGTCTCATATCGTGGCACGTGCAGCAACCGCAGGACGCGAGTGGCTGATTCGCCTCGACCGCTCCTGTGAGAGGGCGCTCGCGAGCATGATCGAGCGCGCGCGCCGGAAGCTCGACGGACAGGCGAAGCTTCTCTCGACGCTCAGCTATCAAAATGTGCTTGCGCGCGGCTTCACGTTAGTGCGCGGCGCCGACGGCGCGATGCTGCGCCGTCTCTCGGAGGTGAAACCTGGGGCTGCTCTCGATATTGAGTTCGCCGATGGCCATATCGGGGCTCATGCCGATCTGCGTGCGCGAAAGCCGGAGGCCTCGGCGAAGGAGCCGCGCAAGCCAACTGACGGAAAGCAGGGGACACTCCTCTAAAGCGGGCTGGCCTTTCGGCTTCGCTTGAGGTTATGGTGATGAACAACAACGAGAAAACGCGAGACGCGCAGCTTTGATGAATCGCTTCGAACGCAATATCGGCTTCAAGGGCGAGGCCAAGCTCAAATATCTCGATGGCGAAGTGCAGGTGCTAAGCCCTGGCGATTTCGTGCGCTGCGCCGTCACCGGCCGCACCATCCCGCTCGACGAGCTTCGTTATTGGAGCGTCGAGCTGCAAGAGGCCTATGCCGACGCGGCGAGCTCCCTCAAGCGCTACAGCGAGACGCATCCGGCGCCTGCCGCCGCAGCCGAGTAGGGTTAATTCGCGTTTCTTTTGGCCAAAGTTCTGGTGAGCAGGTCTTTCACCGCGGCGCCATTGTCGAACTCAATGGCGATGGGAAAGGGGCGCGAGCGGAACTTGAGCTCGGCCTGCGGCGTGCCCGCCTCATCAGGAAGCCGGACCCAGTCCTTCTCGGTGGTAATCAGCATCGCCTTGTAGTCGCGCGCTTCTCGGAGCAAGCTGCGCGCCTGGCGCGCACTGTAGCGGTAATGATCGGGATACGACCGCTCGTCGATGATTCGTGCACCATTCGCCTTCAGCGTGGCGAAGAACTTCTCCGGCCGCGCAATGCCGGCAAAGCCGATGACCGGGAGCACGCCAAGCCAACGCGCGTCTTGCACCGGCGCTATGCGTGCCTTGAGGACAGGCTTGGCGCGGGCCCTGAAAGCGTCGACCAGCGCCGTCGCCTTGTCGCCTGAGCCGATCACCATAAGCGCGTCGGCGCGGGCGATCTGAACCTCGAGCGGCGCCCTGAGGGGGCCTGCGGGGATCATCAGTCCGTTGCCGATGCCGGACGCCGCATCGACCACGATGACCGAGAGGTCCTTGACAAGGCTTGGGTTCTGGAAGCCGTCATCCATGACGATGACAGTCGCGTCGGTGTGCTCGATGGCCTTTGCGCCGACAACGCGGTCTACGGAAATCATCGTCGGCGCATGCTCAGCCAAGAGCAGAGGCTCGTCGCCCGCCTCTGCCACGCTCATGCCTTTGCTGACGAATGTCTCCACTTTGCTCGCGCCGCCGTAGCCGCGGGTGAGGAAGCAGGGTTTAGTGCCAAGCTCCTTGAGCAGGCGGGCGACGGCTATCGCGGTCGGGGTCTTGCCGCCGCCGCCTGCGGTGAAATTGCCAATGCAAATCACGGGAAGGCGGGAGCGGTACGGCATGACGCGGGCAGCGCGGGCCTCGGCGATTCTGCCGTAGAGCGCGCCTATAGGCGAAAGTGCGGAGGCAACCACGCCCTTGTCGCGGTACCACCAGGACGGCGTCTCAAGACGCATGTTTCAGATTCGTCCGCGGCGGCAGATAGGGCTCAATTTCGGCAAGAGTGCGCGGGAGCGCTCCGCTCATGGCGGCAATCGCCGCCTCTGCCCGCCGCGTCATCTCTTTTCGCGCGCCTTCATCCTTGAGCAGGCCAAGCGCCGCATCGGCGAGGCTTGCGGCATTGCCCACCTCCTTGCAGCCGCTCGCCTTCAGCAGCTCGGTATAGGAATCGCGGAAGTTCTGCCAATTCGGGCCGGTCAGCACTGCGGCGCCGAGCTTGATCGGCTCGACCGGGTTTTGGCCGCCGCGCTCGATGAGAGAGCCGCCGACGAAGGCGATAGGGGAGAGCGCATAGAACAGACCAAGCTCGCCAATGGTGTCCGCAACATAGATGTCGGTCGAGGCTTCTGGCAGTTGCCCTTCCGACCTAAGCGCCACGCGCAGATTGGCCCCCAGCGCCTCCGCGATCGGCTTCCCGCGCTCGGGATGACGCGGGACGATGATGGTGAGCAGAGTCGGCTGGTCTTGTTTCATTTTTTTGTGCGCTTCGGCAACCAGCTCCTCCTCGCCGGGATGAGTGCTTGCGGCGAGCCACACGATACGGCCAGAGATCGCGGCGGCAAGCCGCCTCTTGCCAGGCAGATCGGCGGGCGGCGGCGGGGCGTCGGCCTTGAGGTTGCCCACGTCGAGCGTGCGCGCGACGCCGAGTTGGGCGAAGCGCTCAGCGAGGCTGTCGTTCTGCGCCAGCACGAGGTCGAAGGCCGAGAACAGCGGACGGCTCAAGCCAGGACGCCTGCGCCAGCGCTTGAACGAAGACGATGACATGCGGCCGTTGATCAGCAAAAGCGGAATGCCTTCGCCCTTGGTCTCGAGCACGAGGTTCGGCCAGATCTCGGACTCGACCAGAACGGCAAGGTCGGGTCGCCAATGATGCAGGAAGCGCTGCACATAACTCTTGTTGTCGAGCGGCACATATTGATGCAGCACATTCTTCGGCAGGCGCGAGCGAGCAAGTTGCGCCGAGGTCACGGTGGCGGTGGTTAGCAGCATGCGCACTTCAGGCCGCTCCGCGGCGATGGTCTCGATCACTGGCAGCGCCGCGTTGGCTTCGCCGACGCTCGAGGCATGGAACCAGGCGAGAAAGCCTTTGGGACGGGGTGCACTCGCGCGTCCATAGCGTTCCGAGCGGCGGTCGGGCTCCTCTTTGCCGCGCCGCGTACGCCAGGCGAGGATCAATGGCGCGAATGGCACGGCAAGCGACGTGAGCGCGCGATAGGCCTTGAGCGACAGCCCGGGTTTGACAGCTGCTTGCATGTTCAATGGATCGATCCCACCAGCCACAGCATAGGCGCGGGACGTAACTTCGGCGAGAGCTTGCTCGATCGCGAGCCGTCCGGCCTCGATCGACTCGACATCGTTGCTGGTTGCGACCCTGACGGGGTCACCGATCACGATGGCAAGGGCGGAGAAGGGAAGATTGATGGTGAAGCGACTCCAGGTGGGGAGAGTCAAAAATCTCCGCGAGGCGATGGCAAACGGCACGACTGGGCGGCCCGACAAGGCAGCGAGCGTGGCAATGCCTTCGCCTGCCCGGCGCGCGGGGCCCGGAGGTACGTCGGCGGTCATGGCCACCGTCGCGCCGCTTGTCAGCGCCCGCAACGATTCGCGCAAGGCAGTGGCGCCGCCGCGATTGCGCTTTCTCCTGCCGGCGCCGGCGCCCCTGATCAGGTCCATGCCGAATTTTTGCAAGACGGAGCCTATGACCTCGGCATCGCCGTGGCGCGAGACCATGGCGCGCACGTCGGCAGGCCTCTTGGGTTTGAGCTTGGGCAGCAGCAGGAACTGTCCGTGCCACATAGCGAGAATCTGCGGGTGCTGGTCGAACAGCTTGGCGTCGGTGTCGGGAGGATCGCGCTTGATCGTGCTCGTCGCGTAGACGAGACGCACATAGGCCGCAGCAAGCGCGCTGCAGGCGACTACGGCAGGCTTCGATACTAGCAGCCGTTTCAACATACCGGTCTAGCGCAGGCTATTTGCCGGCCACCGCGACCGCCTCTTGACCCTGACTCTCGGGCGGAGGCGCCGCATATCCTCCGGCAATGCCGAACTGAGTACGATGCAGCTTGGTATAGAGGCCGCCTTTGGCAACAAGCTCGTCGTGACGGCCAATCTCGATGATGCGACCCTGGTCGAGCACGCAGATGAGATCGGCCTTTTTAACCGTCGAGAGGCGATGGGCAATCATGAGCACGGTGCGCCCGCGCATCAGCTCCTCGAGCGCAGCCTGCACCTTGGCCTCAGCTTCCGAATCGAGCGAGCTGGTCGGCTCGTCGAGCAGAAGGATGGGCGCATCCTTGTAGATGGCGCGGGCAATGGCGATGCGCTGCCGCTCGCCGCCCGATAGCAGGCCGCCGGCCTCGCCGACACGGGTGTCATAGCCTTTGGGCAGAGCCATGATGAAGTCATGCGCGGCTGCGGCCTTGGCTGCGGCAATCACTTGCGCCTCGTCTACCAGCTTGGCGCCATAGGCGATGTTGGCGCGGATCGTATCGTCGAACAGCACGGGGTCTTGGGTCACGAGCGCGATCGAGTCGCGGAGCGAATCGATCTTGACGGTGGCGATGTCCTGGCTGTCGATCATGACCCTGCCGCGGTCAGGATCGAAAAAGCGCAGCGCAAGATTGACCAGCGTGCTCTTGCCCGAGCCTGACGGGCCGACCAACGCCACGGTCCGTCCGGGCGGCACCGTGAGGCTGACGCTGCGCAGCACCGGATTTTCCTTTTCATAGGCGAACGAAACGTTCGCGAACTCGATCTCGCCGCGCTCGAGCTTAAGCGGCTCGGCATCCGGCACTTCCGCCAAATGGACCTGAAGATCGATGATTCCGAACACGCGGCTGGCGGCGGCCATGCCTTCCTGTAACTGCGTCTGCAACGTGGCAGCGCTCTTGAGCGGCGTGTAGATCAGCAAAGCCGCTGTCATGAAGCCCATGAAGTGGCCGAGCGTGAGGTCGCCGTGCACACCCTTCGTGCCGGCGAAATAGATGGCGAGCGCGAAGCCGAGACCGGTCAGCAGCTCGATCGAGGGGCTCGACAGAGCGCGGGCGCGGGTGCCGCGCATGGTGAATTCGAGCGCGCGGTTGATCGCAGTCGCAGCGCGCGCCTGCTCGCGGTCTTCTTGACGATAGGCGCGCACGATGCGCATGCCACGCAAAGTCTGGGTAATGAGAGCCGAGAGGTCGCCGGTCTCCTGCAGAGACTTGGAGGTCGATTTCCGCATCTTGCGCCGCTGGCGCGACAGCATGAACCAGGCGATCGGCATGAAGATCAGGATCAGCACCGAGAAGCGCGCATCCATGTAGAACATGGTGGTGACCAGGATGATGACCTTGAGGTAGTTCTCCCCGAGCGTGACCATGGAGCGGCTTGCCGTGGCGCGGATCAGCGTGGCGTCATTGAGAAAGCCGGAAAGCAGCCGTCCCGAATGCACGGTCTGGATGAAGCTCAGATCGGCGCGGGCAAGCTTGCCAAACATCTGGATGCGGAGATCGGCGATGAACCGGTTGCCGAGATAGTTCACCGTGACATCGCCGACATATTCGGCAATGGCCTTGATCACCGTGACCACAACGATGGCGGCGGTGACCCAGTAGACCATCTGCTGGTTCTTGGCGACGAACACGTCATCGGCCGTCTTCTGGATGAGGAAGGGAATGGCGCCGGTAGTCGCCGCCGTAAGGATCATGGCGAGCGAGGCGAGCAGCAGCAGAGGGAGCCGTGGCCGCAAATGCTCGCGCCAGATGCGCAGCACGATCGCGCCAGTCGAATATTCGACCTGGAGCTCGTCGGCGCTCCGGGTAATGGTGCTGACGTCTCTGAACAGCTGGTCTTTCAATATTTTCCCCGATTTACGGCACCCCGGCTCGAGGGCGCAGCCGCCGTCTGACGCTTTCTAGCACGTGGCCGGGCGAGCCTTTAAGGCGAAAAACCGCTTGCCTTATTTGCGTTATTCGGCTCCCGGCTTCGAATCGTGCTCAGGATCGAGCAACCGGTGCAGATGCACGATGAAGTAGCGCATATGGGCATCGTCCACGGTGCGGTGCGCGGCGTCCTTCCACGCATCATACGCTTGTGCGTAATTCGGATAGATGCCGACGATGTCGAGCTTCTTGAGATCGCTGAACTCTATTCTGTCGAGCATGGTGAGCTCCCCGCCGAACACGAGATGAAGGAGTTGTCGCGCGCCTTTCTTGGCGCCGTCCTTTGCAGTCATGTTTGGTCCTTCCCCTTCAGTCGAGCGCCACTCTGCCGAATCGGGCGTCAGAGGTCCACACGGCGCGTACGCTCGATCAGAAGTGGATGCAGCTTCTTGCCGGCCGCGACCAGGCTGGGGAAGCGGGGAGTTGGGAGATTGTAGCGATGCCCTTCGCCGCGGTGATCGGTGATAACGCCGCCGGCTTCTTCGATCAGCACGGCAGCGGCGGCAAGATCCCACTCACTTTTCGTGGAAAGCGAGATTGTAGCGTCAGCCCTGCCGCAGGCGACGAGGGCGAGCCGGTAGGCGACCGAGTTCACCCACTTGGTCTTGACCTCAGGCCAAGGCTCTTTCCAGATCTTCTTCTTGAAGAGACCGCCGCTCGCGATCAGATAGGCGCCCTCGAGCGTGGCCTGGTCGCTCACCTTGATCGGCTGATCGTTGAGGAAGGCGCCGCGACCCTTGATCGCGTGGAAGAACTCGCCGGTCGCCGGGTTGAACACGATGCCGAGCACCGGCACTCCATCCTCGACCAGTGCGGCTGAAACGGTCCATTCCGGTACGTGGCGCAGGAAGGCGCTGGTGCCGTCAATGGGATCGATGATTCCCGCGACACCGGGCGCCAATTGCCCGGATTGAAGACGCCTGTTCTCCTCTTGCAACTCCGAAAGTCGGAAGGCGCGCGAGACGATCATGTTGAGAATCTCAGGCTCGAATGGTTTCTCGCAGAAGTCGTAGGCTCCCAGCGCGACGCACTTCACCGCATTCGATCGGTCATGCTGTCCGGTGACTACGATGACTTTCGCATCGGGAGTCAGGGTCAGAATCTCTTGCAGCAAAGCAATACCTTGGGCCGGACTGTCGGGTTCGGGCGGCAAGCCGAGATCGAGTGTTACGACTGCCGGTTCGTGGCGGCGCAATTGAGCCAGTGCAGCGTCGCGATCATCCGCCAGAATCACTTCATATTCGTCGAACGCCCACTGCATCTGCTTCTGCAGGGCGGGATCATCCTCCACGATCAGCAGTGGACGGCGCTTGTCAGTCATGCTGCTTCCTGCCGCGCATGAAGCTGTTCGTACGGCCGCGCCGAGGTCGGAAGAGAAATGCGTATTCGTGTACCGCTCCCGAGCGCGCTGTCAACGGCGATCGATCCGCCCAAATCGGAGATGTACTGCTGACTTTCATACGCCCCGATTCCCATCCCGGTCGGTTTGGTCGAGTCGAAGGGCTTGAACAGACGTTCGCGGATGAATTCCGGAGTCATGCCTTGCCCGGTGTCGAGGACTTCGACGACGGTCCGATCGTTCTCGGCAAATACTCTCACGCAAACTGTGCCGCTTTGCTGAGTCGCGTCGATTG
>Ga0207689_10006638_pt1 | contig 10203 bp, 8 predicted proteins | sample KBSMisM52_FD_184312 | JGI IMG/M metagenome (GOLD analysis project Ga0207689, IMG submission 184312) | Miscanthus rhizosphere microbial communities from Kellogg Biological Station, Michigan, USA - KBS Miscanthus M5-2 (SPAdes) (version 2) | ecosystem: Host-associated > Plants > Roots > Rhizosphere... | reverse complement strand
TGGATGCAGCAGGCCCAGCTTGTCCACGTTCTGCGTCAGGCCGAGCGTCAACTCCATGATGATCGAAAAGATCATCGTCGTCGCGCCGACGACCGCCGTACCGATGAGCACGGGCTTGGCGGTGGCCTTGAAGGTGTTGCCGGCGCCATCGTTTTCTTCGAGCAGGGCCTTGGCGTGCTCGAAATGAACATTCAAGCCGAAGTCCTTCTTCAACTCCTGCTGGATGCCGGGGATGCCTTCGATGACCGACAACTCGAACACCGACTGCGCGTTGTCGGTGACCGGTCCGTACGAGTCGACAGCGATAGTCACCGGACCCATGCCGAGGAAGCCGAACGCGACCAGCCCGAAGGCGAACACCGCCGGCGCGAGCATCAGCGCCGACATCGAGGTGCCGGCTATACTCACGAAGTAGGCGATCGTCATGAGCACGACGATGCTGAGGCCGATCCAGTAGGCGCTGTAGTTGCCGGCGACGAACCCCGACAGGATGTTCAGCGAGGGACCGCCTTCGCGCGACGAGGTCACGACTTCCTTCACGTGGCTCGACTCCACTGACGTGAAGACCTTCACGAGCTCGGGAATGATGGCGCCGGCGAGCGTGCCGCATGTGATGATCGTCGACAGCTTCCACCACAGCGTGCCATCACCAAGCCCGGAAATCAGTTCGTACGACACCAGGTATGTCAGCACGACCGACACGATGGAGGTCAGCCAGACGAGCGAGGTCAGCGGCGCCTCGAAGTTCATCTTAGGCGCGTTGCCGTAGCGCGCCTTCGCGATCGCCTCGTTCAACAGATACGAGAACGCACTCGCGATGATCATCATCACGCGCATCACGAAGATCCACACGAGCAGCTGAATCTGTGTCGCCGCTGCGGGCACGGCGAGCATGATGAAGGTGATCAGCGCGACGCCGGTGACGCCGTAGGTCTCGAAGCCGTCGGCGCTCGGCCCGACCGAGTCGCCCGCGTTGTCGCCGGTACAATCGGCGATCACGCCAGGGTTGCGCGCGTCGTCTTCCTTGATGTTGAAGACGATCTTCATCAGGTCCGATCCGATGTCAGCGATCTTGGTGAAGATGCCGCCGGCGATACGCAGGGCCGCCGCGCCGAGCGACTCGCCGATCGCGAAGCCGATAAAACACGCGCCGGCATAGTCACCAGGGATGAAGAGCAGGATGATGAGCATGATCAGCAACTCGACGCTGATGAGCAGCATGCCGATGCTCATGCCCGCCCGGAGCGGAATCGCGTAGACCGGGTAGGGCTTGCCTTCCAGGCTGGCGAAGGCGGTTCGGGAATTCGCATACGTGTTCACGCGGATGCCGAACCACGCCACGCTGTAGCTGCCGAGAATCCCGACGACGCTGAAGGCCAGGATGATGGCGACGCGAGAGAGCTCGTATTTCTCGAGCACACCGAAATACAGCACGATGACGACGGCGATGAAGATTTCGAGAATGGCGAGGAACCGCCCCTGTGTCACCAGGTAGGTCTTGCACGTCTCGTAGATCAGCTCCGAGATTTCGCGCATCGACCGGTGCACCGGCAGGTTCTTCAGCTGGTTGAGGATGACCAGGCCGAACACCAGGCCCAGGATCGACACCCCGATACCGATCATGAGAAGCATTCGGCCGTCATAGCCGCCGACGTCGACGGTGCCCAGATCCGGCAGCACGAGGTTGGCTTCACCGCCCCGCCTCGCTTCGCCTCCGGGCCGCCCCTCCGGTTGCTGCGCCATCACGGCGGCCGGAGCCGCCAGCATCAACAGCAGCACCAGCCCCATGGCCATCGCCGCTATCCGGCCGAATCCCTTCATCACTGTATCTACTCCTCTCGCATGTAACGCCCGCGGAGCGGACGTCAGGACTTGCCTTCAATCCGACCGGGCAGCGACATCCCGCCGGTCAGAAAAATTCGAATGCCTTCCTCGACGCTTATTTCAGGGAAGAGCGCGCGCGACCGCGGATACATCCGCACGTCGCCCAGGTACAAATGGTTCGTTGGCACGTACACGGCGATCATCGTCTCGGACACACCAACACCGCGAGCCACCGTAAACTCCTTCGTCAGAAACCCCATGACCCAACCGCGGTTCGGATCTTCGACCATCACGACGCGCTTGAAGCCGTACTGGTTGTCTGGCGAGAACGCCACAACGAGCTGCTTCACGGGCGCGTAGATCGTCCTGAACACCGGGATCATCGTCAGCCAGCTTTCTGCCCGCGAGAGCAGACGGCGGCCGATGACGTTGGTGGCCACGGCACCCACTGACAAGATAACCAGCAGCGTGATGAGGACGCCCAGTCCCGGCACTCTGCGACCCAGAACCCGCGCTGCCACTGGGGCCGTGAAACCATCAATGATACCGAAGATCCACACCAATGCGGCAACGCTGATCACGAGCGGCACGGTGACGAAGAAGCCCGCCAGAAACGTGCGCCGCAACCATCCCATCACAGCCAGCCGCTCCTGACGGCGGCCAGAATCACCACACCCACGACGATCCGATACCACGCGAATGGCGCAAACCCTGACCGCCCCACGAAGCGCAGAAAGGGTTTGACCACGATCAAGGCCGCCAGGAAGGCGAACACGAATCCCACTGCAATTTCACCAGCGCGTTCTGGAGCCAGATGATCACGCACTTCCCACAGCTTGTACACGAAGGCGGCGACCATGGTTGGCATGGCCAGAAAAAAAGAGAATTCTGCCGCCGCGGCGCGATCCAGCCGCATGAGCAGCCCACCGACAATGGTTGCGCCGGAACGCGACACGCCGGGGAGAATGGCGACGGCCTGAAACAAACCAATGCCGAATGCACGCGAGATCGGGGTTCGATCGGCTTCGAGGACGACCGGCGTACGAGCCACGCGCTCGACGATCAGCATGATGACGCCGCCGATGATGAAGGCCCACGCGAACACGACCGGGCTCTCGTACAACACGGACGCCACGAAATCACCGAACAACAGGCCCGCGACGACGGCCGGCACGAACGCGACGAACAACATCATCGTGAACCGGCGTGCCTCGGGCCGCGAGAGCAGTCCCGTCACCACCGTCAGGATGCGCTCCCGATAGAGCCACATTACCGCGAGGATGGCGCCCAGTTGAATCATGACGGTGAAGACGCCGCCGGGATCGCTGTGTCCCAGCAGCTGTCCGCCAATGAGGAGGTGCGCCGTCGAGGAGATCGGCAGGAATTCAGTCAGTCCCTGGACGATGCCAAGGATTGCGGCTTGAAGGTATGTCACCGGCTAAAACGGCAGTGTAGGGCGGGTCCTGTTCTCTGGACCCGCCTACGACGCTACGATGCTCGCGCGCGGCGCTGCTTCCGCCCAGAGCGTTCGCTCGCTTCGCCAGTGGGCGCGGCCGCCGCTTGCGGCTTGCCACCCTTCTGTTGGCTCAGGATGATGGCGATTGCCGACGCGATGAACACCGTGGAGTACGTGCCGCTGATGACACCGACGAGCATCGTGAACGCAAACCCCTCGAGCGCCTCGCCGCCGAACAGATACAGCGCGAGCACAGACAGGAACGTGGTGCCGGCCGTGATGATCGTTCGCCCGAGCGTTTGATTAACGCTCTGATTCACGACCTGGCTGAGCGGGTCCTTCCGTCGCGACCGGAGATTCTCGCGGACGCGGTCGAAGATCACGATGGTGTCGTTGACCGAGTACCCCGTAATCGTCAGGATCGCGGCGACGACGTTCAACGAGATGTCGTACTTGAAGAACATCAGGAACGCCAGCGTCACGAGCACATCGTGCAATGTGGCCACGATGGCGCCGACGCCGAACGAGAACCGGAATCGAAAGCCGATGTAAATCGTGATGGCTGCCAGCGACGTCAGGACGGCGTAGATCCCGCGGCGTTGCAAGTCGGCGCCGATCACCGGACCGACGATCTCGCGACTGTCCACCTCGAACGACGGGAGACCGGCACTCTTCAGCGCCTGCTCGGCGCGCTGGGACCCCTGCTCGAGCGCGGTTCCTTCCTCGGCTCCCTCCTGCTGCGGGAGCCGGATCAGCAGCCGGTTCTCTGACGCGTCGCCGAACTGCTGCACGACGGCTTCACCGCCCAGCGGGGCCACCGCGTCGCGCACCTTGTCGAGCGTCACGGGCTGACTGAAGCGCACGACGAGCGACGTGCCGCCGGAGAAATCGATACCCAGCGGCAACCCGCGCATGAACATCATCGCGAAGCCGGCCAGGACGATGACGAGCGACAGCGTGATGGCGTGCCACCGCCACCGGATGAAGTCGTAATTGGCGTTGTGAAAGATTTCCATCTCAGATACTCAAAGTCTGGGCCTGTTGCCGACGTGAAAGAATCAGTTCGAACATCGTGCGCGAGACGAACACCGCCGTGAACACGTTGGACAGCAGCCCGATGATGAGCGTCACGGCGAACCCGCGGATGGGACCGGTGCCGAACTGCAGCAGCAGCAACGCGGCAATGAGCGACGAGACGTGCGTGTCGACGATCGTCCACCACACGCGATCGAAGCCGGCGTTGACGGCGGCGCGTGCGCCGCGGGCCGTGGCCAACTCCTCTTTGATGCGCTCGAAGATCAGCACGTTCGAGTCGACGCCCATACCGATCGTCAGGATGAACCCGGCCACGCCAGGCAGCGTCATGGTGACCGGAATCGCGGCCATCAGCCCCAGCAGGATCAGCAGATTCACGACGATGGACACGACGGCGTTGAAGCCCGTCAGCCTGTAGTAGAAGACCATGAACACGACGACCAGAGCCAGACCGGCGAGAGACGCCGTCACCCCGGCACGAATCGAGTCCTGACCGAGCGACGGCCCGACGGTGCGCTCCTCCAGGTAATCCATCGACGCGGGCAGCGCCCCGGACTTCAGCGTGATCACCTGGTCGAGCATCTCTTCACGCGTGATACCGGTGATCTGACCGCTGTCGGTGATCCGCCCTTGAATCGTCGCCACCGACATCACGCGGCCGTCGAGGATGATGGCCATCGGCCGACCGATGTTCGCTTCCGTGAAAGTCCCGAACCGCATGGCGGCGTCCTGCTTCAGCGTAAAGTGGACCGCCGGCCGGTTGAACTGGTCGAGCGACTGCTGTGCATTGCGAAGGTCGTTGCCCGCGACGGCAGACACTTTCTTGACGACATAAACGGCCGAACCGGCCGTCCCGCCGGTCCCCGACCCCTCGCTCTTTCCTGGAAGCACCTCGTCGTCAGGTGGCAGGTTGTTGTTGAAGGCCTGCAGCGCCGCTTCGCGCGTCGGGAACGGCCCCTGGTCGACCAGGCGCAGCTCCAGCCGCGCCGTCGACCGGATGATCTCCTTGGCGCGGCGAACATCGCTCACACCGGGCAGCTGCACGAGAATCTGGTCCCGCGCGCCATACCGGGCCACGATGGGTTCGGCGACGCCCAGTTCGTTGACGCGCCGTTCGATCGTCTCGAGCGCCTGCGTGACCGTCTCATCGCGAAGCTGGTTGGCCACGTTCGGCTTCATCCGATACGAGTAGCCACCGGCTTCTGACGCACGGTCGTAGACGGCATCCGCATCCCCCGCCTGAGCTCGAAACGCCGCATCGTCCTGAAGCCCCTCGACGCGGAACTCAGTCGGATTGACTGCCTCGACCTTGCTGAACGCGACGCCGGCGCGCGTCAACGAATCGCGCAGGCGATCGACGGTGGTGTCCGTCTCGACCTTGAGCGCGTCGTCGGTCTTCACGCGCAGCACGAGGTGCACGCCGCCTTTCAGGTCGAGACCGAGCTTGACCTTCTGTTCGGGCGGCACAAACGCCCATATGGACAGCCCGATTACGGCGACGATCAGGCCGATCCGCCATTGCAGGTTCTTCATCATTGCTGGTTGCCCTCAGGGACGACTGGTTCCTGGCCCTGGTACCCGACGATGGCCGGGCGTGATACTTCGATGCGGACGTTGTTGGCTATCTGAAGCTGGATCGACTGGTCGTTCACGCGTGTGATCGCCCCGAAGATCCCCCCAGAGGTAATGACCTTGTCGCCAACCTTGAGCGAGCTCTGAAACTCCTGAACCTTCTGCTGCCGTTTCCGCATCGGCAGGATCATGACGAAGTAGAAGATCCCCAGGATCAGAACGAAAGGGATCAGCTGCAGCCACGGACTGGGCGCACTCCCCGGCGGAGGGGTGCCCAGGGCTACCAGAAAAGGATCAACAAATGTCATGAGTCGTGAGCCGGGCGGGACACCGACCGAAGGAATTCCTGTCTGAACGTATCGAAGGTCCCAAACACAATAGCCTCCCTGATCCGTTTCATGGTGTCAAGGTAAAAGGTCAAATTATGCAACGTGTTAAGAGCAGCTGCGGTCATTTCACCGGACAGATGCAGGTGCCGCAGATACGCCCGTGAATGACGACGGCAGGTATAGCAGCCACACTCGGGATCGGGCGGCCCGTCGTCATCGGCATAGCGGGCATTCCGTATATTCAGACGCCCCTGGCTGGTGAAGAGCTGTCCGTTGCGCGCGTTACGCGTGGGAAGCACGCAATCGAACATGTCGATCCCGCGTGCCACGCATTGCACCAGATCCTCAGGCGTTCCTGCACCCATGAGGTATCTGGGCTGAGCCTCGGGTAATCGGCGCGCGGTCTCCGAGACGATGTCGTACATCAGGTCGATCGGCTCGCCGACGCTCAGGCCTCCGATCGCATATCCCTCGAAGCCGATGGATCGGGTCGCGTCGGCGCTTTCACGCCGCAAGTCGGGAAACACACCTCCCTGGACGATCCCGAACTGCGCCTGACCGGCGTTGCTGACGATCGTCTCCAGCTGCGCGGAAGCGCGTAGGCGCTCGAGCCGGCCACGGCAGCGGGCGGCCCAGCGGACCGATCGCTGCATCGACTCCGCGGCCTGCTCGCGAGTGGCGGGATAGGCGAGGCATTCGTCGAGAACCATCGCGATGTCGGAGCCAAGCCTCGACTGGATGTCGACCGCGGCTTCCGGCGTCAGGTGATGCTTCGAACCATCGATGTGCGACTGAAACTCGGCCCCGTCCTCCGTAATGCGACGCCGCTCGGCGAGGCTGAACACTTGATAGCCGCCGCTGTCGGTCAAGATCGGACGTTCCCATCCGATAAAACTGTGTAGACCGCCGAACCTGCCGATCAGTTCGTCGCCCGGTCGCAGGTGGAGGTGATAGGTGTTCCCCAGAATGATCTCGGCGCCCGACTCCTCGAGATCCTTGAAAAGGGTTCCTTTCACGGCGCCTTGCGTCCCGACGGGCATGAAGGCGGGCGTGTGAACGACACCATGCGGCGTGTGGAACTCGCCGAGGCGCGCGCCTCCATCGGTACGCAACAACGAAAACGTAAAGGGGTCGGGAGTCATTTGATCAGGACAGTTGCGCGCCTCGATCTGTGCGTCGAGAGTGTCCTCAACAAATGACTCCCGACCCCATTTATTATGGTTCGCAGGCATGAAACTTCGAGTGGGAGTGATCTACGGCGGACGGTCTGGAGAGCACGAGGTCTCGGTCGTCTCGGCGGCATCCATCTTCAAACATCTCGATCGCAGCCGGTTCCAGCCGGTGCCCATCCGTATCGACAAGGACGGACGTTGGGTGCTGGGAGCGAAGGAACCGACCGCGATCTCGGCCGGTGACGTGCAGGACAACGGACCTGTGGGCGCCCTTCAAGTCACCGAGCCCACGGCCGCGATCGGCGGCGGCATAGACGTCGTCTTTCCGGTTCTTCACGGGCCGTACGGGGAAGACGGCACTGTACAGGGGCTGCTGGAACTGGCGAATGTGCCGTACGTCGGTGCAGGGGTGCTCGGTTCAGCGCTCGGCATGGACAAGGCGATCTCCAAGACGGTGTTCGCCGCGCACGGCCTGCCGATCGTGCCCTACCTGACGGTGACCGCGCCAGAGTGGAAGAGCGCAGCGCAGGAGGTCACCGCGCGCGTCGCAGCCGACCTCCGCTACCCGGTGTTCGTCAAACCCGCGAACCTCGGCTCGAGCGTCGGGATCTCCAGGGCGACCTTCGATGGCGAGTTGCGCGACGCGATTCGGACCGCGTTCGAGTACGACCGCAAGATCGTCATTGAAGCGGGGGTGCCGAACGCGAGGGAGATCGAGTGCGCCGTGCTTGGCAACGACCAGCCCGAGGCTTCGCTTCCCGGCGAGATCGTAGTCACACACTCCGACGGGTTCTACTCGTACGAGGCGAAGTATCTCGATCCCAACGGCGCCACGCCGAAAATTCCCGCTGATCTCGCGCCAGAAATGATCGCGCGCGTGCGGAAACTGAGCGTCGAGGCGTTCCGCGCGCTCGACCTCGCCGGCATGGCGCGCGTCGACTTCTTCCTCGACGACCGCAACGGCGCACTGTATCTGAACGAGGTCAACACGATCCCAGGCTTCACGGCGATCTCGATGTATCCGAAGATGTGGGAGGCGACTGGCGTGCCGTACTCCGAGTTGATCACTCGTCTGCTCACGCTCGCGATCGAACGACACGAGCAGAAGCAGCAATTGCGCACGTCACGCACGTGAGTACGACTCACTGAGACATTGAGGCACTGACCTCTGTGTGTCGTATGCAACGTGGGATGTGTAGGAGTCGCACTCTTCAACCGACACTTGACATTGTGAGTGCGATTGATGTGTCGTCGGGTATCGCGACGTCGCGTTCTTTTGACAAGTACAGCGATTTTGTGCTTGACAGTAGAAAAATCTCACCCATAATCTACATCTGGTATGAGGGTGGATGGCTCAGCCCACCAGTTGTGACGGCCAAGTGGTTCGTCGGAGGCTGGGTCGCTAATCCTGAGGAGAAAACAATGGCGAAGAAAGCTGCCAAGGGCGCGAAGAAGAAGGCCGCGAAGAAGCGGTAGTTCTTCCGCAGCTTCAAGGGGTGCTCGATGGAGCACCCCATTTTTTTTTGCCCCGAGTTGCTGCTCTCCCGACGTCACGGCGTCCGAGGTGAGCCCGCAAGGCGAGATGGCCAGCACCCAAGCCGACGTGCCAGGCGGCAGAGTGCCTTGGGTGTTGCGGCGAGATCGCAATCCAATCCAGGCGAAGGGGGGGATTCACATGGCAAAGAAGGCTAAGGGCGCGAAGAAGAAGGCGGCGAAGAAGCGGTAAGCCCGCCCGAGGAACCCCCGACTCCCAACTTCCAGAGCTCTGGGAGTTGGGAGTTGGCGCTCAATCCGGAGTCACTCCGTCCCGCACTCTCACCCGCCGTATCACGTCTCCCGGCGCCAGACGATCCACGACGTCCATCCCGTTCATCACCCGCCCGAACACGGTGTAGCGACCGTCGAGATGCGGTTGTGGTGAGTGTGTGATGAAGAACTGACTGCCGCCCGTGTCCTGCCAGTCGAGCGCCATGCCGACGGTTCCACGCATGTAGGGATGCTCGTTGATCTCGTCTCGAATGGTGTAGCCCGGCCCGCCCTCGCCATCGCCACGCGGATCGCCATCCTGCACGACGAAGTCGGCCACGACGCGATGGATGGCCACTCCGGTGAAGAAGCCTTTGCGGGCCAGGGTGGTGAAGTTGGCAACGGTCAGCGGGGCGTCGAGCACCGTCAACTCGATCTCCACCGTGCCCTTGTCGGTATCGATGAAGGCTCGCGGTGAGTACCGAGGCGAGACGATCGCCTGCCATTCGGCGCTGGCGACTGGTTGCCCCGGCGCCGCCGGGCGCATCTCGTCGTCCACTCCCGTGACATTCTGTTCGGCGAGCAAGGCTTTGGCACGGACGCGGACGGCCCAATCACGATCCATCAGCGATTCCTGCAGCACGGGGCGGGCGGCCGCGGGATCGATCTTTGCCAGCGCCGCGAGGATGGCCGCGCGAGCAACGTAGGTCACATCGCCTCCCGCCGAGGCACGATACGCCTCCATCAGTGGGGGCACCGCTCCGCTCGCTTTGAGCTCCGCCAGACCATTCGCGGCGGTCGCGCGAATGACGAAATCGTCGGACTTGAGACGGTCGATGAGAACCTTGTCCATGCCTTCTGCCTTGGCAGCCACCAGGGCGTTCAGCACTGCCGGGATCACTCGCGAGTCACGCTCTTGCAACATCACCGTCAATCGCGGGACACCCTGCTGGCCTGGCAGCCCGCCCAGTGCCGCGGCGAGGGCGGCACGTACCGACCAATCGTCATCCGCATCGAGACCGGCTAACACGGACAGGAAAGTCGTGGGCTCGAGACGCGCGAGGGCGGC
>Ga0207689_10006636_pt1 | contig 10206 bp, 9 predicted proteins | sample KBSMisM52_FD_184312 | JGI IMG/M metagenome (GOLD analysis project Ga0207689, IMG submission 184312) | Miscanthus rhizosphere microbial communities from Kellogg Biological Station, Michigan, USA - KBS Miscanthus M5-2 (SPAdes) (version 2) | ecosystem: Host-associated > Plants > Roots > Rhizosphere... | reverse complement strand
ATTCTGGCGTACCACGAGTTTCCCGAGTCGATTTCCAACCTGAACATCGATCCAAAGGTGCTACTGAAAGGCGCGTCGGACGGCGCACTCAAAAATATCGACGGAAAAGTCACCACCGAGCGCGATATCACGAATGGTTCTTATCCGGGCAAGGAGATTGTCGGCTCGGGGAGCAAAGAGGGCAAAGATATCGAGTTCACGATCAGGCTTTACTGGGCCAAGTCAAGACTCGTGCAGACGTTGTATCTGGCGGAAAAAGGGAAGACCAACGAGAAGAATGCTACGAAGTTTTTGGATTCGCTGAAGATTTCCTAGCGACGATTCTTCCGGGAAGATTTCTTAGGGCGCGTTGCCGCTGCGGTGGGCGCGCCCAATTGTTCGCGCACTCTCTTCGGCAATTTTTCGGCGACCAGGTCGTAGGACTTTCGCAGTAGCGACTTCAGTTCTTTGTCGCTTAGCACATCAAGTCGTTCAATCGCCACCCACTTGTTCCGCGCCATATAGGGCGCTGGATCCATTCCTTCCTGCTCGATCAGCTCGCTGAACTTTTCTTCGGTGCATTTGAAGGACATGATGTATTTCACGGGACCTTCGAGCGCCATCACCGCGAACATCTTGCCGGCAATCTTGAAGACAAGGTCGTTGCCCCACTGCACGTTCTCAGTCGCGTGTGGAAACGAAAGACAATGTGCGCGTACCGATTCGCTATCCAATCTACATGGCCTCCAACACGAGCAAGGCCGTCTGACCACCGCCGGACGTTACATTCAGAAGCGACGAGGACGACAGACGGATCAAAGCACCTTCGACTTCGTTATGGAACAGAAACGGATTGAAGTCAACGAACATTTCGGCGAGGCGCAGGCCGCCAGAAAACGTCGGCATCGCGACTTTCTTGAGTGGCACACGTTGTTGAACTACGTAAGGCCGCGCAAGCGCCGCAGCAATCGCGCGCTCCCAATCGTCCGTTGAAGTCTCCCAGCCGAGAAAAACGCCGTGACCGCCATAGTCGTCATTCGGCTTTAGCACGAACCATTCGCGTTCGCGGCGAATGAGTTGGATCAGATCATGGTCTTCGCCTGCGAAGTTGGTGCTGCCCTTCGTAACTCGCCGCGTCCACGGAATGTGACGGCGCAGAACTTCAACTTCTTCAGAGGTGAAGAGGTGCGCGTACTGCGGATCGCTTAGAATCGCGAAGCTCGCTTTCTTATGCGCGACTTTTGTGCGGAATGAATTGGCGATGCACACGCGGCCATCGGCATAGGCCTGCGCGAGCGGATGATCTTCCGCGCATCGCTCCAGAAACTCGTGAATGATCACGCGTTTGTAGACGATATCGATTACGAAATCGCCAACTGCGAGTTGACCGTCGCGGTAATTCAGTTCGCGCGGATCAGCAATGATTGTTGGATGGCCTTCTGCAGCAAAATACTTTTGCAGAATGCGAAACTCGCTTTCAGTCGAGACGCCTTTCCAATCAACGATGGCGACCTGCGGATACTCTTTGTCGCCACCCCACTCGCGATATGCCTGAAGCAACGATTGTAAAAGTCTCTTGTGTGGTTCGGGCCGCCAGTGTGCGTGCTCGCCGAGGAACTGCTTCATGTGCGCAAGTTCAAACAGCACTTTCTCGAGCTGCATCTGATCACCCACGCCCGCGGGCGATTCTGCGTTGTACTCAAGAAACTTGAACCCATCGTCTGAAACATAAGCATCAAGCCGGCTGGTCACGCACAGTCGCGAATAGCCCGGATCGATGCGGGCCATCTGCTCTTCACGCGCGGTGAGATCGAGTTGCCTTAAGAAGTCATCGTCACTCAGCGCGCGTTCGACCACCTTTTCGATGGCGACCGCGATGGTGCATGCGGCGCGCGCGACTTCCTCGTACTGTGTGCGCGTGATGATGTGCGGCCGCAGAAATGGGCAGGTGGGCCGATCGCCAAAGACCAGGCCAAGTTTCCGCTGCAGATCGGTTAATTGTGCGAACACCGACTCGTTAAGCTCAACGTTGCGCATGATACGATCGTCGAACTCTTTGAGCAGGGGAACGAGCATGGCTTCAACTGAAACTACTTGAGCAATGAAACTAAGAAGGCGGGCCTTGGCCCGCCTCTAACAATTCCCGAAGTCGTTGTGACGCGACTATTGACGAGCACCGTTGCCGTTTGAATTTCCGAGATCTTTCAGACGCTTAATGACTTGATCGATCAGCCAGTTCGGAGTTGAAGCGCCGGCGGTGACGCCGACACGCTTGGCGCCATTCAGATCGTCGGGGTTGATTTCGTCCTGCGTTTCGATCAGAAAACTTGTTGCGCATTGTTCCTGACAAACCGCCAGCAGCTTAATGCTGTTTGATGAGTGCTTGCCGCCGATGATGTAGAAGACGTCGACCAAACCGGCGAGCGCGCGCGCCGCGTCCTGACGGTCGCGCGTAGCGGAACAGATCGTGTTGACGACCTGAGGTTCAGCGTCGGCTTTGGATTTTACTGCTTCAGCGACTTCGAGAAATGTTTTGAGCTTGAGAGTTGTTTGGGAAACCACCAGCGGCGCGTGCAGCGGAGGCAGAGAGGCCACTTCATCGGCATCGCGCACCACGAAAGTGTTGTCCGGTGCGTAGCCCACCACACCGATCATTTCAGGGTGATCAGGATTTCCGGCGACGACGACGTGCCGGCCTTCAGTGGCGGCGCGCTCGGCGAGTCGCTGCACCCGCGTCACGAACGGGCAAGTCGCATCGACAACCTGCGCCGCGCGGCGTTCAAGTTCGGCTTGCACGTGCGGAGTTACGCCGTGTGCCCGAATTACCGCAATTTCGTTTGGCCTTACCTGCTCGGGATCCTGAATTGTCGAGACGCCTTCGCACTCCAAACGCTGCATTTCCTGCGTATTATGGATTAACGGCCCGAGCGTACGCACCGGCGCGCCGACTTCCAAAGCGCCCTCGACCATTTCCACTGCACGTTCGACGCCAAAACAAAACCCGTATTCGTTTGCGAGAAGAACTTCCATCGTTGCGTGAATCTTAGCACAGCACGCGACTGCTTCAGAGGGGCTGCTCACCGGATTGGCTCGCGCAGGATGATTTCCGCGGTGCGCGACGCTAATTCCGCTGCCAGCGCATGTGTTCCGCGCAGACCGGCAATTTGCAGCAGCGCCTCGCCGGTGCGTGAAAGCATACGTACCAGGTCGCCTTCTTCGGCGCGTGTTTCGCGCACTAACTCGTCCCAGCCGACGCCGTTTGCCCAATGCGCAGCAGCGGAAGCGGCTGAAAAATTTATTTCCGGGGCAGCCTCGATGCCTTGCTTCCATTCTGCTGTGGATACCTCGAAGGAAATCTCTTCGAACTTAATGAGCAGGCTGACGATGGCGTCTTCAAGTTCCAACTCGCCGTAGTCGCGATCTTCGTCCGCGGCCAATGCGGCAATCAAAGCCGCCGCGTGCGTCGCCTCCAGGGAAGCAAACAGGTTTCGCTGGAGGACTTCGCCGATCAAGAGCGGCCGGTCGACGCGCAGGTCGGCGAGCCACTTGCCGCGCTCGGTAACTTTTTCTTTGGCGAAGTCCAGATAGCCAAAGTGATCGAGCACCCGCGCTGATCGCTCGAACGGCTCCCAAATTTCTGCGCGCAGATTCTCGATCTCGCGATTGGCTTTTTCCATGGCAGCGGCCGGCGCTTGCAAGGACCACAATGTGGTCACGACAGCTTCTCGTTCAGCAGTGGCCGCCTGCGCCGGTGCGAGGGCATCGATCGCGTCATTGATTAGTTTGATCGCCTCATCTTCACCCGCCTGCGCGTCACGCAATTTAGGTTCGGGAAGGGCGAGCTGATCGCCACGATCGTGAATCTCATCGAAAGCTTCTTCAGCGCGTTCCGGCCGAGTTGAAAATATTGGCGCAAACACGCGCCCGACGCGTTGCAACGGAAACGACGAAAAGCGGCCGTCTTCGCGCATCGCCGTGACGCCGTCGAGCGTGCGGGAATAGACCAGTGCGAGCCGCCGACCGCTGCGGCCAATCGCGACAATCCGTCCGGGCTGCACCACCTTATTCAGCCATTGCTGCCGCACCTCGCGCCGAGTCTGTGGAGTTCCTTCGAGCAGACGCGAACGGGCGCTGGCCAGTCGCTCGAGCGCGAGCACTGACTCAACCGGGAGATTGATCGCCTTGAGTTGAAGCTCTGCGCGAATTTGGTTCACATTTGCTTCGCGTTGTTTTTCGAGATGATGAATGCGCGGCAGCAGGTTGCGAAATGCGAAGCTACGCTCGGCAATGTCACGCACCTGGGCAAAGCTGCCGAACGCATCAAGCAAATTCAACAGCGACGTGTAGGTGGCGCGAAATTGACTTTCGAGATCGTCCGGCGGGGCCGCGAGTAATTCAGCGATGCGTTGTGGATTTTGGTGTGGCCCTGGCGCGGCGATGACGAAACCGACTTTGTCTTTTCCGCGACGGCCGGCGCGCCCGGTCATCTGCTGCAACTCTGAAGCAGTCAGCGACTCCCAGCCGCGGTTCGTGCGTCGATCTGCAACCGTGATAACGACTGTGCGCGCCGGAAAATCGACGCCCGCAGCGACTGTCGCGGTCGCGAAAATCCCATCAAGCAAACCCGCGCTCATCAATTTTTCGATGACTAGTTTCCATGCGGGCATATGACCGGCGTGATGAGACGCGATCCCGCCGCGCACTATAGTGTCCCAATGCCGATGATCCCGGATCTCGGGATGTTGCTCGACATAGCTGCGCATAAAATCGCGTCGCGCTTCACGGCGATCATCGGCGGTAGCGCGACGAGATAAAGCGGCTTCCGACGCCGCTTCATCACAGCGCCGTCGCGTCGGCAGAAACACAATCGCCGGCAGCAGATTGTACGAGCCCAGCGCCGTCAGCATAGTCGCGGGCGGCATTTCCGGCATACGGAGTTTCATGATCGGAGCGCACGCATCCAGCGTGCGGGTCGCCGGCATCCTGCCGGTCGTTGCCGACTTACGGTCGGGCTTCTGACGTTATCGGCGTCGATAATCGCGGCGCGGCCGATCTGTTTCATCTCCCTGCGCCACGATCGTGGCAATCTCTCGATTCAACTTTCCGTTCGGTCCGAGCAGGGAGACCAACTTCTTGTCCGGTAACAGGAACGCAGCGCGAAGTGGCACGGGCCGATCGCCCGGACGGGTGACAACGCGACATGGCACACCACGCAGTTCTTCAATCCATCTCGCAAGCTCGCGGGCATTACCGACAGTCGCCGACAAGAGCAGCATGCGAATTCGCGGCGGCGTCAGGATGATTGCTTCTTCCCAAACGTGCCCGCGATCTTCGTCGCCGAGGTAGTGAGCTTCATCGAAGATGACCAGATCGACGCGCACATCTTCGCCGCCACGCAACGCGTCGAACAGTTGGTTCCGATAGATTTCCGTCGTGCCGACAATTAGCGGCGCGTCGGAATTCTCTTTGCGATCGCCGGTGAGAATGCCAACGCGCTCGGCGCCAAATTCTTCGCCAAACTCCTGATACTTCGAGTTCGTGAGCGCCTTCAGCGGGCTCGTGTACCACGCCCGCTTTCCGGTAGCGAGCAACCGTCGAATCTCTTCGCGCGCAATCCATGTCTTACCGCTTCCGGTGGGCGCCGTAACCAACACATCTTCAAATTCCAGGGCCGCCAGGGCTTCAGTTTGAAAACGGTCGGCCTTAAAAGGTTCCGGCTTGGGTGTGCCGATGCCGGTAAGCAAGCTCTGTAACTCACGACTGTAATTGCCGCCGCGCGTCACTTGGTCAGGTTGCGGTCGCGATTGATGACCCTCGGACCGCGCGCCCCGGTCATGGCCGGGCCGCTTCCGAAACGGCTTTCTCCCTCGAGGATCCCCGTGCGAGCGACGCATAAAGCGATTGTAGTCCACGCAACATCACGGAACTATTCGCTAAGCTCGTTATTCACAATTCCAGGCCCAACAGTGAGTTGCGGGCGGTAGATTCGCGGCCTACTATGGAAATCGTGAGACGAATTTTGCAGTTCGCAACTCTCTTGTGAAGCAAAGCGTCTAAAACGTTCGGTAATGCTGAGATTCGAAGAACCAACGGGGTTATTTAAGAAGTTCGAGGTCAACTCTGACCCATTCTGGCCCAGGATTTCCAAACTGCTGGGCGGATCGGTCATCTTTCACGGGCTGCTAATTCTGGTCATTGCGCTAGTTCCTCCGGTGCGCGACGCACTGAGCCTTGCGTTGTTTTTGTCCGGCGGCAGCATTGTCGATCGGCCTTACACCAAGACACAGATCGAAAACGAAGGCGACATAACGGAAATCACAACTGAGAAATTTCAATATCCCGAAGGTTACTTCGCCATGGATCAGATTCCGCTGCCGACGCCGACGCCCACTCCACTGCCGGTGATTGCGTCAGCGCCGTTTTCGCCGGTGCCTGTTCCGCCTTCGCAGCTCGATCCGTTCGCGTCCCCGAAGCCTTCAGCGAGTACTTCGCCGCTGATTGCAGCAAACGCCACACCGTCGCCGAGTCCGAATGCCGAAGACGAAGCCGCGCGCCAAAAGGCCGAACAGGAACTCGACAAGATGGCGGCTGAGAATGGCGTGAAGCGGCCGCGGGAAATCAACACGCGCCCATTCAAAGACTTGTTGGTTGCCGCGAAGAAGATGAAGGACGAAAAGAAGCTCAATCTCGATGGGCAGATCGAATTGACCGTCGAAGCTGATCGCGACGAACAGGGCAAACTGACGAACGCGAGAGTTACCGACAAACGTGGAGACAAGACCCTTGAATCTGTCGCGCTCGAATTTGTTGCGGCGTTGAGTGACAGCGGGGTTTTGGATTTTCTTGAAGGCACGAAACACTTGAAGCTTACGGTGAAGCTCGACAATGACAACGTCGAAGTAGTTGCGTCGACGGAAGTCGACACCGAAGATCGCGCGCGTCAACTGGAGCGGACGTTTGGGGGCATGATCGTGCTCGGTCGCATCGTCAAACACGGGAAAGACGAAGAGGTTTACTACAATCACACGCAGGTAACCTCAAATCAGAAAGAAGTCAGCGTCAAGTTCGCCATGCCGCGTGCCGAAATGGGAGCGTTGCTTTCAAAGTATTCGTCGGAAAAATGAACTCCACCTTTTTACCGGAGGAAGATCGATGCGAATGTTCTTATTTGCGGCGGTTTTGTTAACGGGTGCCGCTTGCGGAAATAGTCAACGAACGATCGCGCCACCGCCGACACCTCAAGCTTCCACAAACACGGCTGGTTCTCAACAGAAATCTGAGATGAAGCTCACCAGCACCGCCTTTAAGGAAGGTGAAGCAATCCCGCGAGGCTACACTTGCGATGGCGCAAACGTCTCGCCGCCGCTGGAATGGACTGGCGTGCCAAAGACCGCAAAGACAATCGCGATCATCGCTGACGATCCTGACGCGCCTGCGGGTACTTGGGTGCATTGGGTGCTTTACAATCTGCCCGCAGATGGATTGGGCCTGATCGAGAACACGCCGCAGACTGAAACGCTGAAAGGTGGCGGCGCGCAGGGCAAGAACGACTTCGGCAAGATTGGCTATGGAGGTCCGTGCCCGCCTTCAGGCACCCATCGTTATTTTTTCAAATTCTATGCGCTTGATAGTGAACTAACTTTGAAACCGGGTGCGACGAGAGCTGAGGTCGAGCAGGCGATGGAAGGTCACATCATTGGGCGGGCGCAATTGATGGGGACTTACAGTCGGCAGCGTTAGGAGCGCCAGGGGGAGCGCACGCATCCTGCGTGCGGGCGGCCGTTATGCGTGACGGCGATTTGATTTCCGGAAAAAACGCGAGCGAGCTGCTCACGAATCCCGACTCGTCGAGAACAGGGATGCGTGCGCTCCTATGGAATCACACCCACGGGCACATGCCAGGGATGTAAGTCCAGACGCAGCCGATCGATTTTGATCATCGGATCGGTTGCGGCCAAATCCTGCGCCTCAGTAAACGAACCGGTGCGAAACACAAAAATGCCGCGGTAGTCGCCATCGTCCCCGAACGGTCCAGCTATCACGAGCTTTTTCGTCTCAGCCAATCGATTAATGTTCGCGAGGTGTGCTTTCTGTAATTCCCGGACCTCCGGCGTTTCACCGTCGCCGGGCTTGCGGTTTGGGCCGCGCTTCAGAAAGCCAAAGTAAACCGTCTCCATTTTCAGCGGTGACGTCGCCGCTTTTTTGTAAATATCTTCGGACCACCACGGATGCATTTCAGCCACCATCAAACCGGCTTTGACTGCGGGATCGGCATCAACCCAAGCCTTGGCTTCATCCTGAGATGCAGCACGGAAAATGAAAATGCCCGCGAGATCAGTCTGGTCGTTGAATGGCCCAGCGATTACTGCTTTGCCGGAGTCAAGGAGTGCAACCACATTTGCGACGTGTTTTTGCAGCGTCAGATTTCGCTCTTCAGTTTTCGTGGTGTCCCAGTTCGGGCCTTTCTTTAAAATGGCCATTTGGAACTGCACTAACTTGTGTTCGGTGGGCTGCGCAACGAACGTTGCTGGAACGAAAAGGATGAAGACAAGAGTCAGAAGTTGAAAGGGTTTCATGCTACTAATCCCAAAATGTATCGGATTGGGCGATCGATGAATAAACGAAGAATGGGGCGCGCATGTTTACCTGATTGTGTTAAGAGTTGTCAATTAATCTTCGCCGTCTTCACGCAGGTGACGGGCGGCAGCCCCTCTTTTATCAGCGTCCACGAATCGCCGCCGGTGCTTGATCCAAAAACCTTGCCGCTGCGCGTTCCGAAATAGAGTCCAGTCGGACTGTTACCGTCAGCATCCATGTTGTCTCGTAAGATCGTTTCCAGCGCGTCTTCCTGCGGCAGTCCTGCGGTCAGCGGATGCCATGACTCGCCGCCATCTTTTGTGCGATAGACTCGTAGCTTACCCTCCGGTGTGCAGCGAAACTCATCAGATTCGATCGGAATGATGTAGACGGTGTTCGCCGCGTGCGGATCAATTTCCATTGCGAAGCCGAAATCGGACGGCAGTCCTTTGCCGATATCGTCCCATGTGTCGCCGGCGTTTTCGCTGCGATAGACACCCCAATGATGTTGCAGGAACAACCGAGATGGATTCGACGGATGCGTTACAACTTTGTGGACGCACTGGCCCCATTCAGGGTATTGCTGATCGGGCGGCATGAATCGCGCGCAGATGCCTTTGTTGCGCGGCTCCCACGTTTCGCCGCCGTCATCGGTGCGATAGACGCCGCCTGTCGAAATCGCTATCCACATTCGTTTCGCATTGGAGGGATCCGGAAGGATTGTGTGCAGACACAGCCCACCGCCGCCGGGCATCCACTGCGTCCGGTGTGGATGGTCGAACAAGCCGCGATTGAGCGACCAGGTCTCGCCGCCGTCCGTCGATTTGAATAGCGCGGCAGGCTCGACGCCACAGTAGAGCGTATCTGCGTCGTGTGGATCGCTCGCAATCTGCCAAATCTGCTTCAGCGAAACGTCTGAGCCTTCAGGAAACTTGATGTTGTAGCTTTCCGGATCGCTCCACGTCTTTCCAAAATCGTTCGACGAACTTAGAAATGATCCCCAGTACGGGCTGTTGACCGCCGCCCACAGTTTGCCTCCACCGTTGCGACCATCGTGCGCCAGTGCATAGACGCTGCGTCCAGGAAAGTACGGACCGGCTTCGTCCCATGTCATGCGTTGGACGTCTGAGCGGAAGAGAAATGCGCCTTTGGTGGTACCGACCAGCAAGAGATTGTCGCCGGGCTTCACATTAATCTGAGTCGGAGTTGGCATGGATTGGGCCTCGTGCGCTGAAAATCATAAAAACGCGCGCATTATATAGAACTGAATCAGAGAATCCTACGGACGATCGGATGAGCGTCCGTATCTGATTTCGCCCACTTTGCGCGGAACCGCTTTGCCATCGCCTGCCTCAACAGTTTGGATTGTTTGATTCTGAATTCGAATTCGCGTTGAGCCTCTTCTTGAATGCGCCTGAGCACGTCGAATCCCGGACGTGGCGATCGATTCGTCTTCAGTCATTGCGGCCGAACTGTCGTTCAGTTCGGGTTGTACGGCCACCTGAGTTTCATTGTTTGGTGCTTCGCTCAGTGTGTCCGCGCGTGAGCCGGGCGGCCTCAGATATGAGATTCCGAAGACGGCGACGATGAATGCGAGATACGCAATCAAGAATAAAGAGGATCGCAATAGTCTTCTCCTGGTGCGCGGTG
>Ga0207689_10006635_pt1 | contig 10206 bp, 5 predicted proteins | sample KBSMisM52_FD_184312 | JGI IMG/M metagenome (GOLD analysis project Ga0207689, IMG submission 184312) | Miscanthus rhizosphere microbial communities from Kellogg Biological Station, Michigan, USA - KBS Miscanthus M5-2 (SPAdes) (version 2) | ecosystem: Host-associated > Plants > Roots > Rhizosphere... | reverse complement strand
CTCGGGGTCCGCGCAGTCGATCACCACCTGGACGCGTGTGGCCATGGCCACCATGCTGACACGGATCGCGAACGTGCGAGGCGGCCGGCCAGGCGATGCAGGGAGCCCTGCCGTCTTCGACCACCAGGTGGCGATGCGGTGTTCACCGTCCGGCCCTTGCGCACGGAGCCATCGGAGTGTGAGCATCCATGCGCCGCTCGGCGCGAGGCCTCGTGGAGCGCGAGACCCGCGGGAGGAGGGATCCCATGCGGCGATCGATGCACGGATGGTTCGCGACAGGCCGGCAGATGCGCCGATGGGCGCTCGCGGCCACGGTCGCCCTCACGGTGTTCATCCCCGCGCCTGCTGCGATCTCGGCGACGGCCGCGGCGGTGCCGGCGATCACGGGATTCACCCCGTCGAGCGGGCCCGTCGGCACGCAGGTCACCATCACGGGCACCGGCTTCGCGCCCGGCCAGATCGTCACGTTCAACGGCGTGGCGGCGAGCAAGCCGACGTTCAACCAAGCCGGAACGCGGATCGTCGCCGACGTGCCGCCGCTCGCAACCTCTGGCCCGATCCGGGTCGCACAGCCGGGTGGTCCCTTCGACGACAGCAACTCGCCCTTCACTGTGACGTTCGGCGCCGACCTGGCGAAGACCCGCATCTACCCAGGTCAGAAGCTGACGATCTCCGGCTCCGCGTATCCGCCGTTCGACGACCTCACCTTCTCCGCCGGAGGAACGCCGCTCGGCGGCACCGCAACCGACGCCAACGGGAACTTCAAGGTCGTGCGGACGGTGCCGGACATCGGGCCGGGGAAGACCCTGAAGTTCATCATCGATTGCGAAACGGTGACGTGCGCGCAGTTGGCGCTGCCGTTCAGCCTGTTCACGGACTGGCCGCAGACCCGCCTCGACCCGGCACAGGACGCGTTCAACGGCGCGGAGTGGCTCCTGGATACGACCTCGGCGACGACGCTGCATCGCCAATACGACCAGACCGCGGCGCTGGCCACGAGCGCCACGATGGTGGAGCAGGGCGGCCGGCTGTTCTACGGCGGCGGCGGCACCAACACCGGACAGATCTACTCGATCAAGGTCGGTGGGAAGACCGGGAGCTGGGTCGCCACGACGACGCGCCCGGTCACGGGCCTCGCCGTGTCGGGCGGGGTGGTCTACGCGGTCACGTGGAACACCCTCCTCGCGTTCGATGCGAGAGGCATCACGAACTGCACCCTCGGCCAGTGCGATCCCCTGTGGACCGCCGACCTCGGAACGAGCACGTTCCCGTACCCGCCCGTCGTGTGGCTCGGACGGGTGCTCGTCGCCGGATCCGGGAACCCCGCCACCTTGGCGGCGTACGACGCCGCGGGCACCACGAACTGCTCCGGCAGCCCCAAGGTCTGCACACCTCTGTGGTCGCATGCCTACACCGCTCTGTACGGTCCGCCGGCGGCCTCGTCGGACGGGCGCCTGTTCCTGGCTGAGGGCGAGGTCGGGGCGAACCGGATCCTCGTGCTCGATGAGTACGGCGGCTCGGTCACGCAGAGCGCGAACCTCGGCGGCACGAGGCTCTTCGGCCCCACGTTGGCCGGCAACGCCGTCGGCGGCACGGTGCTCGTATCTCGGTGGGATGGCTCCACGGCGACGCTCCTCGCCCTCGATGCGTCGACCGCGGGGAGCATCGGCAGCTGGACGAGCTCCGCGCTGGGCGGCGCCGACGTGCCGTCCGTACCGGCCGCGTCGGCCAAGCGCGCGTTCGTCGCGAACAGCTCGGGCCGGCTCTTGGCGTTCAAGACCGCCGGCTGCGGGACCCCGACGTGCGACCCGGTCTGGACCAGCAAGGCGCTCGGAGCGGGCAACGCCGTTCCGCCGATCGTCGCCGGCGACGTCGTGTTCCACGCGGCGGACGCCGCTGCCGACTCGCGAAACTTCGACCAGATCTACGCGTTCGACGAACAGGGTCAGACGAACTGCTCGGGGACGCCGAAGGTCTGCCTGCCGGTGGCCACGATCACGCGAGGCATCACGAACCAGCCGGGCAGCGTCGGGAACCCCGGCGGGATGCTCGAGGCGGGCGGGATCGTCTACGGCGTCGGCGGGGACGGCTGGACGGCGTTCGTCCGCTAGGCCCTCACGACGACTGCTCGGCCGGCGCCGTCGCGCCGTACAGCGCGGGACTCAAGCGGTACGCGTCGGCTTCCTGTGCGAGGGCCGCATCACGGACGGCCGCCAGCGCGTCGGCGTCGAGCGTCACGCGTTCGGTGAGCACCAGCACCTCGTGCTCGTCCTCGTTCGGACCCCCGTACCCGACCCGGACGTTGCCCACGCCCGGCGCGTAGTACTTGAGCTGGAACGCACCCGGCTCCGACCGGCTGAACTCACGGTTCACGAGGACGCCGTCGTAGCAGTCCAGCTGGGTGCACGTCTGCTCATCGAGCGCGTAGGTATCGCCGCGGTCGTCCCAACCGACCTGCGGCCCCCACCCCTGCGCGTAGCTCGGCGTGTCGAGCGCAGGGCTCGCCGGCATGTGGATCCCGGGCAGCGCGTCCTGGAGCCCCGCGATCCACCCGGGATGCTTCACGACCTCGCCACCGTCGAACTCCTCGGGGTACTCCCCCATATGCCACACCGTGCCGGCGTCGTCCTGCGCGAAGAACGCCAGCTCCGCCTCTTCGAGCTCGCCCTCGGAATAGTCGAGCTCCCAGATCACCCTGGACGGCACGCCGTCGATCTCCTTCACGAGATCGGTCACGGTGAACACGACCTTGCGCTCGATCCGCTCGTCGTCGTCCAGCGCATGGCCGACCCACGTCATCTGGGTGCCGGGGACCAAAGGGAACCATCGGTTGTCGACGTGCGTGGAGTCGTGGAACCCGACCGCCGCGAAGTCCTCGGCGCTCGCCGGGGTGACCACGTCCGTCGCCGCCACCGTCGGCGTGTCCTCCCGGCACGCGGCGAGGCCTCCGACCGCGAGCAGCACGGCGAGCACGACGCCGACCGTCCGGAGCCGCGGCGCAGCATGGCTCACGCGGGCACCAGCTCCGGCGTCGCCGGCGTCGGGCCGGCGCTCCCCCGGCCCCACCGCAGGTACAGCGCCGGCACGATGAAGAGGTTCCGGAAGGTCGAGGTGATGAGCCCGCCGACGATCACGATCGCCATCGGGTGCTCGATCTCGTGACCCGGCAGGTCGCCGGCGATGACGAGGGGGATCACGGCGAGCCCGGTGGCGAGGGCGGTCATCATGATCGGGGACAGCCGCTCCCGCGCGCCGCGGAGCACGAGCTCGGGCCCGAACGTCATCCCCTCGTACTTCTCGAGGTGCTGGAAGTGGTTGATCATCATGATCCCGGTGCGCGCCGCGATGCCGAGCACCGTGAAGAACCCGACCAGCGAGCCGAGCGACACCTGCGCACCCGCGAGGTACGTCGCGATCACGCCGCCGGCGAGGGCGATCGGCAGGTCGAGGAACGCGAGCCAGGCCAGGCGCCACGTGTGCAACGCGATCCGCAACAACAGGAACACCACCGCGATGGCCACGAGCGCATAGAGCAGCAGCTTGCCCTGCGCCGACTGCCGCTCGGCGTACTCCCCCAGCAGCTCGGCGTGGTACCCGAGCGGGAACCGGACGCCGTCGACGGCGTCCTGCACGTCGTGCACCACCGATCCGAGGTCGCGTCCCTCGACGCTCGCCTCGACGTCGATCCGGCGCGAGTCGCCCTCTCGTTCGATCGAATTGGGCGTGGGCTGGATCCGCACCGACGCCACGTCGCCCAGAGCGATGTGGCCGCCGTCCGGGGTGTCCAGCGGGAGCCGACGGAGGTCGGTCAAGCTGCTCCGCGTGGCCGGCGTGCTCCAGACGTTGACGTCGTAGGCCTTCCCGTTGCGGAAGATGTCGCCGACCTCCTCGCCGTTGACGAGGGTCGCCGCGGCGCGCCGGACGTCGCCCGGCGTGAGCCCCACCCGCTGCGCGGCGTCGAGATGGACGCGTACGTCGACCTGCGGGACGTCTTCCTGGAAGCTCACGTGCTCCTCGGCGACGCCGGGGATGTCCGCGAGCAGGTGTTTGACCTCCTGCGCCTTCGATCGGAGCTCCTCGAGGTCCTCCCCGAAGATCCGGATCACGATCGGCTCCGTCGAGCCCGCGAGCACCTCGTCGACCCGTTCGTTGAAGTACGTCAGGACGTCGTGGTACAGCCCGGGGTAGCTGTCCACCACCTCCTGGATCTGCGCGAGCGTCTCGTCGTAGTCGGCGTTCGGATCGATCGTGATCCAGTTCTCGCCGAAGTTCGCGCCGACGATCTCCTCGGCGAGCATCGCCTGGCCGATGTGCGACCCGAAGCTCTTCACGCCCGGGATCGACCGGAGATCCTTGCTCGCCAGCGTCACGATCCGCCGCTCCTCGGGCAACGACGTGCCGGGCTTCGAGATCCAGTGCGCGAGGAAGTCGCGTTCCTTGAACTCCGGCAGCAGGGCCTCGCCGAGCTGCGGCAACAGCAGCAACCCCACGACGAAGATCGCGATGCCGACGCTCGCGACCCGCAGCGGCCGCTGGATCACGACGCCGAGCACGCGCTGGTAGGCGGGCCGCATCCAGCGCACGATCGGCGACTCGCGCCGCTCGATCGGGGCGTCCTTGAGCAAGATCAGCCCGAGGGCCGGCGTGACGGTCAGCGCGACGAGCATCGACGCGAGAACGGCGATGCCGTACGACAAGGCGAGCGGCGCGAACAGCGCGCCCGTCAGCCCGGGGACGAACAGGATCGGCAGGAGCGTCGCGACGTCGATCAGCGTCGCGTAGATGATCGCGCTGCGGACCTCCAGCGAGGCGTCGAGGATCACCGCCGAGGCCGACGGCGGCGTCTCCTGCTGCTTGGCGATCCGCAGGCGCCGCACGATGTTCTCGATGTCGATGATCGCGTCGTCGACGACCACCCCGACGGCGATCACCATCCCGGTGAGCACCATCGTGTTGATCGTCGCGCCACGGGCATCGAGGATCAGCGCGGCGGTCAACAGCGACAGCGGGATCGCGATCAGACTGATCAGGGCCGTCCGCCACTCGAACAGGAACAGCGCGATCACCAGGAGGACGAGGACCGACCCGAGGATCAGCGCCCGGGCGAGGTTGTGCACCGCGAGGTCGATGAAGTCCGCGGCCTGGAAGATCGACGGGTCCATCTCGATCCCCGGCAGCCCCGGCCGGAGATCGTCGAGGGCCTGCTCCACGCCCTGGGTGAGCTCCAACGTGTTCGCCCACGGGTACTTCTCGACGACGAGCATCAGGCCGGGACCGTCGTTGATGACCGCGTCGCCGATCAGCGGCCAGGTGCCTTCCTGGACGGTGGCCACGTCGCCCAGGGTGAGGTGTTCGCCGTGCCGGCCTTCGATCGGCACCTTGGCGAGGTCCGCCGCGGTCAGCACGGGCAGGCTGTGCTGGATCTGGAGCCGCTGGTTGGGCGTGTCGATGAACCCGCCCTTGCCGATCACGGCGCCGTTGGAGAACCGAAGGATCCCGGAGTCGACGGCATTGGACGTCGTCGTCATGACGTCGTCGAGCGAGACCCCGTGCGCGGCCAGCTCCTTGGGATCGACCTGCACCTGCGGCATCTGGATCCGCTCGCCCCAGATCGCGACGTTCGCGACGCCGGGCACGCGCATCAGGCGCGCCCGGATCGTCCAGTACGCGATCATCGACATCCGGCGCAGATCCATCGTGTCGGAGGACAGGCCGATCTCGACCACGCGCCCGGTCGTCGACACGGGCGGCAACATCACGGGCGGGCTCGCCCACGTCGGGATCGTCCGGGTGACCGCAGCCATCCGTTCGGCGACGAGCTGCCGCGCCTCGAGCACGTCGGTCCCCTCGTTGAAGAACAGCTCGATCGACGACAGCTGCGGCACCGACTTCGACCGGATCGTGTCGAGCTGGGGCAGACCGTTCAGCGCCTGCTCGAGCGGGATCGTGACGAGCGACTCGACCTCGGCCGCCGACAGGCCGATCGCCGCGGTCTGGATCTCGACGCGCGGCGGCGCGAACTCCGGGAAGACGTCCACCGGCATCGCGTGCAACCCCTGCACGCCGAAGAACATCATCGCCGCGGCGCCCGCCACCACGAGGTACCGGAACCGCAGGCTCGTCCGGACGATCCAGCGCAACATGGCGGGCGCGCCGGGGCGCTATTCCTCCCCGACCTCGTACTCCGTGCCGAGCAGCTCGGCAGCGCCGACGACGACCACGTCGGTGCCCGCGGGCGGCCCGTCCGACAGGTACGCGCGGTCGCCGACGATCCGGTCGACGTCGATCGGCGCCCGTACATAGACGAACGACTCGGGACTCGTGTACGTCCACGTGTCGCCGGCGGGGTCGTACAGGACGGCGGCGTACGGGATCGCCAGCTCATGTCCCTGCGAAGACTCGACCTGCTCGGTTTGCACGTCGATCCGTCCGGCGGCCTCCTCGGTGAGGGTCACCGTCGAGACGTCGCTCCCCTCGACGGGCTCGACGGTCGCGAGGTCGCTGCCGCCCGCCTCTTCCTCGGCGGCGCCGGACTTGCAGGCGGGGAGCAGGCAGACGAGCGCGACCAGCACCGCCGCGAGCCCCGGTCCACGGATCCGCATCTTCCTCCTCCTTCGCGACACCGGCTCAGGACTCCGGCATGGGATCGAGCTCGGGCACCTTCAGCACCTCTGGGAGCACCTCGGGCGCGGCCGGTTCGGGCAGCGCGTGCGGCGCGAACCGCAGGTACAGGGCGGGCAACGCGAACAGCGCCAGGGCCGCGGCGCCGAGCGAGCCACCCACGATCGCAACCGCGACGGGCCGCACCACCTCTGCGCCGGCGATGCCGCCGGCCAGCGCGAGGGGCACGAACGCCACGACGAGCGCCAGGGCGGTCGTCACGACCGGGAGACAACGCTCGCGCGCGCCCCGGCGCACGAGCGCGGCATCGAGTTCGTCGCCGCTCGTGCGTTGGAGCTGTTGGAGCTGGCGGAACAGCATCAGGCAGAACCGCACCGACAGGACCACGGCCGCCACGCTGCCGAGCAGCGACCCCAGCGAGAACACACCGCCCGCCACCTCGGTGGCGATCAGGCTGCCCGCCGCAGCGACCGGCACCACGAGGGACGCAACCGCCGCGAGCCGCCAGCTCCCGAGCCCGGCCTGCAGCAGCAGGATCACGCCGAGCGCGGCGGCGATCAGGACCGCGATCGCTCGCGAGGTTCCGCCCGCCGTCGCGGCATCGTCGGGGACGAGCTCGGCGTGGTACTCGAGCGGGAACGTCATCTGCGCGATCGCCGCCTCGACGTCGTCGCGCACGTCGCCGACGCCGCGGCCGTCGACGGCGGCCGTGACGTCGAGGCTCCGCGACAGGTCCTGATGGGTGATCACGGCGGCGGTCGACGCAACCGCAACGTCGGCAACGTCGCCCAACCGCACGTGGCCGCCACGCGTGGTGTCGATCATCAGGTCGCGAAGGCTCCCGAGGCTCGCGCGCGTCGCCGGCGTTCCCCACACGACGACGTCGAAGACCTTCTGCTCCTCGAACAGGCTGCCGACGCCGATCCCGGACATCAGCGTGGCAGCGGCTCGCCGCACGTCGCCGGGGACGATCCCGAACCGCTCGGCCTTGGCGAGGTCGACCCGGACGTCGATCGTCGGCTCCTGCGGCTGGAGCTCGATCCGCGGGTCGGTGACGCCCGGCACGCCGCCGATCGCCTCGCGCACCTGCTCGGCCTGCGTCTGCAGGGTCGCCGCGTCCTGGCCGTACACCCGCACGACGATCGGCGCCTCGGCGCCGTCGAGCACCTGGGCGATCCGCTCGTCGGCGTACGTCTTGATCGTCTCGTCGAGCCCCGGGTATCCCGCGACCACCGTTCGGACCGAGGCGAGCGCGTCGTCGTAGTCGCTCGCCGGGTCCAGCCGGAGCCACAGCTGTGCGTGGTCGACGCCCACCACCTGGTCCGAGGAGATCGCCCGGCCGATATGCGCGCCGACATCCGCGACCTCGGGCAGCGCCGCGAGCTCGGTCCCCATCCGGTCGGTGACGCGATCCATCTCGGGCAGCGACGTGCCCGGGATCGCGCGGACGTCGACCAGCACGTTCCCGTCGCGCACGGATGGCAACGTCGAGCTGACGAGCAGCGGGAGCATCACCGCGCCGACCGCCGCGAACGCGACGACCCCGGCCGCGACGGCGCCGGGCCGCCCGGTCAACGCGCCGAGTGTCCGGTCGTAGCCGCGCAGGAGCCAGGCCCCGACCGGCGCCTCCCGCCGGTCGACAGACGCGCCCGGCAGCAGCGCGATCGCGAGCGCCGGGGTGAGCACCAGCGCGACGAGCAACGACGCGACCATCGCCAGCCCGAACGCCCGCACGGCAGGCGGCACGAACGGCGCCGCGACGCCCCGCAGGAAGAACAGGGGGATCACGATCACCGCGGCGATCGCGAGCGCGAACAGCATCGTCGTGCGGGTCGCGACCAGCGTGTCGCGGAGCACCGTCTCGGCGTGCGGCTCGACCCCGTTCATCCGCCGTTGCCGGAGCGTCGCCGCCGCGCCCTGCGCGTCGACGACGGCATCGTCGACGATCACCACGAGCCCCATCGCGAGCCCGGCCAATACCAGTGCGTTGAGAGTGACGCCCGCGAGCGACAGCACGAGGATCGCGACCGCGAGGGACGTGAGGACCGCACCGACCACGATCACCGCGGTGCGCCACTCGTACAGCAGCAGGCCGATCGCGACGATCGCCAAGAGCAGGCCGATCAGGAACACGATGCCGAGCGTCCGGCCGCCGTCCTCGATCGCGCCCGCCGGGCGGTAGATCGTCGTGTCGACGTTCACCCCGGTGAGCCCGGGGCGCAGGTGGTCGATCGCCTCCTCGATCCCCGCGGTCACGTCCACGGTGTTCGTGCCGGGGAACTTGTCGATCACGAGCAGGAGCCCCGGCTCGCCGTCGGCGAAGGTCGCGTCGCCGATCAGCGGCTGGTGGTCCTCGACCACGTCCGCGACGTCACCGAGCCGCACGGTCGTGCCCGACGCGGTCTCGATCGGGACCTCGGCGAGGTCGGTCGCCGTCGTGATGGGTTGGAGGTGCTGGATCCCGAGCCGCTGCTGCGCCGTGTCGATGAACCCGCCCGTGCCGGGCGTCGAGGCCTCGAGGAACGTGAGCGGCGATGCCCACAGTGCGTTCCCGCTCGTCTCGATCACCTCGTCGAGCGTCAGGCCCTGCGACCGCAACCGGTCGGGGTCGACCTGCACCTGGAGCTGGCGCTCGCGCTGGCCCCAGATCGAGACGTTGGCCACGCCGGGAACGCCGAGGATCTTCGGGCGGATGGTCCACCGCGCGAGCACGGAGAGCTCGATCGGGCTCACCGATGTCGAGGAGAACCGGACCATCATCACGCGGCTCGTCGACGACAACGGCTGGAGCATCTGCGGCGGTCCCGACACGTTCGGCAGGCCGGCCGCCTGCGTGAGGCGCTCCTGCACGGCCTGGCGGGCGCGGAGCAGATCCGTCCCCGGATCGAACACCAACTCGATCGAGGACAACCCGGGGATCGACGAGGACGTCATCGTGTCGAGCCACGGCACCCCGGCGAGGAGATCTTGTTCGAGCGGCACGGTGATCAGCTGCTCGACCTCGGGCGCCGACAGGCCGAGCGCCTCGGTTTGGATGTCGACGGTCGGCGGCGTGAACTCGGGCAGCGCGTCGGCGCGCATCGCACCGGCCTGCCACACGCCGAGCCCGACCAGAACCGCCGCGACCACCACCACGAAGCCGCGAGCCCGCATGCTCGTCCCGACGATCCAACGCAGCATCGCTCGTCCCCCCAGGCAGGCGCTCAGGCGCCACCCATGTCGGCCGAAGAGCCGGACCGACCACGCTAGGGAGGTGGTGCGCACACGTCGTCGTCGTGCGGGATGAACCCGGCCTCGTCGCCTGCGACGATGTCAGGCGCGAGCTTGCGGTTCGACGAGCCCGGTGTCGTAGGCGAGCACGACGGCTTGGACCCGGTTGGCAAGGCCGAGCTTTTCCAGGATGTGCCGGAGGTGCGTCCGCACCGTCGTCTCGGCGACGAAGAGCTCGGTAGCGATCTCCTCGTTCGAGAGGCCGCGGCCGACGAGCGCGAGCACCCGGAGCTCGCTGTCGGTGAGGACGTCGAGCGCTGCGTCGCGCCGGGGGCGTGCCGGCTCGAGCGAGGGCGCGACCGCCTCGAGCAGCCG
>Ga0207689_10006634_pt1 | contig 10208 bp, 6 predicted proteins | sample KBSMisM52_FD_184312 | JGI IMG/M metagenome (GOLD analysis project Ga0207689, IMG submission 184312) | Miscanthus rhizosphere microbial communities from Kellogg Biological Station, Michigan, USA - KBS Miscanthus M5-2 (SPAdes) (version 2) | ecosystem: Host-associated > Plants > Roots > Rhizosphere... | reverse complement strand
ATTGGACCTCGGTCCAATCGATGAAAGATATGTTCTCATTTCTAATCGCACCGTCCAAGCGGTCTCAGTGCCCCTGAGGTCCCGGGTTGATCCATTTTGTTCGGGAGGCCCATTATGAAATTAACGACGACATTATTCATGCTCACATCTTTGTTCGTTGCTGCCACAACGTGCGTGCCGGCTGTCGCGCAACAACAGCAGCAAAGACCCAACATTGTCGTGATCTGGGGAGACGACATCGGACAATCGAACGTCAGTGCTTACTCACGAGGGATGATGGGCTATCAAACGCCCAACATCGACCGCCTCGCCGGCGAAGGCATGATGTTCACCGACTACTACGCCGAGCAAAGCTGTACGGCGGGCCGTGCTTCGTTTCTCACCGGCCAGTCAGGATTGCGAACCGGAATGACCAAGGTCGGCCTGCCCGGCGCAACGCTGGGCCTGCAGAAAGAAGATCCGACGGTTGCCGAGTTGTTGAAACCGCTCGGCTATACAACAGGCCAGTTCGGCAAAAACCACCTTGGCGACCGCAACGAATTTCTGCCGACAGTGCACGGCTTCGACGAGTTTTACGGCAATCTTTATCACCTGAATGCGGAAGAAGAGCCCGAGTTGCCGGACTACCCGAAAGACCCGGCATTCAAGGCCAAGTACGGTCCGCGCGGGGTGTTGGATTGCAAAGCCTCCAATAGGGACGATCCGTCCGTTGATCCCCGTTTCGGTAAAGTTGGCAAGCAGACTTGCACCGATACCGGCCCGCTGACCAAGAAGCGGATGGAAACTGTCGACGACGACATTGCCAATCGCGCTGCCGATTTCATCAAGCGACAGGCGGGTTCAAACAGACCGTTCTTCGTGTGGGTAAACTTCACCCACATGCACCTGCGCACCCATACCAAGCCGGAGAGCGTTGGTCAGGCCGGACGCTGGCAGAGCACGTACCACGACGCCATGATCGATCACGACAAGAACGTCGGCACGGTTCTTAAAGCGCTCGATGACCTTGGCATCGCGAACAACACTTTCGTCATGTACTCGACCGACAACGGTCCGCACATGAACACCTGGCCGGACGCAGGGATGACACCGTTCCGCAGCGAGAAGAATACGAATTGGGAAGGCGCCTACAGGGTGCCGGCGATACTGCGATGGCCGGGCAGGATCAGGCCGGGCCAGGTATCAAATGAAATGATCGCCCACCACGACATGTTGCCGACGATGCTTGCCGTTGCCGGTGACCCGCAGGTGAGCGAGAAATTGCGGACCGGCTTCAAGATTGGCGACCTGACTTACAAGGTGCATCTCGATGGCTACAACTTCGTGCCGTACTTGACCGGGCAAGCTACCAAAGGCCCGCGCGATTCATTCCTATACGTCAACGACGATCAGCAGGTAGTCGCACTGCGGTACGACAATTGGAAGTTCGTTTTCATGGAGCAGCGGGCTAACGGACAGTTGCTGCTCTGGGCCAACCCTTTTACCAACCTGCGGGTCCCGAAGATCTTCAATCTCCGTACCGACCCCTATGAGCGGGCGGACATCACCTCGAACACTTACTACGACTGGCTTTTCGACCACGTCTTCCTCCTGGTGCCTGCGCAGGATTACGTGGGTCAGTTCCTGGCGACTTTCAGGGACTATCCGCAGCGACAAAAGGCAGCCAGCTTCAACCTGGACGAGGTCATGGAAAAGCTCAAAGAGGCCAAGTAGTGGTCCACTTGCAATCGGCGGTCCGATAGTAACCCCTGTCGGACCGCTCACTAAAGCGGACATCATAACTGCCATGATACCGGCCATGCGCAATGGAGCATGGGGTAGGTCAAGTATCTCGCTGCCGGTTCTGGCGTTCGGAGGAAATCAGGCGACGCGACTTTCTGACAGCGCCTTTCTTTGAATCGTCTTCGTCGTTCGTGCCGCCAGCGAGATGGTGGTGCAAAGAAATGAGCGAGCCCAGGCGCCTCGCCCAAATAGCCAAAGCACCCATAACGGCTGCGAGGAGGAGAAGCCCGCCGATCCCGAGATAGAGCTGCATGCCTGCGATCCCCGAGCCCTGCGGAGTGTCCTTACCGTCCTTTGGCCGCGATCAGGCTTTCGAGCTCGCGATATTCGCGGCAACTCGTCGCGCCGCACGCCGACTTGATGCGATCGAGATCGCTGCGTGCCCTGGCGAGATCACCCTGGGCGACGTAAAGCGCGCCGGAGTTCCCCAGGGTCGCGACGTGATTTGGATCGGCGGCCAGCGCCTTGGTGTACCAGTCCCGCGCCTCGTTGAGATTGCCGAGCTTGGCGTAGGAAAATCCGATCGAGCCTGCAACGTCTGGATGGTCGTCATAGCCGAGCGCTTTCATCGCCGTGATGCCGGCTTCATATTTTCCGGAGAGAATGAGAGCGCGCGCTGCGCCAAAACTCGCCTGCTGTTGCGCGGCGGACGCTGTCGGCTGGACCGCGGCAGGCGGAGCCGGCTGCGGCTGGACGGTGGCGGCGGGCAGCGGCGGTGGCGCCGGTTGCGCAGTGGCAGGTGGAGACACGGGCTTTTGCGCCGGCGCTGCGCGTTGCTTTTCTTCATCCTTGCGTCTGGGCTTTGGCTCCGCCGTCCGCTCCTTGCGCACGGCCGGTTTTTCCGGCCCGGCATCCGGATTCCGGTTGCAGAAGCCGCCGATGCCGCTGACCGACGCCATGCACTGTTCGTAAGTGTAGAAGCCGCAATTGTTGCTGCCGTTGCGATAGGCCGCGCACCAGGCGGGTTCCTTGGCGGCCGCGGGCGCTCCGAGCGCCAACGCGGCAAAGGGGATCAGACTTCCGAGAACGATAATTCGCATTGGCCGCTCCTGCGGTCGACATCTCAACGATCAGCCCGGATTGCTGCCCTTTCCACCACCGCCGCCACCGGGATTGCCCCGCGGCGGCGGGCCGCGGCCACCGCGCCCACCACCACCGATGCCAATACCGATGCTAAAGCCCGGCGACGATTGCGGCTGACTCTCCGATGGCGGCGGTGTCTTCTTTTTCTTTTTCGGTTTTTTCGACTGCACCGTCACCGGGCTCTCACATTTGCCACTCTCACTTTCAATCTTGCCGGCTTCACAACGGCAGGTGTTGCCGTCGAAGATCTTGCCGCCGGTGCAGATCTGGGGCGGCGGGCAATTTCCATCCGAATTGCGTGGCACGCCGCCGAGACAGCCGCTCGTGCCGCCGCCTGGCGGCCTCGGATCGACGATGAAGCATAGGCCGCCGAAACCTCTTCGCGTGCCCGCAGGGCAGGCAGTAAGAATGCCCCTGTCCGGCGGCGGAGAACATTGCAGCGTCGGGACCGGGACATTGCCGGAGATACAGAAAAGATCCGGACCGGGCGTGCCGGAATTGACAGGCTGCCGCCGGCCAAGCGCAACGCAGTTCGAGTACCGCGTGCCCGGAGTATAGAACTGGTTAGCCTCGCCTATGGCTTGCGTCTGGCCGGGCGCAAGCGTCACCTGCGCGCTGTGACTCGCGCCGTTCGGCGAAAGGTTGTTCGGATCATTATCGCCCCACGTCACCTCGCCGCTATATGGCGTGGTGCCAATATTCGTGACGGTGACCCTGAAGCTGCATTTCGCAATCTGCGCTCCATCGTTTGAAATGTTGCAACAGCTGGCGATGGCTTTTTCAACTTTCAGCTTCGGGCCGTCGCCGCCTGGAGGCCGGCACACACCATCTCCAATTGGCACCGTTCCCTCCGGGCAACCGCCTGGAGGCCTGCACACGCCATCTCCGATTGACACTGTTCCTTCCGGGCAACCGCTTGGAGGCCTGCACACGCCGTCGCCAATTGGCACCGTTCCTTCCGGGCAACCGTCCTTGGGTTTGCAGGTGCCATCTTCGCGCAGCCGCATGCCTTCCGGACAGCCGCAGTAATTGACGCACATGCCGCCCGTCGGCTGACAAACATCGTTGATCCTGGTTTGCCCAGGCGGGCAGCCGCCGCCTGACGGCTGACATTGGTCATTGATCATGACCTGTCCGACGGGGCAGTTGCTCTCCGGCGGGCGAGGCAGAATGCCGCCGTTCCCTCCGCCGCTCGGCGGGGGCAAAAGAACGCCGCCAAGCGCGGCCTTTCGCTGGACCACGACAAGGCCGGGCGGGCACTTCGGCGCCTCGCAATGTCCGGGAGCAAGATCGTTGGAATAAACTGCAGCAGGCCCGCAATTCATTGGCGGCGGCACGCAACGGCCGCGGATGCGCGCGTAGCTCGGCGGACAGCCGCGGTAGACGCAACAGCCATTCGCGAATTCCGTGCCGGGCGGACACGCGAGCCCGGCCCAGCAAACGCCATCGACGTTGAACTGTCCGGCCGGGCATACGATCGCGGCCGGTATCAACGGCAGCGCAGCCCGCGCGCACACGCGCGGGATCACGACATCGCCGAGATGGCCGCGCGTGTGCGGGTCGAAGCGATCGTCGTAGTCGATGAAATACGCCGCGAACGGCGGCTCGTTCTGAGGCCGCAGCAGCGGAACCGCATTGCCCTGCAGGCCATCGACAATGAGCGGACCGCCGGGTTGCAGGCGCTGAATGATCGCGGGATCGCGCGCGTTGCGCAGCTGTTCGCCGGTGCTCCAGAGCGTGCCGCCGCACACCGCGCGATTGATGTTTCCGGCCGCATCGTAGCCGTAACCGATGGCGATGCCGCCATTGTCGTTGCGATGGTTCGGCAGAAAGCCGATCGCATATTCATTCGGGACGGGAAACCAGAGATCGCGGCTCGGCGGATCGTCCGGGCGTTTCGGCCGGAAACGCAGCACGCGATTTTCGCCCGCCTGGGCAAGCGCCTTGTAATCATAGGCGCCGGTCGGCTCGCCGCGCTCGGCAACCAGCATGTCGCCGTTGTCGTCGAACAGAATTTCCGAAACTTCCGCGCCCCCGGCGGCGCTGCGCGGGACGCTGACTTCGAACCGCGCGTCGTTTCCGAACGAGCCGTCGGGCAAGATCGACACCGACCAGATGCGCAAGCCCGCGGCGACAGAGTAATAAAGACGGCTGCGGTAAGCCGCGACACCGAACACACGCCGCGCCGCGGGCGCATAAGCCCACGTGGCCGGATTGCCGCTGTCGAATTGCGGACTTTCAATATTCAAGCGCTTGCGCGGATCGAAGGCGATCGGCGGCAGTCCCGACGCAGCCAGCGCCTGCACACCGTGATCGAAACGGCCGCGATCAACACCGTCGAGCGTGAAGCGATGGATCATGCCGGTGTCGCGGTCGGCGACAAACAGCTGACGCGACGCCGAGTCGAATGCAAGAGCGCCCAGCGCCGGACCGGAATTCGGGACACCGCCAAGGGTGACGTTGGCGAAAAGTGTGACCGCGCCGGTGCGGCCGTCGATCTTCCAGATCGACCCGGGTCCGCCATCGGCAATTATCGGACCAAACAGGCCAGGCATGAACGCGGCGTTCGGCGCGCCGCGGCGCGAGCGGTCCGGCACCCCGTCGCCGTCGGCGTCGGGCACGACAACCGGCAGTCCGTAGGCGGACGTGGCGGCGGCGTAAATATTCGGCGGGTTCGCATCGTCGAGCGCGAGCGAAAAGACCTGCCCGATCTGACGCGCCGTAACCGTGAAGATTTTGGGCGCGGCAACCAGCTGGGCTTGCGGCGGCCCTCCCATGCGGGAAAGGCCGATCACGCGCAGTGCAGGGCCGTCGATGTTGATGTAGGTTTTTTCAACACGTTGCGGCTCGCTGGGGGGAGCGCCGACAACGGCCGTTCCAGAAAAGCCCGCAACCGCGGCATCGCCCGCCGGCAAGATAGGGGGCGCATTCTGCGCAAACCCGACCGCAGGCAATAACAAAAAACACAATAAGAGCGCGTAGCGTCGCACCCCGGTCGCCCCCCGCAGGTCGCACGCAGCCAAAAAAACATCTTATGGTGTTTAGATGCCGCAACGCAATTCGCAGTAACCAATGTGAAACTGAGCCGGCCGTGACCTTTTCACGTAGGCAGATTCTACTGTAGCTGCATCCCGGCAGCTTTCACCACCAGAGCGAGCGGTGGCTTGTCTGGACGCCGCATCCTCCTAAGCGGGATGGCCGAGACAGCCGGCCATGACGAAAAGTGAATCCGCTCTCTGCCGTTTTCCACAGCGGGTGCCAGCCCCTGTCACGCTTGCGCATCGGCGTGCCACAGTCGCCGGTCATCGCGTATCCGTCTGCGGTAAACGCATGTTGCTGACAGCCAATCCGTTCCTGATCGACAACGCGCTCTGGATCGCCGCCGTTTGCCTGCTCGTTCCTACGACACTTTTGACGATAGCCGGACCGACGATCGTTCGCCGCTATGTCCCACTGGAAAGACTGCAATCCAACAACGAAGTGGCCGGATTCAAATTCGCGACCGTCGGCGTGATTTATGCCGTTCTGCTTGCTTTCGCGATCCTCGTTGTGTGGGAGCGGTTCAATCAGGCCGATATCGACGTCGCCAACGAAGCGAGCGCCGCGGCAACCGTGTTCCGCCTGACGCAAGGATTGGACGCGGCGCACGGCGCCGCAATCCGCAAGGCAACGACGGAGTATCTGAAAGCGGCGGTCGCAAAGGACTGGCCCGCGATGGAACGCGAGACGTCGAGCCCCGAGGTCACGGTGGCGCTCAGCGCGATCTACAACGCCGTGCTCAAATTCCACGACTTCAATAACAAAGAGGCTTTGGTCGTGGCCGACATCCTGCGCAACGTCGATCAAATCAGCGAGAAGCGGCGCGCAAGGCTGGTGGCGGCGACCGGCTTCGTGCCCGGCATCGTCTGGGCGGTTTTGTTTACCGGCGCCCTTGTCACGATCGCGTTCACGTTTTTCTTCGGCAGCGTGAACCTGCGCGCGCAGATCATCATGTCGTGCGCCCTCTCAATCCTGATCTTCGGCGGCCTTCTGACCATCATCGCCATCGATCATCCCTTCGCGAGCACGGTAAAAGTCGGTCCGGATGCGCTAGTCTCGGTGATCAATGATTTCGGCAACTGGACGCCGCCTTGAGGGGCTTCTACTGCGAAGCGAATCGCATTTTAGGTGCCGACCGATATTTTACAATTCGTGTTGTGACGTTTGGGCATGCCGGGCATTCAAACGTTCGTTTGTCGTGATCCGCCTCATCCGGCTCAATACAGGCGAGCCACATCTGTGACCTACAGAATTCACAAAACGGGCGACCGATAATCCGTTGCTGGGGAAGTGTCTGATCTTTTCGCATCCAACACCTTTTGTGTGGTTGGCGTGGCATACACACAAACTGAAGGAATAAAAAAGAGCCGGCCAGCAAACTAGCGCGACTCCGATTTACAAACCGTGGCAAGAGGCCACGACTATTTGTGCGCGTTACGAAACAACTGCGTGTCGGGATTTACACTTCCCTTTGAGTTCGACAGGAATGTGGCGGCGCGGTTCCATCGCGGAACTGCATCGGCAATCATGTTAACGCGATGTCCGCATTGGGCCCGGCTAATGGCGACGGTCTATTGCGGCGTCATCCCGGCCGCTTTCACCACCTGCTGGGCGGCAGAGCGGTCGGCCTGGATCTCGGCGGCGAACTCTTCCGGCGTGTTGATTGCCGGCACCTGGCCGCGACTGATCACGTAGGTCCGCACCCATTCCTTGTCGGAGAATACGCGCCGCACCTCGCGCGCGATCTTGTCGATGATCGGCCGCGGCGTGCCGGCGGGCGCGAACAGGCCGTACCAGGTCTGCGACGGCGCGCCCTTGTAGCCGAGGTCGGCCAAAGTTGGAGTCTCCGGCAGCAACGGCGTACGAATGTTGTTGACCAGCGCCAGCGCCGTCATCTTGCCGGCCTGGATGTTGGAGATGACGTTGCCGAGACCGAGCAGCCCGATCGGGGTCGAGCCGCCGAGGATCGCATTGGTCGCCTCGCCGCCGCCCTTGAACGGCACGCGCACCCAGTCGGCGCCTTTTTCATTCTTCAGGCTGTCCATGTAGACGACGCAAGGGATGGATGCCGTGAGATAGGACAGCGTGCCGGGCTTCTCGCGCGACACCGCGATCAGCTGATCGACGGACTTCGCTTTGAGATCGGAATTGATCACCAGCACCTGGATCAGATGAAACAGGTTGATGATCGGCGTCACCTTCTCGGGATCGAACGGCAGGTTCTTGAACAGGTATTGGTTGTAGATCAGCGGATCGGCATTGATGATGCAGATCGTGTAACCGTCGGGCGCGGCCTCGGTGCAGGCGCGCGTCGCGATATTGCCGGCGCCGCCGGGCCGGTTCTCGATGATGATGGGCTGGCCGAGGCTCTTGTGCATCTCCTCACCGAGCACGCGCATGAAAATGTCGCTGATACCTCCGGCACTCGACGTGGTGAGCACATGGATCGGCTTGTTGGGGTAGTCCTGCGCTGAGGCCGCGGTGGCGCACAACGCAACGCCCGCGATCGCCGCCAGATATTTTTTCATTTGTTGTCCTCCCCGCCGCAACGCTACGCCAGCCTCGCCTTCACCATTCCGCTGGCCTTGGCCATGTCCATCTGCCCGGCATATTTGCCGCGCAACACGCCGATGACCTTGCCCATGTCCTTCATGCCGGCGGCGCCGGTCTCCGTCACCGCCGCCTCGATCGCCGCCTTCATCTCGTCGTCCGACATCTGCTTCGGCAGGTAACCGGAGATGATCGCGATCTCTTCCTGCTCCTGCTTCACGAGATCGGCGCGGGCGCCTTTCTGATAAAGCTCGACTGATTCCTGGCGCTGCTTGATCATCTTTTGCAGCAGGCTGAGCACCTCGGCGTCGCCGAGCGGCTGCTTTCCGGCGCCGCGCGCTTCGATATCGGCATTTTTAAGCGTCGAATTGACCATGCGCAGCGTGGAAACCGCCCGCTCGTTCTTGGCCTTCATCGCTTCGGTCAGGGCCTTGTTGATGTCGTCGCGCAGCACGGGAACCCCTTTTTTTGCATTAACTTAAGTGCAATGACGCGGCTGGGGGCGGAAGTGCCCCGCCCCTTGCCTCTCACACTATAATACGCAAGTAAGAGGCCATGACCCAGACGAAAGCCGATAAAACGGGGGCTTGGGACGAACCCAAACCCACGGCGCTTTTGGTGCTGGCCGACGGGACCGTCCTGGAAGGCTTCGGGCTTGGCGCCACGGGGCGCGCAGTCGGCGAGGTCTGCTTCAACACCGCGATGACGGGCTACGAGGAAATCCTCACCGACCCATCTTATGCCGGGCAGATCATCACTTTCACTTTCCCGCATATCGGTAATGTCGGCACCAACGAGGAAGACATCGAGAGCCTTAACATGGCGTCGCGGCCGGGAGCCTGCGGCGTCATCTTACACAGCGCGATCACGCAGCCCTCGAACTACCGGGCGACCAAGCACCTTAACGACTGGCTGAAGGCGCGCGGCATCATCGGGCTCGCCGGCATCGACACGCGCGCGCTCACCTCGCTGATCCGCGTCAAGGGCATGCCGAACGCGGTGATTGCGCACGAGCCGTCGGGCAAGTTCGACCTGCCGGCGCTGAAGAAAGAAGCCAAGGACTGGCCGGGTCTGGTCGGCATGGACCTGGTGCCGATGGTGACCAGCGCGCAGCGTTTCAATTGGGACGAGATACCGTGGGCCTGGGACAAGGGCTATTCACGGCAGACCAACCCGGAATTCCACGTCGTCGCGGTCGACTACGGCGTCAAGCGCAACATCCTGCGCCTGCTCGCCGGCACCGGTTGCAAGGTAACGGTGGTGCCGGCGAAGACCTCGGCTGACGACATCATGGCCCTCAAGCCTGATGGCGTCTTCCTCTCGAACGGCCCGGGCGATCCGGCCGCAACCGGAAAATACGCCGTGCCGGTGATCAGGAAGTTGATCGACTCAGGCACGCCGACCTTCGGCATCTGCCTCGGCCATCAGATGCTGGGCATCGCAGTCGGCGGCAAGACGATGAAGATGCATCAGGGTCACCACGGCGCCAATCATCCGGTGAAGGATCTCACCACCGGCAAGGTCGAGATCACCTCGATGAACCACGGCTTCGCGGTCGACAAGGATACGCTGCCGAAGAATGTTGAGCAGACGCATGTGTCGCTGTTCGACGGCTCCAATTGCGGCCTCGCGCTCAAGGACAGGCCGGTCTTCTCGGTGCAGTACCATCCGGAGGCCTCGCCCGGCCCGCGCGACAGTCATTATCTCTTCACGCGCTTCGTCGAGATGATGCGGCAGGCCAAAGACACCAAAAA
>Ga0207689_10006633_pt1 | contig 10208 bp, 8 predicted proteins | sample KBSMisM52_FD_184312 | JGI IMG/M metagenome (GOLD analysis project Ga0207689, IMG submission 184312) | Miscanthus rhizosphere microbial communities from Kellogg Biological Station, Michigan, USA - KBS Miscanthus M5-2 (SPAdes) (version 2) | ecosystem: Host-associated > Plants > Roots > Rhizosphere... | reverse complement strand
GCGCGCTCCGACTCAGTCACATCGGCTCCCTGTATCGCAATCACGACGACCGGTAACATCACAGCCTCGTCGCGGCGGCGCGCATTCACATCACCCGAAAGGAGTGAGGCCGCGGCGGGTCGGGAAGCCTCAGCGTGGTGGCCGTCCAGGATGTCCAGGAATCTGGAAGTTGCGGCGGCCGACTCGATGCGCCGGACGCAACGGCAGCGGGTTCCGGCGCACCTGACCAGGAGCGGGTCCGGCGGGAGTCACGATGGCTGGTCTCAGTCGGGCGGCGTTTCATGTCAGGGGTTGACTAAAACATTCTCGTCTTGCTAATAGCATCTACTCCGTGCCAGCGGAGGGAATGGTCCGTCTCATCCGGTCTGGCCGAGGATGTAGCCGCACCGCTACGGTCTGGGGGCGTCATGAGCGATGACTGGCCACACGGGTGGTACAGCGACGAGCCCGGCCGGCGCGGCGCGGGTGAGCAGCAGGCGCAGCCGAGCTTCACGCCCAACTCGCCGGGTGCGCGGGGCCAGCGCCCGCCGAACCCCGCGGGGCAAGACTGGAACGCTCCCGGCGACCGGGCCGCATGGCCGGCGCAGCCGCCGTCGCGATCCTGGACCGGCGGCGGGGGCGGTGCCGGCGGTGGTGGTGGGTACCGGCCGCGCGGCGGGCGCCGGTGGCTGCGCCCGCGGCGCATCCTGGCCATCCTGGCGGGGCTGATCGCGCTGATCGTGGTGGCCGCCGTGGCGGTCTACTTCAGCGTGAACTCCAAGCTGACCAAGGTCGACGTGCTCACTCCGGTGTCGTTCACCTCGGCCGGGACGAACTGGCTGATCACGGGGTCCGACAGCCGCGCCGGGCTGACCAAGAAGGAAGAAAATCAGCTCGCCCTCGGGCACGACATCTCCGGCAACCGTTCGGACACGATCCTGCTCCTTCATGTGCCGGCCAACGGGACCCGTCCCACGCTGGTCAGCCTGCCGCGGGACTCCTACGTGCCGATCCCGGGGCACGGCTACAACAAGCTCAACGCGGCGTACGCGTTCGGCGGGCCGAAGCTGCTGGTGCAGACCGTGCAGAACGTCACCGGGCTGCCCGTCAGCCATTACATGGGCATCGGCTTCGGCGGGCTGGTCAGCGTGGTCGACGACATCGGCGGCGTGCGCGTGTGCCTGCCCGGCCCGATGAAGGACCCCAAGGCCGGCCTGAACCTCAAGGCGGGATGCCAGGTCCTCAACGGCGACCAGGCGCTCGGTTTCGTGCGGACCCGGAACTTCGCGCAAAGCGACCTGCAGCGCGAGCAGGACCAGCGAATCCTGATCAAGGGCATCCTGTCCAAGATGACGTCGCCGGGCACGCTGGCCAACCCGTTCGCGGTGGTCCCCGCGGCCAACGGAGCGGCGTCCGCGATCACGATCGACCAGGGCACCGGCCTGACCCAGCTGATTTCGGTCGCGTTCGCGCTGCGCAACCCGGTGACCACGACGGTGCCGATCGCGAACACGAACCTGGCTACGGCCGCGGGGTCGGCCGTGCAATGGAACCACGACGAGGCCACGCAGTTCTTCCACGACCTCGCGCACGATCAGCCGCTGCCGAAGGACCTCGTCACCGGCTCCTCCGTCCAGGGCACGGCCTAGCGGCGAACCGAGCACTCTCGCGACCCGTGTATGCAGGTCGGGATGCTGGGTACAAGTACTGATTAGGTCGGTCCATATCGGCCCATGTGCGCATTTGCATGAATTTTCATGGGATTGACGCGGTACCTACCGTGTTTGGTACGTTCGCTGCGGTACAGCTCCCACCCGGGCCGCCGTCCGCAGCCGGAGGTCAGATGGATGATCGGAAGGTCTCTCGACCGGACGGCGAGGGGCCCGCTCTCAGCTCTGCTGGCAATGGCGCAGGGGAACCGCACGGGCTATCCGCGCGCGAGGTGGAGGTCATGTCTCTTATCGCGGACGGTCAGACCAACGGGGAGATCGCCGCTCGCCTGTTCCTGGCCGAGAAGACCGTGAAGAACCACGTCCGCCGGATCTACTCCAAGCTCGGCGTGGGCTCCCGGCCCGCCGCCATCGCCTACTGGCGCCAGGCCGCCGGGCCCGCGCACCGGTAACCGGCCCGCTCTGCGGGGACTTTCCGTGGTCGGCCCGGGTCCGCGGAACGGAGATCTTATCCAGCGGGCATTCAGGTTATCCTCAGCGTGGGGGGCGAGAATACAGAGCATGGAAACGCTGACCGATGCGCGGCAGCGAGCGGATGCCAGGCTGCTCGTCGTCGAGGACGAGCCCAACATCCTCGAGCTACTGTCCGCGAGCCTGCGCTACGCCGGTTTCGACGTCGTTACGGCGGCAGCCGGAACCGAGGCGGTACAGGCCGCTCAGCGCCACCGGCCTGACCTGATCGTGCTCGACGTGATGCTGCCCGACATGGACGGATTCGACGTCATCAGGCGGCTGCGCGGCGGCGGCGCCCGCATCCCGGTCGTCTTCCTGACCGCCAGGGATGCCACCGAGGACAAGATCCGCGGCCTCACGCTGGGCGGCGACGACTACGTCACCAAGCCGTTCAGCCTGGAGGAAGTGATCGCCCGGATCCGCGCCGTGCTCCGCCGCACGCGCGGGGACGGGGTCGAGCCGACGCCCCGGCTCACCTTCGCCGACCTCGAACTGGACGAGGAAAGCCACGAGGTGTGGCGGTCCGGCGAGCAGATCCAGCTCTCCCCCACCGAGTTCAAGCTGCTCAGGTACTTCATGAGCAACGCCAACCGGGTGCTGTCCAAGATGCAGATCCTGGACCACGTCTGGGACTACGACTTCCGCGGCGACACCGGCATCGTCGAGTCGTACGTGTCCGTGCTGCGGCGCAAGGTGGACACGAAGGAACCCCGGCTGATCCACACCCTGCGTGGCGTGGGATACGTGCTGCGGCTGCCGTCTTCTTAGCGTGCGTTGGACATGATGCTGCAGGGAGCGGGCACCTGGACCCGCCGCTGGATCGGACGCCAACGGCGCGCCATCCATCGGCTGTCGGAGCGTACCCCGCTCAGGGTCAAGCTGATCACGGCGGTGCTTGCCCTCGTTACCATCGCGCTCGGTGCGATCGGCGTCGCCAGCGTCTACGTCCTGCACTCCTACCTGACCACACAGCGCGATAACGAGCTGACGGCTGTCTTCAACAGCGCCTACGTCGACCCAGGCAGTCTGGTCAGCAACCCCGGATACCTGTACGGGGTTGGCTTCCAGAATCTGTACGTCGGGATCCAGCTACCGGGAAGCCAGCTCGCCATGCCCTATAGCGGGATGCCCGACATCGGCAAGTCCAGGCAGGCACGGCAGTCGCTCCCGGCCCTGCCCACGAGCGCAAACTGGGCGGGGATCAGCCCGACCCTGGTGACCGTGCCGGCGCAGTCCGGCGGCGACACCTGGCGCGTGAAGGCAGCGACCTTCAACTATCAGACTGTCTCCAGCACGGGCAGCACGCAGCAGGCAACGGGCATTCTCGTCGCCGGCACGGACCTCGGCAACATCGACGCCACGGTCCGCCGCATCGCCTACTTCGACATGATCGTGGGCGGCGTCATCGTGCTCGTCCTAGCGATGGTGGGCGTCGCGGTGGTGCGGGCCAACCTGAGACCGCTGGACGAGATCGAGGAGACCGCGGAGGCCATCGCCGACGGCCACCTCGACCGGCGGGTGCCGGAGCGCGATCCCCGCACCGAGATCGGCCGTCTCGGGCGGTCGCTGAACAGCATGCTGAGCCAGATCGAGACGGCCTTCCACGCGCGCGAGGAGTCCGAGGCGGCGGCGCACCGGTCCGAGGAGCGGATGCGCCGGTTTATCGCGGACGCCGGCCACGAGCTGCGAACCCCGCTGACCGCGATCCGCGGTTTCGCCGAGTACTACCGCCAGCGCGGCGGGATGGAGACGCGCTGGGACCGCGATGAGGCACCCGCGACGGGTGACGGGCTCACCCCCAGCGACCTGGACCGGCTCATGCAGCGGGTGGAAAAGGAAGCGGCCCGGATGGGCCTGCTCGTCGAGGACCTGCTGCTGCTGGCCCGGCTGGACCAGCAGCGGCCGCTGGCCAGGCAACCGGTCGACCTGCTCTCGCTGGCGGGCGACGCGGTGCACGATGCCCGGCTCCTCGCTCCGGCCAGGACCGTCGACCTGTCGGTGCAGCCCGGCGCGGCGTTCCTGGTCATCGGCGACGAGCCAAGGCTGCGGCAGGTCATCGGGAACCTGATGAGCAACGCGCTCACCCACACCCCGGACGGGACGCCGATCGAGGTGTCGATCGGGTCCGGAACGCTCGACCCCCGGCTGCCCGACTCACCCCCGGCCGTGACGCTCGACGTGACCGATCACGGGCCCGGCATGACGCCGGAACAGGCGAACCGCGTGTTCGAGCGCTTCTACCGAACGGACCAGGCCAGGACGCGCGCCACCGGCGGCAGCGGGCTCGGCCTGGCCATCGTCAACGCCCTCGTCTCCGCGCATGGCGGCGTGGCCTCGGTGCGGACCGCACCCGGCAAGGGGGCGACGTTCCGGATCGCCCTGCCGCTCGCCCCGGAGGCGCGCGGCGGCGCGGCCGCGGACGACGATCCCGACCTGGACGAAGCCGTCGAGGTCGCGGACCCGGGCCCGGCAGGCGGCGCGGCGGACGAGGCGGGCGAGGACGTCGTGACGTTCGGCAGCAAGCCAGCCGGCGGGTCGCAGTCGGCTTAGGGTGTCCAGCGGGGGCAGTGGCACACAGCCCCCGCAAGACGGGGGTAAGGGCACACAACCCCCGTACCCATGGGCGGGCTTAGTTCCAGCATTGCCAGTAATAGGGGCTGGAGAAGACGGCGAACCGAGACACCGCGTTGGTGACGTGGTAGAGCAAGTCGCACGCTGCCGTCGTGTCGACCGCGGCCGCCGGCGAGGTGCACTGCCAGCCGTAGGCGTTGTTCGCGACCAGCTTGCTGGTGCCGTGCCCGGCGGCGACGCAGTACCTGGTGACGTCGAGCACGCCGAGGTCCCGGTTGATGCGCCAGCATTGCCAGGCGTTGGGATCGTAGTAGTTCGTGCTCACGTCGATCACCCGGCTCGTGCTCAGGTGGTACGTCCAGGCGCAGACGCTGACGGTCTTGAGCACGATGCTCGGTTTCAGCGTGCAGCGCCAGCCGTAGGCGTTGCTGGCCACCAGTTCGGCGGTGCGGTGGCCGATGTGCTGGCAGTAGCCGGCGAAGTTAGGCCGGCCCAGGTTGTGCGGGGTCACCTTGCCCGCCTTGTGCGCGGGCTTGGGCGTGGCCTTCGCGCTCGTTCCCGATCGGGCTGTCTTGGCCCCGGGCGAGGCCGAACTCGTCGCGCGCGGGTGCTTCTTCTTGTGAGCCGAGGGCGAGGCAGACGGCGACTGGGACGGGGTGGCCATGGCGTTCGCGGTGAGCTGCTGCGTGCTGGGCGCCGGGCCGGCCTTGAAGCCGAGGCTGGCGGCCGACCCCTGGCCCGGGGAAACGATCAGGAACGCGGCCACGATGACGGCGGCCAAGGTCACCGGGGCCACCCCGAACAGCAGGGCGTTCATCAGCGTGCTGCGGCCGCGCCAGGCCCGCGTCCAGCCGGCGGCGCCGGCCGGCTTGGCCAGCCGGGACAGGCCGGGGACCCCGCGCCGGGGCGGGGCAGCCGGGTTCGCGAACGGGCCCGCGGCCGGCTGCCCGCTCGGATACCAGCCCACGGTCGGGCCGTTGTCGGGTTCGGGGACGGGATCAGGATCGGGCGGGGGGACCGCGGCCGCGGCCGGGATCAGGATCCCGGGCCCGGGAGCCGTTGAAGCTGGCTCGGGAGCCGCCGGGATCAGGGTTCTGGGCTCGGGAGCCGCGGGGGCTGGCCCGGGAGCCGCTGGCGGGGGTGGCGGCGGTGAGGAGGCGCCGAAGCTCGGCGGGATCCCGCCCGGGCTGGCCTGGTCCCCGTAGTCCCCAGCCGAACGGCCGTCACTTCCGCTCACGATGTTGCCATCTTCCCCAGGTGTCCCCGACTGCAGTTCCTTACCTGCCGCCCCAAGGGGACCAATTGTATGGGTTTGACACAGGCGGGTACCGGAACTCCCGGCAGACGGCCGGGATCTAGGCCGACAGGGCCGAACGGGCCGCGGAAACCACGCCCTCCCGGTACGAGGAGCCGAACAGGCACGCGTGCACCAGCAGGGGATGCAGCTGGTGCAGCGGGATCCTGCCCCGCCAGCCCGCCGCCAGCGGCGCCGTGTCGTTGTAGCCGGCCAGGATGCGGTCCAGGTGGGGCGCGCCGAACAGGTCCAGCATGGCCAGGTCGGTCTCGCGGTGCCCGCCGTGGGCGGCCGGGTCGATGAGCCAGCCCCGGTCGCCGGACCAGAGCACGTTCCCGGCCCAGCAGTCGCCGTGAATGCGGCTCGGCGGCTCGGGCGGCCCGGCCAGCGATTCGATCCGCTCCGTCACCGCCTCGACCAGCCGCCCGTCTTCGGGGCGCAGCGCGCCGGCGTCCACCGCCATCGTGAGGTAAGGCAGCAGCCTGCGGCTGGCGTACCAGTGCGGCCATCCGGTCCCACTCGGCGTGTTGTCCAGCGGCAGGCTGGCGATGAACCCCCGCCACGGGGCGCCGAAGTCCGCGGCCCCGGCGGCGTGCAAACGGGCGAGTCCGGCGCCGAACCCGAACGCGGCCGACGGCGTGGGGTGCCCGGGCGGGATCATCGAGATGACGAGCGCGGTCTCGGTCACGGCCAGCACCTCGGGCACCGGGACGGCGTCCGCCTCGGCCAGCCAGCGCAGGCCGCTAGCCTCGGCCGCGAACGCGGCGCCCATCTCGGCCGGGACCGCCTCCTGCTCCGCGGCCACCTTGGCGAACGCGCGCTGCCCGCCGGGCAGGGCGATGATCAGGTGCTGGTAACCGTGCTGGGAACCGACGACGCGCGCCTCGCGCACGGCCAGGCCGGTCTGCCGCGCGATCCGGCGTGCGACGGACAGGCTCACCCGGCGGTCTCGAGCCGCCGGGCCAGCCGGGCGGCGATGACCGGCGCGGCCGCGCCGAGCAGGTCGAGCACGTGGCCGAACTCGTCCGGGCCGCCGCCCCACGGATCGGGGATGTCCCTTGTCCCGGTACCGGTCAGGCCGCCTACCTCACCAAACAGCCGGATCCGGTCCGTGGCCTCGCCCTGAGCCCTGGCCATCCGCCGAAGGTCCGCGAGGTTGCGCGAGTCCATGGCGAGGATCAGGTCATACCGGGACAGCCAGGACGGCTGGAACTGGCGGGCCCGGTGCGCAGAGCCGTCGCGGCCCCGGACCGCCAGCGCTGCCCGCGCGTCCGGATCCATCGTGTCGCCGACGTGCCAGTCCCCGGTCCCCGCGCTGTCCACCACGACCGCGCCGTCCAGGCCGGCCGCGGCCAGTTCGGCGCGCAGCACGGTCTCGGCCATCGGCGACCGGCAGATGTTGCCCAGGCAGACCAGGCAGACCCGGTACGGAGCGCCGGGTTCGCGCGGGGACGGCAGCTCAGCCGCTGATGGAAGGGCCATGACACCAGGATGCGGTACGGCGTGGCCTACTCGGCGGCCGGGTGGCCGCGCCCCGCCATGGCGCGCTCCTGCGCGGGCACCGCGGCCGGGATCCGGTCGGGTTCGAAGCGGGCATCCAGCCGGCGGCCCACCCGCCGGCCCAGGCCCTGCGCCGGGCGCTCCACGGCCAGGTACGTCACCGAGCAGATCGCGATGATCAGAACCAGCAAGCCCGCGGCGATCAGCACCTGGACACCGAAGGGGTGCTGGCGGGACGGGTAGAGGTGGTGGTAGGCCTCGATGACCAGCGGGTGCAGCAGGTAGAGGGAGTAGCTGATCAGGCCGAGCCAGGTCAGCACCTTCGGCCACCTGACGTGGCGGAAGGCCAGCCCGGCCGCGAACGTCAGGCCGGCCAGCATGAACGCGGAGACCCAGCGGCGGGACCAGAGCAGTTCGGCGTGCGCCGGCAAACCCCAGGCCCGGCTGTGCCACAGGCCGGCGGCGATGGCGAGCCCGAATACGGTTACCCCGATCGCGATGGCCCGGGGCCACGGGTACTGGCCTTGTTCGGCCCGGTAGAGCATGGTCCCGGTGAACATCAGGGCGAGGATCGACAGGGCCTCCCAGGGCCAGATCCAGCCGCCGTTGAAGGCGAGCAGCGTGATCCCCACGAGCGCGGCGAGCCCCGCACCGAGCAGCCGCGACATGCCGCGCGATGCGACCGCGAAGGCCAGCCCGGCCATCACGGCCAGGTCCGCCACCAGCGCGATCAGCCTCGGCGTGGCCACGTTCTGGGTGAAGAAGGCCCGCGGCAGCAGCCCGCCGATGGCGACCGCGGCGGCCGCGAAGCCCAGCGCGTACCAGCTGCTGCGCTTGTGCACCCGGGCGATGAACAAGGCGGTGAGCAGCAGGTAGAACACCATCTCGTAGGACAGCGACCAGACCACGTTGGGCAGGTTCTTGCCGTCCAGCACGTTCGACATCATCAGCAGCTGGGACAGGACCGAGGTCGCCGGGTCCGAGTTCTCACCGCGTATCGACCCGAAGTGGGCGAAGTAGAGCGCTACCGCGATGCCCACGGCCAGCAGGTACAGCGGGTACAGCCGGAACAGCCTGCTCACCCAGAAGGTCCGCACGCTGCCCTTGCGCTCCAGCGAGGCGGGCACGATGTACCCGCTGATGATGAAGAAGACGAACACGCCGTAGTTGCCCGGGTCGAACCACTGGTAGACGATGTGCCGCACGTGCTGGAGCACGTAGTAGCTGATGTGATCGAAGACCACGGCGAGCGCGGCCAGCCCGCGCAGCACGTCGAGCCAGGCCAGCCGGGTTCCTGTCGCGGCTCTTTCCGGCGCGGGGCGCTGCGGGGGCCGCAAGGGCTGCGGTGGTCCGGACACTGATCCTGCCTCGACTACGTCACGGCTGGTCATGAGTTCGTCACCCGCTAATACCCCGCTCTGCCCTTGCGTCTCTTACCTTCTCTGCACGTCCACATCTCGCGCGCGGTTCAGCGCACCAGGGTAATGGCGCTCACCCACCAGCGCAGGCCGTTACGCCGTTACAAGTACCGCGGGCCGTTCGGATTATGGGTGCTCGGAATCTTTTCTTCCGAACGTGCCGGGACCCTGCTACCGCCGACGGCCGGAGCCCGCCCGGGGGCCGGCGCGATTCGCAATGCGCCGCCGGTTGCTGCTACGATCACAGCGTTCTGAACGCGCCGCTAGCTCAACTGGCAGAGCAGCGGACTCTTAATCCGCGGGTTCGGGGTTCGAGTCCCTGGCGGCGCACCCGTACTGACCTGGGGTTTCGTTGCTCCAGGTCATTTTTTATGCGTCCGATTTATCCCCATGTTGGCTCCATGTTCGCTCGTGAGTCAGGACCTGTGCGTGCCGAGAATCTCGTCCATGGCTCACAGCACGGTGTCCATATGAACGAAATCGGCCGCAAGGATTCCGTGGCGATTGCTTCAGCCACCGGGAAGATCGGATTCCTGCAACAGTTCACGAGTAACAGGGAAGTGCTTCGCGCTGCTCTCGCTCGCGTCAACACCCAACCATCGGAAGAGCGCACGGTGAGTATGGGCAGTACCCCGATGTCTGAATTCACCGCGATGACGATCGAAAGCAAGCCCGACAGTCGTCAGAACAACGTGATGGCTGTTTACATCGACGAGTGTTTGAAACAGAGTGGTCCAAGTGCCGGAGATCGCCGCACCGCCATGGCTCTGCGCCTCAACTGCGAACGACTCGTACGCAGCAACGCGCGCAACGTTCTTACGCAGCGAGGTTTCGCCACCGAACGGATGTACGACTCGCTCGAGAGTCTCATGCGTTCGTCCGCGCGCTTACCGGGACGCAAGATCGTTTTCTTTATTTCGGACGGTTTTCTTTCGCAAGGTGGTCCGCTCGGCGATAACCTCTCAAACAAACTCAAGCAGATCACGGATGCGGCCCAACGCGCGAACGTCGTCGTCTATTCGATCGACGCTCGCGGGTTGATCTCGGGTACGCTCGACGCCACCAATAACGTCTTGCCTGATCCGAACGGGCGCATGGCGACACTCGACAGCACTGAAATACTCGCCACACAGGATTCGCTCAACGCGCTCGCGGCAGACACCGGCGGAAGGGCGTTACGGAATCAGAACTACTTCGATCGGTGGGTGGATAAAGTCCTCGACGAGACTTCGAACTACTACGTCGTCGCCTGGCGTCGTTCGA
>Ga0207689_10006632_pt1 | contig 10208 bp, 8 predicted proteins | sample KBSMisM52_FD_184312 | JGI IMG/M metagenome (GOLD analysis project Ga0207689, IMG submission 184312) | Miscanthus rhizosphere microbial communities from Kellogg Biological Station, Michigan, USA - KBS Miscanthus M5-2 (SPAdes) (version 2) | ecosystem: Host-associated > Plants > Roots > Rhizosphere... | reverse complement strand
GGAACTGTCGACCGGCGGTTTGTTCAATTCGGGCGCCGACATGACGTTGCTGCCTGCCGCGAACGCCTGGGCCAGGCTCTTGCGCGGAAATCCGAGTACACCGAGCGGCACGGAACGCGGCGGAGGCGGTCCATACAGCGTGCCGTAGACGGCGCCGTCCTCCGCGTTCCGGCATAGCCAGAGCGGTGGCAACGCGGTGCGCGAACGCGGAGGATCGGCGGGCGGGTTCGGCGGCGCCGTTTCGACGGGCGCGACGTCGACCGGCGCCGACGTCGCAGCCGCGGCGGTCTCGTCGGAGACGTGCAGCAGCGCTTCCGCATCGGCAGCCGCGCACGGCTGGTCCTGGTACGCGACTCCGCCCTGCGCCGTCGTGCACTTGTACACGACGCGCGCAACCGCGTCGGTCGCGAACAACGCGAGCACGAGCATGAATCCGACGGACCGACAGGACATGTGGCGACTCCGCGCACGATTGTAGCGCAGCGGACCCGCGGCGTACCTGGCAGCTGGGGCGTCGCGCCGTCGCGCCACTTTTTTCGATTATCATTGATTCGTCCCACGATGGTTTCACACACGACGCCCCTTTCGCCGGCGATTTCGAATGATGACAGCGCGCGGTGAGGCACCGACCAGTTTGATCGACCTGTACAGCGACACGAAGACGCGGCCGACCGCGGCGATGCGCCAGGTCATGGCGAACGCCGAAGTCGGCGACGAACGCGCGAACGAGGATCCGAGTGTCAACCGGCTGGTCGAGCGCTGCTGCGCGCTGCTCGGCAAGGAGGCGGCGCTGTATCTGCCGTCCGGCACGATGTGCAACGAAATCGCGCTCGTCGTCCATTGCCGGCCCGGTGACGAAGTGCTCTGCGACGTGACGTCGCACGTCATCCACTCCGAAGGCGGCGGGCCGGCCGCGCTGGCCGGCGTCATGCTGAACGCGATTGCCGGCACGCGCGGCGTGTTCAGTGCGGAACAGTTGCGCGCCCGGCTGCGCGCGGACGAGCCGAGCGCGCCGCGCCAGCGCCTGGTCGAGATCGAACAGACCGCGAACTTCGGCGGCGGCACGATCTGGCCGCTTGCGACGATGAACGAGGTGTGCGCTGTCGCCCACGGCGCGGGCCTGCTTGCGCATCTGGATGGCGCGCGGCTGTTCAACGCGGCCGTGGCGACGGGCATCGCGGCCTCGGAGCAGGCGCGTGCGTTCGATTCGGTCTGGGTCGATTTTTCCAAGGGACTCGGCGCGCCGGGCGGCGCGGTCCTGGCCGGCACGCGCGAATTCGTGCGCGAGGCGAATCGCTGGAAGCAGCGCCTCGGTGGGGCGATGCGTCAGAGCGGCATCATCGCCGCCGCTTGCGAATACGCGCTCGATCACCACGTCTTGCGCCTGGCGGACGACCATGCGAACGCGCGGCGCCTCGCGGCGGGCATTGCCGCGATCGACGGGCTGCGCATCGATACCGCTGCGGTCGAGACGAACCTCGTCTTTTTCGACGTGGTCGCGCCGGCGTGGAATGCGCAATCGCTGTGCGCGGCGTTGCTGCAACACGGCGTGCGCATGGGCGCGATGGCGGGGAGGATGCGCGCCGTGACCCACCTCGACGTAGATTCGGCGGGAATCGACGCCGCGCTCTCCGCGCTGCGCACGCTGCTGCGCGCCTGAAGGCGCCGCAGGTGCCGCCGGGAAGCTCAGGTCAAACCGCGATGCGGCGGTGTTCGCCGGACGTCGACATGCGGCTGTAGGCCAGCCATTCGTCCATCTGTTCGGCCGCACCGGTACCGTGGAACAGTTCGCCGCCGACGCGGACGGTCGGCACGCTCGAAACCCCGAGCGCAAGTGCGGCCGTCGTGCTGGCGCGCAACGTCGCCACGGTGTCGCTCGAGCCGAGAGCGCGGATCGGATCCTGGATTCCGAGCGCAAGCCCGACGGGGCGCAAGTCCTCGGCCAGAGTGCCTTCGCGTCCTTCGCCCCACAGGTGCGCGAAGATCGTCTCGATCGCGTGCCAGCTGCTGCCGGCCGCGACGCACAGGCGCAGCGCCGCAGACGAGTTGAATGGATAGGAACGAGGAAACGTCAGCGGGATTCCCGCAGCCTTCGCGCGCCAGCGCACGAAGCGTTCGACCGAGCCGTCGCTGCTGATCGCCAGGGCTTCGCTGTCCGCGACCGCCTTCGGCAGCGCCCGCGCGATGATCGGCACCGGCGTGACCGGCATTCGCGCCCGCCATTCGCGGACTTTCGTCAGCTGCAGGTACGAAAACGGCGACGCAAAATCGAAGTACCAGTACGCTTCCATCACGGCTCCAGCGGAGATGAGGCGCCAGGTTGCGGGCTCCGCGGATTCTACATGACTCTGTGAACCAATCCACATCCGTAATGTGACGCACGACACACTTTCCCTGTTTTGCCGAGGTGAGCCGACACAAGGCGTATTTCGGCGTCTGGACGGCCAGGAAGCTGTTCGAACGAGCCTCCGGCCGGGATCGGCGCGTTCAGCGGCGCCGTTCGACCGCGGCCGGAAGGTGCGCGATACGCTCGAATTCGGCGCCGGCGAAGCGGCCGGGATCGCCGAGCCAGTCGTCGACCATGGCCGACGCATCGTTGCCCCAGAACAGCTCCGTGCCGACGCGAAGAGTCGGCACGCCGAACACGCCGGCGCCGATTGCGGCATCGGTATTCGCGCGCAGCTGCGCCTTGGCCGCCTCGGAACGGGTCGCGGACTCGACATCATCGATGCCGAGCGACGCCGCTACGTCGGTCAATTCCGCGGCGGTCGTGCCGGGGCGGCCATCGCGCCACACGTGCGCGAAAATCGCCTCGACGGACTGCCACGTCGTGCCGGCGGCGATGCACAGCCGCAACGCCGCGATCGGGTTGAACGGATGCGCGGGTGGAAAGCGCAGTGCGATTCCGCTGCGCTGCGCCTGCCACTGCACGAAGCGATACGTGAACTCGCGCTTGCCGGGAGTCTCGGCCGGCCCGATGTTGCCGCAATGCTGCAGCACTGCGCCGAACACGATCGGCACGGGGGTGATCTGCAGTCGCGCCCGCCACTCCTCCACCTTGCGCAGCTGCAGGTACGAGAACGGCGAGATGAAATCGAAGTACCAGGTCGCTTGCATGGGAGACTTTAGACGTGAGACGTGAGACGTGAGACGTGAGACGTGAGACCTCTTTTGCCATCATTCTCGCGCAGGCAGGAATCCATTGTGATGTGTCAAGCCAATGTGCGCGACTTGGGCATCCCTCAACTTCCGCGTCTCACGTCTCACGTCTCACATCTCACGACGCTAGCGCACGGCGAGTAGCTCGCGGCGCATCCAGCGCGCGCGGCGGGCGCGGCCGGTCACGGCGGCGACGAGGTGGCGCGGGCGGATCGGCTTGGTCAGGTAGTCGTCGCCGCCGATGTGCAGCGCCGCGAAGCGCTTCTCCGTGTCGGAATCGCCGGACAGCATCACGACCGGCGTGAACGCCGTGCGCGGATGCGCGCGGAACAAGGACAGCAGCTCGAAGCCCGAGATCTGCGGCATGTACAGGTCGGCGAGGATGACGTCCGGGGTGAAGTCGTGCAATGCGAGAATCGCTTCCTCCGGCGTCGCGAGCGCGCGCGTCTCGAGGTTGTTGTGGCGCAGGACCGAAGCGCAGAACAGCCGCATCGAGTTGTCGTCGTCGACGATCAGGACGCGGTACGGTTCCGAACGATCGGCAATCAGCCCGGCGAGGCGCGGCGCGATGCGGTCCTGGTCCTCGGGCAGTACGAACACGACCTCGGCGCCGCTGCGCATCGCCGCGAGGCGCACGTCGAGCACGTCGTTGTCGGTGAACACGGTGATCGGCACGCGCGTCGAGGCGCTGTTTCCCTCATCGCCACGATGTTCGGTCAGCCAGCTCGCGAGCATGTCCGTGCTGATGACCAGCACCAGCACGACGCCGGCGTCCATGGCCTTGTCGATGTCGCGCACATTGTCGGACGAGTACACCATGTAGCCGAGCAGCTCGCAGCGCGAGCGCAGGAGGCCCAGATGCGCCATGTTGCGCCCGAGATAGTGCACGGTCGCCTGGATCAGCGGCAGTTCGTTCGTGGCGGGGCCGAGCACCGCGATTTCGATGCGCGCGCGATAGCGATCGAGTGCGTCCGCGGCGGCGTCGGCCAGGGCGCGCAGCTGTTCGAGCTGGGCATCGCCCGGGCGCAGTTCGGTATCGACGAACGAACTCAGGTAGGCGGTCAGTCCGAGCAGGGCTTCGGATAAATCGACGATACCGGAAGACTGCGCGCGATCGGCCAGGTGATCGGATTCGTCGTACAGCGCCTGAGCCGCTCCGGGTTCCCAGGCCGTGCCCAGCTCGCGGCACTCCATGCTCAATGCGCGCACGCGCATGCTCAGTTCGGGATCGATTTCGGTCGGCATCGCGTTGCGTCCAGACGGTACAACTAAAACGTCAGTGCAGGTTCTTGAACGTCTGCGGATCGAACGCATCGACCGCAACGACTTCGTTGCGCGCCGCGTCCGCCTCCTGCAGCCAGGCATATTCCTCGGCCGTGATGACGCCGGCCTTCAATCCCATGTCGTCGAGCATATACCCCGGCGCGCGGTCCAGCGTGCCGGCGCGCACGGCGTCGCGCAATTTCGTCTCGACCGGAATCGCGCGCACGGCCTTGTCGAGCGCCGCTTCGAGCGCGCCGAGCCCGACTTCGGTCGGCGGCGGCACGAACATGTCCTCGGTCAGGTTGATGCGGGCCTCGCGATCCTCGAGCAGGTCGCGAGCGATGCGCGCGCCGAGCTTGTCCGACGGCGGCCGGAAGCGCGTGCCGAGCGGGAATATCGTCCAGCCGAGCATGAACGCGGCCGGACGCATCGGCAGGCTTTCGATAACGCCGAGCAGCGCCTCCTGCACGCGATACAGGCAGTGATCGCCGCTCCAGCGCACCAGGTTGTAGTTCGCCGTGGTCTTCGCGCCGTCGTGATAGCGCTTGAGCGCCGCCGAAGCGAGGTACATGTAGGCGAGCGCGTCGGCCAGGCGCCCGGAGATCTTCTCTCGCCGCTTGAGCGAACCGCCGAGCGTGCCCATCGCGACATCCGACAGCAGCTCGAACGCGGCCGAGAAGCGCGACAGGTGCTGGTAATAACGCCCGGTGTCGGCCGTGTGCGGCGCGGCGGCGAGGCGGCTGCCGCTCCAGGCGAGCAGCTTCGCGCGGGTCGAATTGCGCGCGAGCAGGTTGATATGGCCGAACAGGGCCCAGTCGAATTTCTTCAGGTCGTTGTTCGCGATCGCGGTGATCTCGTGCTGCACGAACGGGTGGCAACGGATCGCGCCCTGGCCGTAGATGATCATCGAGCGCGTCAGGATGTTCGCGCCCTCGACCGTGATGCCGATCGGCACCGCGTCCCACATGCGCGCGAGCGAATTGCGCGGCCCCTTCTGGATCGCCGCGCCGGCGCGGATGTCCATCGCGTCGGTCACGACCTCGCGCATGCTCTCGGTCAGGTAGGCCTTCGCGATCGCCGAGAGCACCGCGGGTTTTTCACCGGCATCGAGCGCGCCGCAGGTCAGCGTCCGCGCCGCGGTCATCATGTAGGTCTTGCCGGCGATGCGCGCGAGCGGTTCCTCGATGCCCTCGAAACGGCCGATCGGCGTGTCGAACTGCTCGCGCACGGTCGCGTACGCGCCGCTCATGCGCGTTGCCAGCTGCGCGGCGCCGACGCTCAGCGCGGGCAGCGAGATCGAGCGGCCGGCCGCGAGACATTCCATCAGCATGCGCCAGCCCTGGCCGATGCCGGCGTTGCCGCCGATGATGCAGTCCATCGGCGCGAACACGTCGTTGCCTACGATCGGCCCGTTCATGAACGGCACGCCCATCGGGTCGTGGCGCTGGCCGATGTCGACGCCGTCGAGATCGCGCGAAATCAGCGCACAGGAGATGCCGAGATCCTCCTGGTCGCCGAGCAGGTGGTCCGGATCCTTGATGCGGAACGCGAGGCCGATCAGCGTCGACACGGGCGCGAGCGTGATGTAGCGCTTCTTCCAGTTCAGGCGCAGGCCGAGCACTTCCTTGCCGTCGATCATGCGTTTCTCGACGATGCCGGTCGATTGCGTCGCGGCGGCATCGGAGCCGGCTTCGGGTCCGGTCAGCCCGAAACAGGGGATCTCGTCGCCCTTGGCCAGGCGCGGCAGATAGTAGTTCTTCTGCTCTTCGGTGCCGTAATGCAGCAGCAGCTCGCCGGGGCCGAGCGAGTTCGGCACCATGACCGTGACCGCCGCCGCGACCGAGCGCGTCGACAGCCGGGTAACGACGCGCGAGTGCATGATCGCCGAGAACCCGTGTCCTCCGTATTCCTTCGGAATGCCCATGCCGAAGAAGCCGTTCGTCTTCATGAACGACCAGACGCTCGTCGGCAGGTCGCGCAGCTGCTGGATCTGCCAATCATCGAGGCGCGCGCACAGCTCGTTGACCGGGCCGTCGAGGAACGCCTGCTCCTCCGCGGTCAGGCCTTTCGGCGTGAACGCGAGCAGCTTGTCCCAGTCCGGGCGGCCGCCGAACAGTTCGGCATCCCACCACACCGTGCCGGCTTCGAGTGCAATGCGCTCGGTGTCGCCGAGCCGCGGCAGGACCGGCGCCATGATCTTCATCGCGAAGCGCGACACGAGGATGCGCCGCAGCGGCGGTACGCCGAACACGAGCGCGAGCACGATCAGGACGATCGCGCAGACCTCGAACAGCAGCGGCGATGCGACGCCGAGCACGCGCCAGCCGATCAACCACACCGCGGCAGCGCCGGTCCAGGCGAAAAATCCGTAGCCCAGGAACAGCAGCGTCGTGAGCAGCGCAGCCGCGATGAGCAAGATGATCAGCATGGTTCCCCCGCGCCGGTCGGCATCCGCGAAGCCGGTATCATCACGCGCGTGGGCGCAAAAGCAAAGCCGCGCCGCGTCAACCCTGCGCCTGGCCTACTGGCTGGCCTTCTTCAGGTCGTTCTTGTTCCAGTTGAACTGCATGCCGATGACGCCGGGCGCCTTGCCGGCCTCGAAACGCACGCGACAGTCGAACGTCTGGCTGTATTCCGTCGACAGGCCCTTGTCGAAGACGATGGTCGAGGCGATGTCGAGGACGTCGCCGGATTCCGCCTTGGCGCCGCGCGCCATGTCGGCATGGTCGAGGCTGAAGGATTTGCCGGCCAGCTTGTCGGCTATCGCCTTGCCGCACGCGTCGGCCGCCGCGTCGTTGCGGCTGGCGCCGCACGCGGACAAGATCAGGCAGATCGCCGCGCCCAGGCATCGTGTCGCGCGCATCATTCCCCTCCCGTTGCGCATCCGTGCGGCTGTGTCAATCGAAGTGATCGCAGGATCCTGGCACCTGATCGCCGGCCCCCCGGGGAGCGATCCTGTGCCGCCGCCTCCCCTTTTTCCCATCCGCGATCTAGACTGGGTGTGGCGAACGCGAGTTGTACCGCAATCGGACCAACCTCGCCAGTGTTGGAAGCGGGTCGTGGAGGCGCATGAAGGACAAGAACGAGATAGTCAGCAACTGGTTGCCGCGCTACACCGGCACGCCGCTCGACGAGTTCGGCGAGCACATCCTGCTCACGAACTTCGGCAACTACGTCGAAATATTCGCGCGCTGGCACGACGTGCCGATGCGCGGCATCGACCGGCCGATGCCGAACGCGACCGCGGACGGCATCACGCTGATCAACTTCGGCATGGGCAGCCCGAACGCGGCGACGGTCATGGACCTGCTCAGCGCGATCGGCCCGCGCGCGGCGCTGTTTCTCGGCAAGTGCGGCGGCTTGAAGAAGAAGAACGCGATCGGTGACCTGATACTGCCGATCGCGGCGATCCGCGGCGAGGGCACTTCGAACGACTACCTGCCGCCGCAGGTGCCGGCGCTGCCGGCATTCCAGCTGCAGCGTGCCGTGTCGACGATGATCCGCGATCTCGGCCACGATTACTGGACCGGCACCGTCTACACGACGAACCGGCGCGTCTGGGAACACGACGAAGCGTTCAAGGAAACGCTGCGGCGCACGCGCAGCATGGCCGTCGACATGGAAACCGCGACGATTTTCGCTGCCGGTTTCGCGAACCAGATTCCGTGCGGCGCGCTGCTGCTCGTGTCGGATCAGCCGATGATTCCGGAAGGAGTGAAGACCGAACTGAGCGACCGCAGCGTGACCAGCACGTTCGTCGAGAAGCACATCAAGATCGGCATCGAGGCGATCAAGCTTGTCCGCCGTCACGGCCGCAGCGTAAAGCACCTGCGCTTCGAGCAGGACCTCGACGTCGATGATTGATGCTGCGGCCGTTGCAGCGAAAGACTGAAACACGAAGCACACGAAGAACACGAAGAAGAGCAAAAAGATTTTTGAGCAAGCGAATCTGGTGCGCAACGCGCAAGGCGACTCGATGGTGTACCTTGCAGTCGTGAAGGCCGGTTCAACGTTTTAGTTCTGCATTCCACTCTTCGTGTTCTTCGTGTTCTTCGTGGTTCAATCTTTTGATCCTGTCTGTTGGTACCCCAGGAAGTCGAGGGCGGCCTGCAGCATTCCCGTCGTGCCGACGGTGAGTGCGCCTTCGTCGAGGAAGAATTTCGGCGAGTGATTGGTAGGCGCGGTGGCCGGGTCGGTGCCGGCCGGCGTCGCGCCGACGAAGAAGTAGACGCTCGGCGCGTGCGCGCCGATACCCAGGTGCGGGAAATCCTCGGCCGCGGTCCAGCGCGCCTCCTGCACGCGTTCCTTGCCGACGGTCTTCTCCAGGCTCGCGCGCACGCGCACCGTCAGTGCCGGATCGTTGCTGTTGACCGGGTTGTTCACGCCGACCGGAATCTGCGTTTCTGCCGTCGCGCCGTTCGCCATCGCGACGTGCTCTGCGAAATTCTTCAGGCTCGCGAGCGCCTGCTGGCGCATGTCCTCGTCGAACGCGCGCACGGTGCCTTGCAACTCGGCGCTGTCGGGCACGATGTTGAAGCGCTGGCCGCCATTGAAGATGCCGAACGTGACGACGGCCGGATTGCGGTTGAGGTCGAGCTGGCGGCTCACGATCGCCTGCGCATCGGTCACGATCTGTGCGGCCGTGACGATCGGATCCACGCCCTTCCACGGCATCGCGCCATGGCTCTGGCGGCCGTGAACGACGATGCGGAACGTGTCGGAACTGGCCATCACGCCGCCGGCGCGCACGCCGATGCTGCCGACCGGCAGCCAGCTGACCACGTGCATGCCGAGGATCGCGTCGGGCTTGAAGTCGTTGAAGACGCCTTCGCGCACCATCAGCGGCGCGCCGCCGACCTCGCCCGGCGGCGGGCCTTCCTCGGCCGGCTGGAAAATCAGCATGACCTCGCCGGGCAGCTCCTTGCGCAGGCTCGCGAGGATCTGCGCGACGCCGAGCGTCATCGCCGTGTGCGCATCATGTCCGCAGGCATGCATCACGCCAACCGGCTTGCCGAGGTACTCGCCTTTGGCCTTCGACGCGAACGGCAGGTCGACCTGCTCGGTGACCGGCAACGCGTCGATGTCGGCGCGGATCGCCAGCTTCGGTCCCGGCTTGCCGCCCTTGAGCACGCCGACGACGCCGTTATGGGCGATACCGGTGCGGACGGCGTAGCCCATTTTTTTCAATTCTGCAGCGATCAGCTGCGCGGTGCGCACTTCGCGATTGCTCAGTTCCGGATGTTCGTGCAGGTCGCGGCGCCAGGCCGTGATCTGCTTCAGTTCCGGCTCGACCAGCTGCGCGGGTTGCGCTGCGGATGCGCCGGACGCGGCGCAGGCGAACAGCAACGCGGCTGCGGGCAGGGAAGGGCGCATGGGATGATCCGATCAACAGGCGGGCGCCTATTCAATCGGAATGGGGCGGCGCGCACAAGCCGAGTTCCGTAGGGTGGGCCTTGGCCCACCGAAATTTTTCGCGTCGACCGAGGAGCGGCATCGCCGTAGGGTGAGGCCTTGGCCCACCCAATTTTTTGGCGCCCACCGAAGAACGGTGGGCCAAGGCCCACCCTACTAGTAGCGGGGCACCCCCGGATCGATCTCGCGCGACCACGCGTCGATGCCGCCAGCGACATTGTATACTTTTGCGAAACCGAGGCCGCGGAAATGCTCGGCCGCGCGTGCGCTGCGCGCGCCGGTGTGGCAGAGGAACGCGAGCGGCGTTTCCTTCGGCAGTCGCGCCAGCGCTTCGACGCCGTCGTCGAACGTGCGAAACGGGCCGGGCAGCGCCG
>Ga0207689_10006624_pt1 | contig 10217 bp, 8 predicted proteins | sample KBSMisM52_FD_184312 | JGI IMG/M metagenome (GOLD analysis project Ga0207689, IMG submission 184312) | Miscanthus rhizosphere microbial communities from Kellogg Biological Station, Michigan, USA - KBS Miscanthus M5-2 (SPAdes) (version 2) | ecosystem: Host-associated > Plants > Roots > Rhizosphere... | reverse complement strand
CACCGATGGACGCACTGGAGACGGAGGCATCACTGCTCGAGCAGCCGTGGATCCGCGACCCGTCGCGCACGATTGGCGATCTCGTGAGCGAAACGTCAGCACGTGTTGGTGAGAACGTGCGCGTTCGCCGGTTCGCACGGTTCCGGATTTCGGATGCGTGAAATGGAGAATGGGAACCGGGAACGGGGAACCGGGAACCGGGCGTCACTGTCATGCCGAGCGCAGCGAGGAACCGCGATCGTCCCGCTGGAGGGCCTCTGTTCCCGGTTCCCCGTTCCCAGTTCCCAGTTTACATCGCTAGCCCGCCGCATGTCGTCCACCTATCGTTCGACTCCATGAACGATCTTCGCGACCGTCTCCAAGCCGCACTCGGCGACGACTACACCGTCGAGCGCGAGCTCGGTGGCGGCGGCATGAGCCACGTCTTTCTCGCCACCGAGCGACGACTCGATCGTCAGGTCGTGATCAAGCTGCTGCCGCCCGACTTCGCCGGCGGCGTCAGCCTCGATCGGTTCCACCGTGAGATCCAGCTCGTCGCGAAGCTTCAGAACCCGCACATCGTCCCCGTCATCACCGCGGGTGAAGCCGACGGCGTGCCGTTCTTCACGATGCCGTTCGTGGAGGGGCGATCGCTGCGCGACATGATCACCGCGGGCACGGCGATGTCGATCACGGAGGGGGTGAACATCCTGCGTGACGTCGCGACCGCGCTCGCGTACGCGCACGAGCGCGGGATCGTGCATCGCGACATCAAGCCGGACAACGTGCTGCTCTCGGGTGGCGCCGCCGTCGTCACCGACTTCGGAGTCGCGAAGGCAATCTCGACGGTGCAGGACGACATCGCGGGCAGCATCGCCGGCGCGCTGCGCATGGCGCTCGCGACGGCGCCTAACAAGAAGCAGGGATTGGCTACGGGCACCGTACCGGCCGGAACCGAGGACCTCGCCGCGTACGACTTGTACCTGCGTGGCCGCTACTTCTGGCACCAGCGCGGCAATGACGCGCTGCACCGCGCCGCCGAGTACTTCGGCCAGGCTATCGACCGCGATCCGACCTTCGCGCGAGCATACGCCGGTCTCGCCGATGCACTCGGCCTCCTCCCCATCTACGGGTCGACTCCGGCGGACAGCGCGTACCCGCTCGCACGGAAGGCCGCGGAAAAGGCGCTGTCGCTCGACAGCACGCTGGCCGAAGCGCACACGACGTTAGGCTTGATCCTCAAGAGTACGGGCGAGTGGGAGCCAGCCGGCGTCGAGTTCCGCCGCGGACTCGCGCTCGACAGCACCTACGCGACGGGTCATCAATGGTATGCCGAAGTGCTGATCATCACGGGCCATGTCCGTGAGGCGGTCGCCGAGCTCGAGCGCGCGCGGGACCTGGAGCCGCTATCACCGATCATCAATGCCGAGTTGGGCTACGCGCTCGGACTTGCCGGTCGGTACCAGGAAGGCATCATGGCCGGCCAGCGCGCCGTGGAGCTCGATTCGACGCTCTGGACCGGGCACGCATTTCTCGCGTTCACACACGCGTTTGCAGGCGATTACGCGGCCGCTGCCCCGGGCTTCCTCCGGGCTGTCGCGCTCGGGCAGGGCCTCGACCCGCTCGTCGGCGCGCTCGCGTTCGTGCTCGCGAAGGGTGGTCAGACCGACAGCGCGCGTGCGGTGCTCGCGCCGGCGGAGGCGCGCGCGAAAGGGCGTGGCGGTTCACCGATCGCTATCGCGATGGCCTACATTGGTTTGGGCAACCGTGACGCTGCCCTCAGGTGGCTCACGCGCGCCGCACAGGAGAAAGACCCGTGGCTCTACGCGATGTCGATCAACGCCCCGATCTTCGACAGCATTCGCGATGACCCACGCTTCGCCAGCGCGGCGAAAACGATGAAGCTGGATCCCGCGGCCATGTCGAAGCCATCGAAGAGTACCTGAGGACACCACGAACGCTGAGTACGCAGGTCGGCGCGAAGCGCCGTCTGCGTCTCCAGCGTCCGTGGTTGATCTAGTCGCTTCGAAACGCCTGGCTCGGATCCACCCGGAGCGCGCGAATCGCGGGGACAAGGCACGCCGCCAACGCGGCAGCGAGCAGCACCCCGGTTGCGACAACGATCGTCGTTGGATCGTTAGGTCCGACGCCGAACAGCAGCGCCCGCAGCGAGCGCGTCAGCGCGAACGCGCCGAACAACCCCACGCCCAATCCGATCACCGCCATCCGGGCACCCTGCCCTACCACGAGCCGCAGGATGTTGCCCGGCGTCGCACCTAACGCCGCGCGCAACCCGATCTCCCGCGTCCGCTCGGCCACGTTCCCCGCGAGCACGCCATAGATTCCCGCCACCGCGAGCAGGAGCGCCGCCAGTGCGAAGCACGTGAACAGCGTCAACGCCAGTCGTCGCTGCGCCGTGGACGCCGCGACGACCTCCTCCATCGCCGCGATCTTCACGATTGGCTGCGCGGGATCGATCTGCTGGATCGCACGACGCACGGCCCCCGCCAGCGCGGTCGGGTTGCCCTGTGTGCGCACCACCAGCATCTCAGTATCGTCGGAGAAGAACCACTGTCGCTCGGGAACGTAGAACTGTTTGAGCTGCGTCGCGTCGAGTCCCGCGTGATGCACGTTCCCCGTGACACCAATGATCGTTCGAAACGGACGCTCGGGGCCGCCCATCCTGATCCGTTTCCCGATCGCGCTCTCGCCGGGCCACAGCCTCGTCGCCAGCGCCTGGCTCACGAGCGCGATGTGGTTGACCGTGTCACGCTCCTCCGCCGGTGTGAACGCGCGGCCGGCCACGATGCGGATCCGCATCGTGCTCAGATAATCGGCCGAGACGACATACCGATCCCCCGACGGCACCTTCGCGGGATCCGACTCAGGTTTGTCCTGCGCCTCGACACCATACATGTCGAGGTTACCGCCTAACGGCAGCTGATTCACGACGCCGACGCTCAGCACCCCCGGCAATGCCCGGACCGCGTCGCGTACCTTGTCATGGTAGGCAAACACATCCTCGTTGGCGGGGTACCGGGGACCCACCGCGTTGAACTCGAGCGTCAGCAGGTTCGAGGCGTCGAAGCCCTTGTCCACGTCGAGCAGCCGGATGACGCTTCGCGCGAGCAGCCCTGCTCCCACCAGAAGCATGAGCGCGAACGCCAGCTCCGCCACCACGAGGCCGGCGCGAACGGCGGAATGCGGCGTTCCCGTGAGGCGTCGACCGGCACGCAGGCCATCGGCAATGTTCGAAACTCGTCGCCCCCGACGCGGCGCGAGCCCCACGACCACCGTCAGGACGACGACGATCGCCCCGATCACGCCGAGCGCCGCCAGATCGAGGTGAATCGCGCCGAGCCGCGGGAGCTGCGGCGGGAGCTGCCTGACGAGTGCGGGAATCGCGGCCCAGGCAACGGCGAGCCCGGCGACTCCACCGAGCACCCCGATGAGCATCGCCTCCGTGAGCAGCTGCCGGGCGAGACGCGGTGCACTCGCGCCCAGAGCCGTTCGAATCGCGAATTCCTCCTCGCGCCTAACGAGCCGAGCGAGTTGGAGGTTCGTCATGTTCGCGATGGCGATGATCAGCATGAGCGCCACCGCCGTGCCGAGCGCGAGCAGCGCCGGCCGATACTGCAGCGTGACCTCCCGCAGTAGCGGTGCCACCAGCGCATCGGGCGAAGCGTAGTCCTCCGGATGCTCGGCTGCGATCGCCTTGTGAACCGTCGTGAGCTCGCTCTGCGCGCGCTCGACGGTTACGCCGGGCTTGAGTCGCGCGATCATTCGAAGGTGGCGGCAGGTGCGGCACGCGTAGGGATCGGTCACGGCATAGCCGAGCACCCGCCAGATTTGCGCCCCGGGCGCCGTAACGTCATCGAAGTCTTTCGGCATTACGCCAACGACGGGCATGGGCGTCCCGCCGATCGAGATCGGCTTGCCGATGATGGACGGATCGCCACCGAACCGGCGCTGCCAGAGGGCGTAAGCGATGATGACAACGCGCTGAGCGCCAGACACGTCTTCATCCGCGCGAAAATCGCGGCCGAGCATTGGCTGCACGCCGAGCGTGTGGAAGTAGGTGGAGGACACACGAAGGCCCTGCAGCCGCTCGGGCTCGCTGCCCTCCGACACCGTTGGCTGCCAGTCGCCTAACGCGGCAGAGCTTTCGAAGGTCGTGGAATGGGCGGCGTAGTCGCGGATCGTCGTGAACCCGACGGTCGAGCGCGAGCCATCCCGGTCTCGTTCCCACACGACCATCACCCGGTCGGCGTTGTGATACGGCAGCGGCTGGATCAGCACGGGGTTCGCGACGCTGAAAATGGCCGCCGTCGCACCGATCGCGATGCCAAGCGTGAGAACGGCCGCCGCAGTGTACGTCGGGGCGCGCGCGAGCAGCCGCGCCGCAAGCCGAAGGTCGGAAAGAAATGACGACATGAGCTCCACCTCTTTCGGGGCACGGTCGCGAAGGTGCCAGATCGCGACCAGCGTTTCGCGCCAGAGTCGCATACCAGTCAGCTGGCGCTCGATGAGGTCGCCCACGACAGCATCGGCGGTGGACGAAGGGAGAAATCGCTCCAGCAGACGGAACGGAAGCGGCTCCGGTCGACTCATGGCATCAGGTGGGCTCGAGTCCCACGTCGAGGCCAACCGCCATGCGTCGGAGCGTGGCGAGCGACGACTCGAGCGATTTTCGGCCAGCCGTGGTCACGGCGAAGCACCGTGTCCGTCGACCGCCGCGCTGTGGAGTCGGGTCGCCTTCGTATGAGCGAACGAATCCCTTCTCTTCCAGCCGCGACAACGTCTTGTAGACGGTGCCGAGCGTGAGATCGCGTCGCGCAAGCCGTACGATCTCCTCGTGCACCGGAACACCATACGCCGTTTCGCCGACGCGCAGGACGGCGAGGAGAACGATCTGTTCGAGCTCTCCGAGCATGGTCGCTCATTTGATAGACAATGTCGAGAATATACGCCGACGGCGATCTGCGCAATAGCACCGGCGATGATTCCCTATTGACCGATCGACCGCACCATCGCAATGTTCCTATTGGCCGTCAATAGGAACAGGACACATGCTGCGGACGCTCGCGATTCATCTCCGGTCGTTGTTCCGCCGCCAGGCCGTCGACCGCGAGCTGGATGAGGAGTTACGATCCCACGTCGACCGCGCGATCGCCCGGAACATTGCGCGGGGGATGACGCAGCCCGACGCGCGCTACGCGGCGCAGCGCGAGTTTGGAAACCTCACAGCGATCACCGAGGAAGCGCGCGACGCGTCGCGGTGGCAGTTGATCGAGCAAATGCGTCAGGACGTCCGCTACGCCGTGCGTACCATGCGAAAACGGCCGGTATTCACCGCCGTGACTGTGTGCTCCATCGCGTTAGGTAGCGGTGCGGCCGTCGCGCTGTTCGCGGTCGTGGACGCGACGCTGCTCCGCCCACTGCCCGTCCGGGATCCGGGACAGCTCGTGGCATCTCACGGCGGGAGTTATCCACTCTATCGGCGCTTCCGCGATCTCCATCAGGTGTTCGCCGACGTTGCCGCGGTGTCGCTCCTCGATCGCTCCAACGTCACCGTGGGTGGCGATGAGTCGAGCATCGACCGCGGGCTGGTCCGCGTCCAACTCGTTTCCGGTAACTACTTCTCCATGCTCGGCGTGCGAGCGTCGAAGGGGCGCGCCCTCACGCCCGATGACGACCGCGTACCCGGCGCGCACCCGGTCGCCGTCTTGAGCGACGGCTACTGGCGCCGCCGCTTCGGCGGCGCGGCGGACGTCATCGGTCGCACGTTAGGCCTCAACGGCACGACCTACACCGTCGTCGGCGTCGCCGTACGTGAATTCACAGGCGAGACCACCGGACGTCCCGTCGACATCTGGCTTCCGATGATGATGCAGTCCCAGGTCATGCTCGAGATGCCCGGGCTCCTCGACCGGAACAACGGATGGCTTCACATCATCGGTCGCATGAAGCCGGGCGTGACAGTCGGTCAGGCACAGGCCGCGGTGCAGCCCACCTACCGGGAAAACGAGATCGCCTTCGCCGGCTCCGGAGCGACACCGCAGTTCATCGAGAGCCTGCGCACCAATCCCTTCCTGCTCGTCCCGATCCAACACGGCTACTCCCGATCCCGGGACGCGCTCGAGCGATCGACGGCGATCCTCGTCGCGATCGTGGGCGCCGTGCTCATCATCGCGTGCACGAATGTCGCTGGCTTGCAGCTCACGCGAGCCGAAGCGCGTGGGCGCGAGATGGCCATCCGCCTCGCCATCGGTGCGGCCCGCGAGCGAATTCTTCGCCAGCTCCTCACCGAGAGCGTCGTCCTGGCAACGATCGGCGGCGTGTTGGGCGTCGCCATCGCCGTGGCGCTGACTTCGCTGCTGTCGACCACGGTATCGGTCGGCCCGGTGCAGATGGACGCCCGTGCTCCGTCGTCGTGGATCTCGCTCGATGTCTACCCGGATGCGCGCACGTACATCGTCGCCGCCGCAATCTCGCTCGCCACCGGCATTCTGTTCGGCCTTGCGCCGGCCTTTCGCGGCTCCAGAGTGCCGCTCGCGCCGTCGTTGATGGGCCGAGGGAGCGGGTCGAGCTCGCGCGTGGGAAGCGCGCGTCTCGGACGGCTGTTCGTGATCGCGCAGGTTGCGCTCACGCTCGTGCTCGTGATCGTGACCAGCCTGTTCGTCCGAACGCTCCTCAAGCTGCGCGCACAGCCGTTAGGCGTCGACCGAACGCATCTGCTGCTCGTATGGACGGCACCAGGCCAGGCCGGACGCTCCGGTGAGCGACTCCCCGATTTCATTCACGCCGTGCTCGACTCCGTGTCGCGCGTTCCCGGCGTGAACACGGCTACGGGCACCAACCATGGGCTTCTCGAAGGCGATGATGGCGGCGGGGCGAGCGAATTGCTCAACGTCTCGGGGGTGTCGCCGAAGGCTGGTCTCATGGTGATGCGCGATGCCGTGTCACCCGGATTCTTCGAGACCGCCGGTATGCCGCTCATCGACGGGCGTGACCTCAGCGAACGCGACGTGAACGGTGCTCCACGTGTCGCCGTGATCAACGAGACGATGAGCCGTTTCTTCTTTGGCGGCGCAAGCCCGATCGGTCGCCGGCTCGGGAGCGGGGACGCGGAAGTCGAGATCGTCGGCGTCGTGAAGGACGCGAAGCACGGGACGCCCCGCGACCGGCGTGGCATCTGGTACGTGAGTTATCGCCAGTATCCGGGCCTGATGCGGAACCTCTGCATCGTGATCCGAACACGCGCGGATCCGAAATCCATTGTCGCGCCGGTGCGACAGGCACTTCACGAGATCGATCCTCTGCTGCCGATCCTGCGTGTCGACACCGTCGAGGAGCAGCTCGACGACGCACTCGCACAGGAGCGGACAATCGCCTCACTTTCGCTTGGCTTCGGGAGCTTCGCCGTGCTGCTCGCGTGCATCGGCCTCTACGGAGTCGTGGCCAGTGCCGTCACACGTCGCACCAACGAAATCGGCATCCGGATGGCACTCGGCGCATCGACACGGAGCATCCTGTCGATGGTCGGGCTCGACGTGATTCGCGTCGTGCTCGCTGGACTGATGGTCGGTGCGCCACTCACGCTCATCGCGCAATCGATGATCGCGAGCCATCTGTACGACGTTGCCGTCAGCGATCGTGTGACCATCGCCGTCGCAGTGCTGACGCTTGCGGGCGTGGCAGCGCTCGCCGGTTTTCTTCCTGCCTATCGCGCCGCCCGAGTCGACCCGAATACCGCGCTGCGCTACGACTGAGCCGCGTCGCTACTTCCTGCCGGCTGCGTCCACCGTGTGCGTCGCGTCGGCGCCCTCCCACTTCACGTCGGCCGTGGGACCGTAGGTGGCGGGCACGGCTCGACCCATCATGCGCAGATAGACCGTGAGCTGCGTGCGGTGGTGAGCGGTGTGAAGCACGCGACGCCAGAAGATCCACCCCCGTGCCCGCTCGACGTCGAAGAACGCGACGCGCTCCATCCACCACTCCGCTCGCTTGGCGGCGAGGAAGTCGAGCCGCGGCATCGCCAGCTCGACGAGTCGGTCAGCGGCAGACCGAACGGTGATCGATGGTGGGAGCACATCCTTCGGCGCCGGCTCTGGTACGCCAAGGAACTCACCGAAGAAGCGACGTTCCGACAGGAGTTGGTGCTTGAGAATGTCGCCGACGGTGCTCGCTCGGTCGTGTGGGCGAAACGCGAGATCTTCATCCCGAAACTCGCGCCACACCGATGCGACCTTGTTCGTTTCGCTCGCGTACGTGTCGAGCGCCGGTTGAAGGAGCGGCTCCGCTGCAGTGGGTACGACGTGATCCGGGATGGCGGTGTAGGCGTAGGACAGCGGCATTGAATGCTCCGAGGCTGGAGTATGCGAGCGTCCTATCAAGACTGCCCATTCCGGGGCGGATCGCAATCCGTGCGAATCGCTGGCAGGCTCCGTGCACGCTTGACGGCGCCAACGATCGTCGTAGCCGCTTCTCATGCGGCCAAATCCCGATGGAGGTCTCATGAGCACCCCGGACCGCGACCTGCGCGTGCTGGTACTCGGCGCTTCACTCTCGAGCAAGTCGCTCAACAATCGTCTCGCGGCGTTCGCGGCGAGGCTCGTCACCGAAAAGGGTGGCACGTCCGAGCTCGCGAATGTCGGCGACTTCGACTGCCCGTTTTACGACCACGACATCGAGGTGGAGGCGGGCCCGCCGGTTGGCGCACACCGGTTCTGCGAGCGCCTGAAGGCTGCCGACGCGCTGATCGTCGCGTCGCCGGAATACAACGCGTCGATGCCGGCGGCGATCAAGAATCTGATCGACTGGGTATCGCGCTTTCGCCCACAGCCGTTCAACGGCAAGCAGGCGCTACTCATGTCCGCGTCACCCTCCATGGTCGGCGGCAATCGCGGACTCTGGGCGCTCCGCGTTCCGTTCGAGCACCTCGGGACCCGCGTGTACCCGGACATGTTCTCCCTCGGCCAGGCGCACCAGGCATGGGACGGCGACGCGTTCAAGGAAGCCGCGATTCAGGAGCGCCTCGATCGCACGTTAGGCTGCTTCCTCGATCTCGTCGAGGCGACCAAGCATTACCCGCGGATCAAGAAGGTCTGGGTCGAGTTCCTGGGCGAGCACCCGAACGCCGCCACCGATCGCATCGAGGAGTCAGAGGAAGCGGCGTGACTCGCCTATCGAGGTCACTTGGCGCGTTTCGCGGTGAGCTGGCCCGTTGCGCGACCGCCGAAGTCCATCGTGCCGCTGAGCGAATCGCCCATGACTGTCGCCTTCACCGTCACCAGGATCTCCTGCGAGTCTCCGGGAATGGAGTAGCTATAGGTGAGATCCTTGCCCTTGATCGTGCCTCGGAGTGGGAACTCTTCGCCGGATGGACGCTTGACGGTCCCGCTGACCGAGTCGCCCTTCACGGCGAACGTGAGCGTCGGCGCTCCGCCGCCGCCGTTAGGCAATGTCACCGTCGCTTTCCACGTCCCCGCGATCGACTTCGCCTGCGCCGCCTTGGACTGTGCCGCGACCGGGTGCGACACGAACATCATGACCGCAGCGAGCAGTAGCAATGCAGATTTCATCGATCCTCCTGGCGGTGGTACGAAGATTGGACACGTGCGTCGCGCTCATGGATTCCTCAGCTCGGGCGCGACGTTCCGCCCCGTGATCAGCGCGACCACGGGACGCGAGTGCGCACCCGTGGCCTGCAGCAACGCGGCAACCGACGCGGCCGCCGACGGCTCGGCCACCACATCATCGCTCGCCAGGAGAAGGCGCATGGCGTCGCGCATTTCTTCGCGGCGATTCTTGCGCCAGAGCCAGATCGCGACCCAGAGCACCGCGAGAACGAGGAGGTATTTCATACGGGAGGCCGGGCCAGCACCACTTCGAACACGAAGCGGGAGCCCACGTAGGCCAGCAGCAAAAGGGCGGAGCCGGCATACAGCACGCGCCGCGCCGTACGGCCGCGCCAGCCGAAGCGGGCCCGGCCGGTCAACAGGATCGCGAAGGTGAGCCAGGCGAGCACCGAGAAGGTGGTCTTGTGGTCCCACTTCCAGACACGGCCCGCGGCGCCGTACAACTGTTCGCTGAACAGCAGGCCGGCCAGCAGCGTGGCCGACAGCAGCACGAAGCCGGCGGTGACGAAACGGAAGGTAAGCCGCTCGAGCGTGAGCAGCGGCACGCCGCCCTGCGGTTCGGCGGTGGCGAGCCGGATCTGCTTTTCGGCGCGGGTG
>Ga0207689_10006623_pt1 | contig 10217 bp, 10 predicted proteins | sample KBSMisM52_FD_184312 | JGI IMG/M metagenome (GOLD analysis project Ga0207689, IMG submission 184312) | Miscanthus rhizosphere microbial communities from Kellogg Biological Station, Michigan, USA - KBS Miscanthus M5-2 (SPAdes) (version 2) | ecosystem: Host-associated > Plants > Roots >... | reverse complement strand
ATTGTCGTGCCGCTGACGTTGAGCGTGCCGGCGCCGTTTCCGATGCCACCACCAACGGGCGATCCGCCTCCCGATGTGGCGTTGCCACTTATGACGCAATCCGTAACGTTAGTAACGTCACCAAAGCCGCCGGAGATAATCCCACCACCACCGACACCGTTTGTTTCATGTCCTCCGGAAATGGTGACTCCGGAAATACTGAAGTTGAAATTGCCGACCAGGTTCGCATCAACGCACATAACGCGATCGTTTGGCGTAGTCTGATGAATGATTGTCGTAGCTGCGCCAGCGCCAACGATCGAAGTATTGTTACCAGCGATGTTCAGGTCGCCAATGTTCTCGTCGAGACAGAAACCAATTTCCGCGCTGCCGTCTGTTGTTAGGTTATAGGTTCCAGCGGGGAGATTGATGGTTGTACCAGAGTTGGCATTCGCGAAGATCGTTGCGCCGCGCAAACTGCAATCATTTGGAGCGCCAGTACAGGCGGATGCGGTGAAACTATCGTCTGTACGATCGACCGTGATCGTTGCGAACACAGGAGAACTCGGCAGGGGTGCCGCGTTCAAGCTGTGCGCAGCTGGTCGCTTCATCCGATCTGCGCGCAACGCGTTCGGGGAAGTCTTTACTCGCAACGACGCGTCATTGCTCTTTGATTCAGCACTCCGTGCCGTTAAGAAAAGCACCGAAGCACTTATAGAGACGATCGCTATCATGGCGATCAATAAAGACGACGATGGGGATGTTCTCAAGGAACGGGGTCGTTTATTGTTTCTCGCGAGAGACATATAGACTCCTTGTCGGGGGCTCCGGTCGGGCCAGTTTCAGTTTCAGAACTTTTAGACAGACTGCGAGGCAAACCGAACTACATGAGGCCTCGAGTCACCTTGCGAGGGTGAAATCTAAGGTGACTATCGGCTGTGATTCACTAACTTCATACATGTCAGACAGACATCAACTGCGCGGCGGGAAAACTCCCTGCATTGCGATGATGAACGTCAAGACCAGGTACGGATGCATGTTGTTGTGCGGAAGGCTCCCTCCCGCAATGCCACCTGCCAGCGGGTTCATTATGCTTCCCGCCGAGGCCGAATAGATATTCTGCGCTTGCCTCAATACAGACATTGAGGCCCACGTTGCATTTGCAGGACTGTTGGCAGCGCCTCCTGCGGCGTTACCGACAGCCTGATGCGTGTGCAAAGGTATTTCCGACTGAAGAAGAGTGACAGACTGCTCACCACCCAACTCGCCAAGATCCCTGAGAGACAAGCCAGCACCTTGCCCCCACATCATGGGTGCGTTGCCAGCCATATCTGGTAAAGCAAACGTGCTTTTACCGTCGCCGCCGTACGTCGTTCCCAGCAAAGAGAACAACGCGGTGTTTTGAGATATAGGCATTAATTGCCCATCGCAAGTCGCCCAACCGGTCGGGGCGAAGTTTCCAGCGAAGATTCTAATTTCAGCTACAAACGGACTAGACATTCTTCAACTCCTTCCAGTTAGTTTTGGCTCGGGAAAATACCTACCAAAGCAATGATGAAATTCAAGACCAGGTAGGGGGAGGTGTTCTCGTGCGGCTGGCTACCACCAACCGGGGTAGTGGCCTGCGCCAACAGTGCTGTATTCGGTGCCGCCGTCGAGTAAATGCTCTTGCCTCCATCTGCCCAGTAGTTGCTCGTCACCACGCCCAGGTTGGCACCGCCCGCGGTACCGTTGCAGTTGGGAATGTGAGTGTGAGCGGCCAGCTCAGGAAGAGTGAGCGTGTGCGCAGTCTCTCCACCTTTCTCACCCAAAACAAACCCCTGTCCTGTGTATATCGGAGTTCGCCCGCGAAGATCCGGAAGCGCAAAGGTAGTTTGACCGTTGCCACCGTAAACCGTACCCAGTATCGAAAACAGCGCCTGGTTTTGGTTTATCGGTAAGAACTGCCCGTTGCAGAAGGCCCATCCCTGGGGCGCGAAGTTCCACGAAATAATCTTAATCTCACCTAAATATGGTGTGCCCATGTCGCCTCCTTATTGATGCGGGAAGATCCCGAAGAGAGAAATGATGAAGCTGACGCACAGGTAAGGGATCATGTTGTCGTGCGGCTGAGAGCCCCCACTGGCACCCAGGGCCTGCGCATTCAGGTTCGACGCCGGTAATGCACCGATAGCAGCGTTGTAAGCGGCGCCGTCGGGAAAGTTGGCCCAAATGGCATTGGCCGGAGTCGTCGAATTCCCATTGGCAGTGCTGCCCGTCGGCACATGGTTGTGCGAGGGAATCTGGTTTACCGTCAGCGTAACACTCTCGACTCCTCCCTTTTCTCCCTGTTGAAAATTGCTCCCCACGTGCATTGGAACCCGACCTTGAAGGTCAGGAAGCGCAAACGTCTCTTGTCCATCACCGCCATACGTCGTCCCGATGAGGTTAAAGAGCGTCTCGTTTTCCGAAATCGGCATTAGCTGCCCCTGACAAAAAGCCCAGCCGGCGGGAGCAAAATTGCCGCCAAACATTCGGATCTCTCCGACATAAGGATTACTCATACTTACTCCTCTCGTATTTCTGAAGCCTGACGTAAGGTATCTATCGGGCTTTCAGTCGATTAAAAACAGCCTCGTAGTCGACTCCTTGCTCGTCTTTTCCGATGGGCACTAACAAAATTTCAAACGCGCCCATCACATCGTGTTCAAGTCGGTAAGTGCTCTGTCGTAAGACAAACTCTCCCGGACCTTTGAAAACGATCGAAAAGCCTTCTGCCCCGTTGCTTACAATCAAATCTGAAACTCGGCTCAGTTTGAGTTCAATTGGATCTAATCCCTCAACAACAAGCGTGAACTTCGTATCGATCTGATCGGCAAACGCTTCTTGAGTGAGCGCTTCAGTCACGAGTTAAACCTGCCTCACTTGTGTCTTCAGCACCCTCGCTCGACTTTGGAGACCATTCCATTGCGAGGTAAAAACCTTCTTCACGAATCTCTTTGAAACCAAATCGCGAGTACAACCTAAACGCCGGGTTGTAACCTTCCACATGCAACGTAACTTTCTTTCCTGTTTCTTCCGCTTCAGCCATCAGCTCTTTTATAAACTTCGACCCGACACCCGCGTTTCTGTGTTCCGGTAAGAGCGCAATATCCATCAAACAGATTTCATCGGCTGAGCGGTCAACAATCATCCGACCGATCGCTAGCTCATCACGCATTACCACGAGCCACTCAGCTTGAGGTCGATTTTGAAGGTACGAGGCACGTTGCGCATTGAACTGCATTTCCAAAAACGACCGCTTCTCTTCCTCGCTCCAGGGAACAACTGACATTTCGTCAGCCCGGGTACTAGCGTAAACCTGAAATGAGAAAGCATCGTCTTCTGAAGTAGCTGGACGTAACGACAAAACCATAAGTGGCCATGAAGACAAACAACAGCCCAGGGACTATTTGGTCGTAATGATTGCTTCGTAGTTTCCCGAATCGTGTTTACCGATGGGGACAATGAATAGCGTGAACTGTTCGCCTTTTGAATGTTCGATGACGAAGGTGTTTTGACCTAAGCGAACGCCTTGACTGGTATCCGTGAATAGCAGCGAAAAGCTTTCGCGCCCGGCCATCTTGCGACCCTTAGTAGCCTTAAGGTCAGTGATTTTTTCCAAAACGACCTCAACCCTATCAAGTGGGCCACCATGTATGAAAAATGTTGAGTTGAGGTAGGGAAGAAAGGCCTGAATGCTGTAGATCTCGTGGAGGCCAGGAGACTTTCCTTTTGCTGCGCTAGCAACTACTGCAGGGACTCCAGCACCCAGTGCACACATAGTACTAACTCGAAGGAAATTTCGACGCGACGTGGCCATTTTTCCAACCTCCTAGGCGTTTTGTAAGAAGAAAGGGCTGCACCAAGGAACTAAACGTGTTCCTGTTACGTGAAGCAATACTGGCAGGATCTTTCGTCGGGGGTAGCCGTCCCTTTGTACAGGGTTTAGGCCGAAAGATCTTGATGAACTTATTGGATTCCCAAACGCCTTCGAGATGGAACCATTTGCGGGGCTATCGGGAATGGTGCGAGCGCAATATATATCGAACCGAGAATGATTACAAGCAAAGAATCTTGCTCGCTTACATTTTCGTCAAGGGCTTTGATCCCTTCAGTTAGATACCAGAAACTTTACGGGGCTTGTTCATAACGAGTGCCATGAAGAGGTCTAACTCAGGTGTGAAGTGGTAGCCGCCACGCAGTGGTGAAAACGACACGCCGATCAAATTAAGCTTGTTTGCCGCTTGACCATATTGTCGCTCAAACTCGTAGCTGGACCAGGCTGAGTAAGTCATTGCCGGGAGATCATGACTGCGAAGAATGTGATTCAAACATAAAATCCTCAGTTCACGTCCGTCCAGTATTGAAACCTGATCGTTTGCCGCTAAGAAGTTCTTCAAAGGAACCAATTCACATTCGAATCCTATTTGAGTTGCACATTTCTTTACGTGTCCAAAGTGAATTGAAAACTCCTCGTGATTCAATTGCACAGCCTGGACCGGGTATGAGTTCTCACCACCATACTCCGTAACGATGAAGCGGCCGCCCTCGTGCAAATGCTTCCAGGCCCGTTCCAAAAACTCAAAGACACCAGAATTGACTAGAAACTGATCTGTGTTGGGCGGCGTCTCAAGCGAATACTTCTCAACCCATTGAAGACCTGGCCCATCCCACGCCTCGCCATTCTCGTCGCGGGTACATCGAACTTCTGCGACGGGAAAGTCAGCAATCACTTCGTTGGAAACAATTAGGTCAAATGTCCTGCCAGGAAGGTCAAACTCCGTCGCATTCTGATGGAAGTGCGTAACTTCAAAGCCACGTTCTGCCAGCGCTCGTTTCTGGTGTTCAATCAAGACTGGCGACAAATCGAGGATGTGATAGTTAAGGTCGATCCCTCTTCGTTGCGATTCCTCGATGAACGATGAAGCAAAAGATCCTGTTCCTCCCCCGACTTCCAGGATATCCAACTCTTTCTTTTCGATTGGGCCAAGAGCCGAAGCGCAGAACCTGGCCCCGTAGCTGAGCCCCTCGAATACTTCGCCAGGGAATCGAAACGCGTGATTAATCGTGGGCTCGATTTGATCAAACTCCCAACCACCATCTTCGATACCACGCAAATGAAACTCTGTGACTGAATCAATTTCGCTAATTGACTCTGCTTCGCTTGCGTGAAACAAATCTCTGCCAATGATGTTGCATGGTTTGAATGGATTGGCACAGTCTTCTTTGTTCGAAGTCAGCTTGATGAGCTGTCGCTCGATGGTGGTCAGAAATTCCAATGCTTCATTCGCATCACCTGGGTTCGCATCTACGTGCTCGAGGATCTGGCGCAAGGTTTTTGTTCCATCAGCGTTCGCGAAGATGTCGGACGGCAAAGGCGGAAGAGGTTCTTCAATAACTGTTGGCAGATCGTTTTGTCGGCGTCCGAATACATACTCGTCCATCGGAGTCCGAACCACGACAATTTCGCCGTTCGCTAATCGATAACCGACCGCGGGGTTTTGCAACGGCCGAACAACATAGTGATCCAGAAATCTAACGATGGGGTCCTGATCGGTCTCGATCAAAAAACCGAGATGAATCAGATTTACAAACTCCGTGTTTGGAACTGGCTGATTCTCTAACTGTGCGAGATCGAGGTGCACGTCGCCCTGCTTGCGCACGGCTGTAACAAACATTTGCAGACTCGGGGTGAATTCGACAATTTCACCCGTCAAACGATGAAAGAGTCCGTACTGAATTGCTCCCCTGGTCAGACGATTCTCAATAGTTACCAGGTAAGGACTTAATTTGTAGGCGGTCATCTTTAAAGGCAGGACTAACTATTTGCTCTTCATCTTTTCTTTTAGCTGAAGATTTCTGATCAACCTGTGTAAGTAATTTGGATGGACGCCGAGCAATTTCGCCGCATCGGTGTAGTTCCCATGTGCCTGATCCATCGCATTCAGAATAATGCGTCTCTTTGTTTCTACCACGGCTTCGTGATAGCCGGTTGGTGAAGCTCCGATCTCACGTTCAAGAATTGCTTCCGGTAAATCTTCTACGAGAATCAGTTCCGTATTGCCTAATACCACCGCGCGCTCAATTGCGTTTTCCAATTCGCGAACGTTACCCGGCCATTCGTAGTCGAGCAAATAGGCTCGAGCCTCTTCTGAAATTCCGTTTACTCGTCGATTACATTTGGCACTGTACTTCTGCGCAAAATAATTCGCGAGTAACGGAATGTCTTCCTTCCGGTCTTGTAGTTTCGGCATTTCAAAAGAGACAACGTTGAGTCGATAAAAAAGATCCCGACGAAATTCTTCCGCTTCGATTGCCTCTTCAAGATTCTTGTTTGTGGCTGCAAGGAGACGCAGGTCCACCTTGATTGTTTGCGTTCCCCCAACGCGCTCAAATTCGCGTTCCTGCAACACGCGTAGCAGCTTGATCTGCAACGACGAGGACAGTTCTCCAATCTCATCAAGAAAGACTGTGCCGCCATCAGCTATTTCAAGGCGACCTTTCTTTTGAGCAATCGCGCCCGTGAAGGCGCCCTTTTCATGACCAAAGAGCTCGCTCTCCAAAAGTGTTTCAGCTAGCGCAGCACAATTCACGGCCATGAAGGGTTTGCCTTCGCGCTTACTGTTCCGATGAATTGCGCGAGCCGCCAACTCTTTTCCCGTTCCACTCTCCCCCACGATCAAAACAGTGGAATCAGTTGGCGCTACTTTGGAGATGAAGTGATAGACACGCTGCATCGCGGCGCCTTCCCCGACCATGTTGTGTTCGAGGTTTACATCGTCCAGCAGACGACGGTTTTCACGCTCGAGCCACTCGATGTGTCGCGCGTTCTCAATCGCCACGGCGGCAATACACGAAATTGCCGTCACCAGTTGAAGGTGGTCTTTGTTGAAATTGTCGCCTTTCAGCGATGTATCGAGATACAAGACACCGAGCTTTCTGTCGAGCATTACTAGTGGCACACACATCACGCTCAACGCTTGCGAGGCAATCATGCTTTCGCTCGAATGTCCGTCACTGCCTATATCGTTCGTCAGCAGTGCAACTCCATCGCGCAAAACTTGCTGAGCGATCGTCTTACTTACAGTGACTGCTTGATCTTTTCCCAAGGCACGATCGAGCGCGAAGACCAGGTTATCGTCGAGTTGATCGTCCTGGGTGAGAAGAATCGCGCCATGCTGCGCTGGCACAACTTCGAAAAGCAGCTCAAGCAGCCGTTGCTGAAGCTCTTCGATTCCGCGAATGGCATTGATCCTGGTGCTGATTTTCATCAACGCACTCAGGTCACGAGCCATCACGTAGAGCGCATCATCAAACCGAATCTGAACAGTTGATCCACTTAAGACCTGGCCTTCATCAAGCTTGACCTGACTTGACTTCGAAGCGACGTCGCCGTCTCCGATTAGAAAAAGAAATTGAGAGTCGCCAATGCGAACGCGATCGCCGTGTTCCAGGCGGCGTGTTTTTACCGGCACGTCGTTAACAAACGTTCCGTTCAGGCTATCCAGGTCCTTGATAACAAACTCTTCAGATCCCTGATTTTCAACAATGGAGTGACGACGTGAAACTGAGGCGTCGGCGATACAGAGGTTGGCGGCGGTCTCTCGGCCAATTACGAAAGGCCCCTCATCGATAGTGAAGATTCCGCCTTTTAGTTTGCCCGAAATTGCTGCAAGTCGCGGTTGCATTTGATGAAATGAGTGGCCAGGTTTGGTGAAAGAGAGTCTACGCGCCTCAATCTATTCGAGCAATAGTTTCGACGCAGTTGGAAATTCAGTCTGGGTTTTCAAAAAATTTCCCGCCAGTGTTCCCGCGATTGAAAATCTGTCTGAATGGCTATCTGAATGGCTATCTGAATGGATAGCCTCGCTATCCGATCAGTTAGCTTGTTCGACCTCAACGGATTCGGTCAGTAGTGAAAACCTCAGCGTTTTGTGCGACCGTGCTTTGGCACACGCTTAGCTATGTCAAATACGTCTGACAAGGGCAAAACAATAACGACCGAGAGGTCAAGCAAGAAGCAAGAAGGAGAAACCCATGGCTAAGCAAATGATCAAAGGACTCGCGATGTTGGTACTCGTAGTGATGCTGTCACTCGTTACCGCCTCAGCAACAAAAGCACAGTCGTCCCGCCAAGTCGCCAACATTCCGTTTGATTTCGTCGTCGGAAGTGAAGAGTTGCAAGCTGGAGAGTATAGAGTTGAAGCTGCCAGCTCAACAGGCATGGCAATGAAGATCAGCGGAGAGCATAAGGGAGTGTATCGCCTCTCATCGACGATCACGGCGAGCCGCCGAGCCGAAACGGGAAAGCTCGTATTCCATCGCTACGGTAACCGCTACTTTCTCGCAGAGATTTGGACGCCCGGTGAGAGTGTGGGCCGTGAGCTTCTCAAGTCAAAAGATGAAAAGGCAGTCGAACGCGAGTTGGCAGCAGCAAAGAGCAGCCGACAGTACGAGCGAGTTGAAGTCGCAGTGGCTCGAAACTAACAAGTTGCGCAGCGTCCCCAGACGTCGTCCCGCGCAAGGAAAAACGGGCTATAGACTGGTAGCCCGTTTCTCCCCAAAACCAGAACGGCAACCCAACGCCCCCGGGTTGCCGTTCTGGTTTGTTTGAGACTAAGTCTTACGGCACTAACTTCCAATTATTGTTCGGCTCGATCGGCACTGTCTTATGCTTCTCAAGCCAATCGATAATCAACTCTCGAATCTCCTCACTTGATCGATAAACAACCGGCGCTGCTTTGTACATTTCATATCCGCCGCCGCCATTGACTCGATAGTTGTTCGTCGCCAGGCGAAACTTCTGGTCAGGCTTTACAGGTTGACCTTTAAAGGTCAGGTTCTGAATACGCTGTCCTATCGGCTTGGAGATGTCGAGTTCGTAATTTACACCCTCTGCGATGTCGAAGTTGTACGACGGGATCTTCTCGTTGATCTGTTCAGTGATCGGCTTGCCCGGAACGTAAGTCTTGAAGTATTCGGCCGAGTGTTCGAGCGCCGCTTTTAGTTGTTGTCCTGTTACTTCCAACACTGCCAACGTATTCTCGTAAACATAGAGGCCCGCAATATCTCGAACCGAAACCGGACCTTTGGCAATGCGCGCTTCGGAATTGAAACTCGCTACCATCGACACATCCGCATTGCCGGCTTCGAGTTGCACCTTTTGGATCAAATCTAGAATTGCAGTATCACGAAAGCGCGCGTCCTTCGCGCTTAAATCTGCCGCTGACTCTCCGATGGTTCGTCCAAGCCATGCCTGCGTTTCGCGGTCGTAGGGTTCAGCAAGTTTTACGACTTCCGGATCTGCCTCGACACGATCGTCTGTGGGAATTGTTCGTGCGGCCTTCGCATAGACTCGCCAACCCTGCGGCGATTTTTCAAGATACATATCGGCGCGGGCGAGATGCCGTCCCCACGCGTTTGCCTGCGTGATAAGAACGCCATTGATGTACAGCGAAGGCACGTCTCGATGGGTGTGACCCATGAAGATCACATCGATACCAGGAACCTGTTTCGCTATTTGAACGGCGTCGTTCTCATGAGGCACTTGACCGGGACTTACTTCACCGGTTCGGAGGTCTTCCCCAAGGCCCATGTGCATCGCAACAACAACGACGTCGACTTTCTCCTTACCACGAAGAACTGCTACCCACTTCATCGCTTCCGAAATCGGGTTATGAAACTCAAGACCAGCGTAGTTTGGTGGATTGTCCCAGTTTGGAATCCCCGGAGTCGTCAAACCAAGTATCCCAATCTTCACACCGGCGACGTCGCGAATAAGGTAGGGCTGGTAATGGGTTTTACCTGTCTTTGTTTCGTAAGTATTCGCCGATAGCCAGGGGAACTGTGCTTCCTGTCGAGCTTTTTCCAATACTTTCAAACCAAAGTTGTATTCATGATTGCCGACCGCCATCGCGTCGTACTTGAGAGAATTCATCACTAACATCATCGGATCGCGCGGTTGGTTATTTTTGCGACCATGAAATGATTCAAGGGGTGAACCCTGGATCGTGTCGCCCGAATCTATCAATAAGACGTTGGGTTGTTCACCGCGAATGCGTTTGATCAGAGTAGCGACTTTTGCAAGCCCGCGATTGTCTGGCTTGTTTGTGTAGTAGTCGATTGGATTGATGTTGCCGTGCAAATCAGTCGTCCCGAGAATCGTAATTTGAACTCGTTCGGGTGCAACCTGACCCGGCTGCGGAAACCCTGCCGCT
>Ga0207689_10006622_pt1 | contig 10217 bp, 8 predicted proteins | sample KBSMisM52_FD_184312 | JGI IMG/M metagenome (GOLD analysis project Ga0207689, IMG submission 184312) | Miscanthus rhizosphere microbial communities from Kellogg Biological Station, Michigan, USA - KBS Miscanthus M5-2 (SPAdes) (version 2) | ecosystem: Host-associated > Plants > Roots > Rhizosphere... | reverse complement strand
CCTGGTGCTTTGCTTTATGAAATACGGGAAGATGGAATGCACCGGGTCGAGTTCACAGACACAGAACATTACCGCATCACAAAAACTTTTCTTGACAACCCGCAATCATACCTGCGGCATTTACAATAGAAGATCTGATCTTTTTCCTCTTTGTTGATAAAATGAAACTCATCAGATTTTAACGTTGGTCTCTCTCCTATAAGTATTGTTATATTGTTTTCGCCTCATTTCATCAATTTCTTTGTAGTGTCAAAAAAATCATTCATCCATTAAACCTTTAAAAATGAAATCTATTATTACATTGATCATTCAAAAAGTGATCTTCAGTTATTTTAAGAAACTCTTTTTGCCAGCATTAACCCTGTTTATTTTTGTGACCTCTCATGCGCAGGTCTATCAGGTCGGTCAATTAACAGCTGCTTACAAAGAAATAGACAACGGCCATGCTGAAAGCATAGAGATTAAGGGAGACGTTACCGTGATCCTCACGAACGAGCAAACCAGTAATATCATGCTGCGGGGAAATGACAAAGACATCAGCCTTGTACAAACGACAGAGAAAGGAAACAAACTGGAGATAAATGCAGAAAAGAAAAGAACCTCTTCAAAGCTTATTGTATATCTGCCGGTGGCTGATATGCATTCGCTGAAAGTGACAGGTAATGCTCAAATATTTTCCTCGGGCAATATTGCGGTGGATAATCTTGAGATCATTTTGAACGGGGCGTCCGTGGTTAAAGTATATTGCTATGGAAAGTTAAGGGTTACAACTGCGGAAGGATACGAACTGATAAATTAAGAGAGATCACACAACAGGGCTGCGACAGGAACATTTCGGCGGTCATCAATGAAGATCAAGAGAGCAAAAGGACTCTTCGGCTACGAAGGTCCTTTTTTAATTCATGTTGCCGCTGGTCACATTGTGGCTACAGCGCACAACTCAAAAACAGATCGTTCCGTTTCTGTTTGTTAAATCGCTACATCTAACCTAAAATAGGGAAGATCCCCTACTAAAAACTCCTTGTGGAGGATTAGTTTGCAGCATATAATCAAAATTAAGAATGATGAGCCCAAGGGTTTTCATGATCGTGCTGGTTGTAACTGGTTTCGTCGCCTGCAAAAAAGAAAAGGAAATAAACGACCCGCTCACTCCCCCTCTGCCTCCAGCTTTGCTGAAGGAGATTACAATACCTCACCTCCCCTCTCCTTTTTATCATTTTGAATACGATGCGAACGGCAAGCCCATCTTCGTCTCGTTTGCCTCTGATCTGACGCGGTATGATATTACGTATGATGGAGGAAGGATCCATGAAATGAGAAACAACATCCTCATCAACAAGGACAGGTTACAGTATTTCTATGACGGCAGTGGAAATATCACGTCGATAAACTATGCTGATTCGAACGACGTCGTGTATACAAAGATTGATTTGGTTTACACGAACGGTATGTTGATAAAGCTTGAGCGTGTACGTAAATCCGGGACTGATTTTGTACTTGATAAAAGAAGCACGATGTCTTACTATGCGGATGGCAATCTCAAGGATATTACCTATCACTATTTACCCTTTAATGGACAAACGGAGGCCTTTTACACAAGCCATTTTGAGCAGTATGATGATAAACCAAATCCCGATGAATTTGACCTTATCCACAATGAATTTTTTGATCACTTCTTTCTGTTGCCTGGCGTGCAGTTGCAGAAGAATAATCCCGGAAAGGAAACCCGTACAGGAGATGGTACAAATTATACCGTTGATTATACATATACTTATAACGAAAAAAAATTCCCCTTAAACAAAAAAGGGAACCTGCTGTTTACAAGCGGAACAGATGCAGGAAAAAGATTCGAGACCAATTCTTTCTATTCCTACTATTGATCATTCGACTGTGCCTGTATCGCCCGAAATCGACCTTTCATACTATCCTGAAAGGAATGCTGCCATTTTGTACTAGCTTTAAAGTAAAGTGTATGAGACTTGAAGAAGTTTGGTTTCATATTCATGGTTCTTCCTTTCGCCTTCATATCGAAAGCGCAACCGGCGGGCTGTGTCTTTAAATCACCGCAGATCACTATCAACTTTGGTTCCGGTGATGTTGATGACCTGAACAGCGATGATCTTTACAGTTACCGAAGGGTTCCCGGTTCGTGTCCACAGGATGGATATTATTCTTTTGCTCCTTATACGAGTAGATGCTTTGGTGACGATTGGCACACTCTTTCAGAGGATCATACAGCCGGGGATGTCGATGGGAATATGTTGCTGGTAAATGCCGGGCGACAAGGAAGCATATTTCTTAGCACTCCTGTTACCGGGCTGAAAAGTAATACCATCTATGAACTGTGCCTGTGGCTGGTGAACCTTTGCAAACCCACTGAAAAATGTCCATACCCTTTATTGCCTAACTTAAATGTTCGATTGGAAACACCGGATGGTAAGATCGTTGCAAGCGTCTTTACAGGCGATGTGTCGAGAGTGCAGGAGCCGCGGTGGGCACCCTATCGCACTTACTTTACGACGCCTGCCTCTGCATCAACGCTGATGTTGGTCATGAGCGACAATCGCCCAAGTGGGTGTGGAAATGATTTTGCGTTAGATGATATTACATTCCGCGAATGTATAAAGCAGATCACACAGGCAATTGCACCTCCAAAAACAACAACCACAAAACAGTCGACCACTGCCAAACCACCACCCAAAAAAGTAACAACTCCACAACAACAGAAAGTCAAGGCGACACCAGTGATCACGCGGAGAGATACAACTTCAACAAGCATTACTGTTTTAAAACAACCTCAGAAAATAACTGCTCCGACCCCATCGGTTCTAAAGACCAGGGAAAATGCGCTGGTCAGGAAGATTGAAACAGAAGCCGGTGAGATAAAAATGGAGATCTATGACAATGGCCAGATAGATGGCGATTCCGTTACGATCTACCACAACAATACACTGGTAAGATCGCACATGCGCCTTTCTCAAAAACCGATAACTGTCACCATCGAAGTAGATCCGTCTCAGCCTCATCATGAGATCATCATGGTAGCTGACAATCTTGGTACAATTCCGCCGAATACTTCAGTCATGATCATCACCACACCCAGCAAACGTTATGAAGTTTTTATCTCATCAAGCGAGCAAAAGAATGCAAAGGTTGTATTTGATTTGAAAAAATAAAGGGAATGTGTCATTTTCATCGGGTCTAAACGATGATGGAAGGGTCTGAAATCTTTTTTCGTTGTGATCTTTGTGCAAACTTCGTGTCCTTAGTGACCTTACAAATGTGGCTGCCAGGATGGTCACAATGAACACATGAAGCGCAAAGTCACAAAGAAAGAATGCATAATGCCAAACAAGGAAAAGTTCCTCCTCAAAATCGCCGGCTTTCTTTGAACTAGCAAAGAAAGTAGACCATACTCCAGTCTCAACAAATAATATCTGTTTATCTTTAAGAATATTCGACTTGGTTGGCAATTTGCATTTACCAAAACAAACGGAGGGCAAGATGATAAAAAAAATTATTGTTGTCGTTGCCATTACATCAAATCTATCCGTATTTGCACAACATGATGCGCACCATCCGCCATCAAAACAAAACATGACTACAGACGTCGAGCCGCAACCGTTGCTGGCACAGGCGATCCGGTTGAAAGATGCTTTATCGTTTTTGGGAAGCTCTTTAGCAAAAGAAGACGAGAAGCAATTGATGTCTCTGCAGCATCAATCGTTAACCCAGCAAATATCGAAGCGTGTGCAGGAAATACTGGATCCTTACTGCTTAGCGATTATAAATATTAATCCTGAGTCAAGAGTGAAGGTATTAAGGGGTTCCGCAAAACCTAAACTGATCCAAAATGGTTGGGTCAGTTACCTGGTAAAGGTGAATAATGACGCAGGCGTTACTTCTCAGTTGCAGGTGGAAAGCCCTAATATCGCAACGCCTTTGTATGCTCCTTCCAATGATCCGCGTGTGGATGAGAAAAAAATATTAACGCAGGGACAAGTTGCCAATCGTTTTCTTGAAATGCAGATCTATCGGAATCCGCCGATGCTTCCGAACCTTTCAGGATTGAAACTTGAGTACGCTATTTTACAGATCTATTGCAAAGATGCTGGCCAGCGCGAGGCTGAAATGGGATTCAATGTGGGGCAGGGAACGCAGGATATCGGGTTCCGTAATACAATAAATATTTTGTTTAATAGTATCCCGTCGGTAAAGGTGACCTTACATGTAAAAGATGATGATGGTTCACCATCAATGGCTTCATTCCTGATCACAGACGGCATCGAACGTATACTTGATGACAGTGTCCAGACTATAGCGAAAGCAGACTTCCGCCTGGTTGCCGCTCAGGAAGATCTGAGGTTACCTTTGAAAACTTATAAGGTTCCTCCTACATTGATAGGAATTTATCCATTGCCATCACGTCGGGTGGCAGCGTATGATGAATACCCGGATTTTTTCTTCCAGCCGCAGATATATCGCCAGGATGGAGAACATGTAGTATTGCCTCCCGGTACATACGATCTCACTATTAATCGCGGACCTGAATACATTCCGCAAAAATTAAAATTGGTAGTGCCCTCTGGGGTAAAGGAGTTTTCTGCTTCTTTTCAATTAAGGCGATGGTTAAATATGTCCAAACTTGGATGGTATTGTGCAGATCATCATGTTCACGCGGCAGGTTGCAGTCATTATGATAGTCCGGAAGAAGGAGTAAAACCAATAGACATGTGGCGGCAACAGATCGGTGAAGATCTGAACGTGGCCGCCGTACTCGCCTGGGGTCCGAGCTGGTATCATCAAAAAACATTTTTTACCGGGAAAGACGATCCGCTTTCTACCAACAAGAACATATTGCGGAATGATGTTGAAGTTTCAGGATTTCCCTCATCGCATGCCGGTCACGTCGTTCTGTTGAGACTTCGGGAAGATGATTACCCGGGTACCACTCTGATCGAACAATGGCCAAGCTGGACCTTGCCTGTATTAAGCTGGGCGAAATCACAAAATGCGGTAACTGGTTATGCTCATTCAGGCTGGGGATTGGAGCCATCGACACCGACAAACGATCTGCCAAATTATGTTCTGCCAAAGATGGATGGGATTGGGGCGAATGAATATATTGTTACCGTCACGCAAAATGTAGTTGATTTTTTTAGCCTGGGCGACACTCCCGCTCCATGGGAATTGAATATGTGGTACCACTCACTCAATTGCGGATTCACCACGAGGCTAAGCGGCGAAACAGATTTTCCCTGCATATTTGATGAACGTGTTGGTATGGCGAGAAGTTATTTTAAACCAGAAGCTGACCTGTCTTATGATAGTTATGTTGACGCCATCAGGAAAGGTCGTTCTTACGTTACCGAAGGCAGCTCCCATATCATTAATTTTTCTGTAAATGGATTAGAAGCGGGAACAAAGGATAGCAGGGTTAATTTAAAAAAACAGGATACCGTCAGGATCACTGCGAAAGTTGTCGCCAATCTGCCTGAACACCAGGACGAGGCGGGTGCAAGGATTGCTCAAAGCCCGGCGATGCAGCAACCATACTGGCATATTGAGCGGGCACGAATCGGGACGACACGAAAAGTTCCGGTGGAACTCATTGTAAACGGATACGCGGTGGACACAACTGAAATTATTGCCGATGGTAAATGGAACGACATAACATTTACTTACCCGGTAACTCATTCATCATGGATCGCATTGAGGATATATCCAAGTTCACATACCAATCCTGTTTTTGTTACCGTTGATGGCAAGCCTATTCATGAAAGCAAAAGTGCAGAATGGTGCAGGCAGGCGGTGGACCAATGCTGGAAGATGAAACAAGGTAATATTCGTTCAGAAGAACGTCCCGCCGCCGAAGCAGCGTATGATCAGGCTCGCAAGGTTTATGATACGATCATCAAGGAAGCCACGGATCAATAGTATCGTATGCAACTTTGTCTCTGAAAAGGTAACTATATACTTGTTACACCAAACGATATAAAAAAATCATATTCACCCCTTCTGCTTCTTATCAGATTTCCACGCAACAATGAGGCCCAGGGCTATTGGGTAGCCAAATAATAATATCAATAATAGATATGCTATGGTGATCTCTGGGCGCCCTCGTCGCCGGAATTTATAGAAAGAATACAAAAAGCCCTGCAAAAAATGATATGGCGGCTAATACCCATGCCAATATCGTTTAAGCACGTTTATTCCTTTTATTAGATTGCTTTTCTTTTGATTTATGGATGCCCTTAGCTGATACCTTCATTATATCTTGAAAGGTCCTCTGACGCTTCGTTGGGGGAGCCTTTATGCTATTTTCTCGGCACTGCTGATCGCCTTGACAATCGCCTCCTGCTTGTGAAAAGGCTCACGGCTGTCATCAAACTCATGACCGCCTCCACTTAATGCGGTAAAAGCAAAACCCATAACCGGGTCGCTATGTATTTTTCCGAAATAGTAGATCCCTCTTTTGGACTGCATTTTTGTATAATCTAACTGGTATACCTTACCTGAGATCTCACATGAAGTTGTTGGCATATACTTTAGTTTTTAGACATTGAGAAGCACCTAAATTAAGGACAAATGCCAATTACAGAAAAATATTTCAATATCACTTCTGTTATTTTTGATAAGTGGTAATAAAACAGGGCATTAACTCCTCATATTTATTAATTTCCTTAACGGAGGCACCCATGCGAGTAATAGTAAAAATCTTATTCTTACTGTTTTTGTCAAATGATATGTCAGGACAGAACAGAGACAATCGTTTAAAATAACCCCGTTAACGGGAGAATTCTATGTTTTCACAACGTTCAATTTGTACAAGGGTGACCGGATGCCGGCAAACGGAATGTACCTCGTGACAAGCGATGGTGTTGTGATGTTTGATACTCCCTGGGACACCACGCGGTTTCAACCGCTACTTGACAGTATAAAAAACAGGCATCATAAAAACGTAGTTCTGTGCATTGCTACACATTTTCACGATGACCGAACGGGAGGACTTCGATATTATGCACAGCAGGGAATCAAAACTTATACGACAAGGCAGACGGACGAGCTTAGCAAAAAAAGCGGCATGAAAAGAGCTGAGTTCCTCATCGACAAAGACACGGTTTTTAACGTTGGACAATATTCTTTTCAAACTTATTTTCCCGGACCAGGCCATGCGGCCGACAACATTGTAATTTGGTTTGAAAAAGAAAAAATTCTTTACGGTGGTTGCCTGGTAAAATCGGTTGAGTACGATGACCTCGGCAATTTAGCAGACGCATACATCAAAGAATATGCAACAACCATAAAAAATGTCCAGGCAAAATGCAAAAAGCCCCGATATATCATTCCCGGCCACGGCAGCTGGATAAATTCAAACTCGCTGGATCATACTTTACAAATGGCGGAAAAGCTCGAACACAAAAATTAGTCGGGCCTGAACATCTTTGTGTCCTTCGTGGACACCTTGTGTACTTTGTGACCACATCAGGATACAACCATCACGAAGAAAATAACAAAGAATGCAAAGCAATAGCGTTCGATCACTTGATGTAAATATTGATCAGGTGTGGGGCAGTCAGGTTCCCGCCGAAGTAAGGGTATTGCTGATAACCGCTGTATTGACTACTTGTTGTGCCCCTTGTAGTTTGCACAACCACTCCGTCGACCGTAAAAACGTATTTCGAACCCGATACAGCAATGCTGCAATTGACCTCGCTTCCGATCTGTACAGATTTAATAAACGGCGGATCGTAACTGATGGGATCTCTTAGCAGCGTACCCCTTACATAAACATACGCAAACAGCTGTAATTGCCCATTCAACCAACGCCAGCCTATTCTTGCGCTGTTGTATTGATTATTTAAACCTTCAGAAAACCCCCATAATTTGTTTACGTCATATGCATGGTTGTAATCCGTTATCACAGCTGGATAAATAGCCGTGCTATCAAATTTCGCTACAAAATTCATTGACGTTCCGGAAACGTGGCTGAGAACATTCTGGTCACAATAGTGAGCTCCCATCCTGATAGTAAATTTTTTGAAAGTCGTGGCGGCTTCCCGGTTGCCCTGACCAGGCGACGTAATACCTGTAGCGGCTGCTACTGATCCGTTTGTTTTGTCGCTCTTTAGATCCTGTTGTTTTGTGCAGGAAAAAAATAGGAACGCTAATACAATAAAAATAAGATTTCTCATTGTCCAGTTAGTTTTTTGACAAGATAACAGAAGTTTCACAGCTATGCAATAACCCACGTACTATTTCTATCCTACCTGTTGCCGTTGGTCTCTTCCTAATCACTCTGCCAACTGAACTTCGCTATTCAATACATTTGTTACTTTATTCCAGATTCCAAATTAAACATCCAACTATGCGATTTGGGAAAAGTGCAACCTGGTGGGGACCACCCAAAAAATTTGACCCCCATTTCCAAGAACGCAGGATCAGCTGGCTGGAATTGTTTTATGATCTCATTTATGTGATTGCTATTTCAAGGATCACTCATCATCTGGCGATGCATATAAGCTTTGAAGGGTTTTTGCAATATGCCTGTTTGTTCTTTCTTATTTTCTGGGGCTGGTTGAATGGCAGTTTGTATTACGACATTCATGGCAGTGAAGGCCTTCGCACGCGCCTGATGACCCTATGGCAGGTAATGATCATTGCTGCCCTGGCAGTTACGATCGACCAGCCTTCCCCTACGGCGTATGTCAACACTACCATTGTTTTCATGATCATGCAACTCTATATCACGTACTTATGGTGGAGTGTTGGTTTCTACGACAGGTCTCATCGCCGGTACAACAGGCCTTACACAATTCTCTTTCTTCTTGCATTGGCCTTAATGGTACTCAGTCTTTTTGTACCACGACCGTGGGTAAAACTCATTGCCATAATAGTGATCGTCTGCAATTATACGCCTCCGTTTATCGCTCATCGGTTATTACGCAGGTCGTCACTCAATCTCAGCCTGTCATCGAGCATGGCGGAACGCCTGGGGTTGTTTACCATTATCGTATTTGGAGAAGTGGTGTTGGGAGTAGTAAATGGAATAAGTAAGGTGAATGACCTGAACTTTTCAACCTGGTTGAATTTTGCTCTTGCGCTCTCGATTGTTTTTGCCTTGTGGTGGATATTTTTCGCGATGACCTCGAACAGGAATGCGAAAACAGGATTTGTTAATGCTACTTTGCTGGAATTGCTGTGTATTCCAACATTGATGTCCCTGGGATTGATCGCGGCCCGCTTCTCTTATTTATTCGACCCAAAGGAAACCGATCTATCATTAAACATTATCTTCTGCAGTGCGATCGCAACCTTTCTCACCGGCATTAGTCTCATGATGGGTCTATTAGTATATGCAGACATCTTCAACCCGATCAAAAAATCGGCCCGCCGCTCTTTGCTTGTCACTGCGCTGGTTCTTTTTGGGTGGAGTTTGGTCAATCTCAAACTCGACACCATTTATCATTTAATAGCAGTGATGGTCATTCTTCTCGTCGAAATTATTTACCTCACGTCATTGTATTATAACTTAAATATCGATGAAAGAAATAAAAATGGAACATAGTGCGAAATCGGAATAAGCAAACGCGTTGTTATGTTCCTGTTGATTGTTGCTCGTTTCAAGTTCTTCACAAGTTCCGGCTTTTGTATCTTTATTTCACTACAAATATCTCTATGACAACAGTTGCAGAACTGATCAAGCAAATAGCCGATGCGAGAAAATCATTTATTGATGTCGCAAGTATGTTTTCAGAATCATCATCCAAGTGGACAGTGACAGCCGAAACCTGGTGTGCTACTGAAATCACTGAACACTTGTTTTGGGCAGAGCAGGGCGGTGTTTTAGGGATGTGGAAATCGCTGTGCGCACACCGTGAAGGCAAATCCAACTGGCAGGGGGACACTCCTCACAAAGGTCTGCCCATAGAGGAAATAGTTAACAAAACATGGAAGGAGAAAGAAACTGTGCCCGCGGTAGCAGCGCCCAGGTTAGGTGGCCCAATCGTATTTTGGATCGTTAGCCTGCACGATTTGCAAAATAATCTTGACGAATTCGCCAAAGAGTTAACTGATCGTGACCTTGAAATAATGACACAGCCACATCCTATATCTGGCCCCCTCAATGTGCACCAGCGGTTGGAGTTCCTTCGCTTCCCATTTGAAGAGGCATCAAGGACAACTGGAAGAGATTCGTTCGCAACCCGTTTTTCGCG
>Ga0207689_10006615_pt1 | contig 10224 bp, 6 predicted proteins | sample KBSMisM52_FD_184312 | JGI IMG/M metagenome (GOLD analysis project Ga0207689, IMG submission 184312) | Miscanthus rhizosphere microbial communities from Kellogg Biological Station, Michigan, USA - KBS Miscanthus M5-2 (SPAdes) (version 2) | ecosystem: Host-associated > Plants > Roots > Rhizosphere... | reverse complement strand
TTTGCAAACCGGCTTTCTTAAATTCATCAGCAATAAAATCTGCAGCCTTATCTATTTCAGGGCTAAATGTTTTACGACCCCGCATATCATCTGATGAAAGAACTTTTTCAATTCTTTCCGCTTCTTTAGCATTGATGATCGCATCAGCATTCTGTCCAAAAACAAAAAAAGTTGTTGCAATGAACAACCCTGTCATTAAAATGTATTTCATCTTTTGATTTAAAATTTTAAATTTGAAATTATAGGCTCATCATCTCTTTAAATTTCACCGTCTGCCTGCGGCTCACTTCTATTTTTTCGCCGCCCTTTAATTCAAGTAATAAACCGCCATTGAAGTAGGGTTCAATTTTGTCGATCATGCGAAGGTTCACAATATGTTTCCTGTTTGCACGGAAAAATGTTTTTTGATCAAGCCTTTCTTCCAATGCATTCAGTGATTTAAGTATAAGTGGTTTGTTGGCGCCAAAAAATACTTTGGCATAGTTACCGACGCTTTCAAACAACCTTATATCGGACAATTTTACAAACCAGCAGCGTTCACCATCTTTTACAAATACCTGGTCGACCTCAGTTAATATTGATTGGTTGAAATTTTCAGGTAGAATATGATTTTCTTTTGTTTCAGCAATATGCAGTTTTTGCATTGCATCAGCAAGACGCTTAGGCTCTATCGGCTTCAACAAATAATCCAGCGCATTTACTTCAAAAGCTTTTAATGCATATTCATCATAAGCAGTTGTAAAGATCACATGCGGTGCTCTTTCTAATTCTGCCAGCATATCAAAACCAGTCTTACCCGGCATTTGTATATCTAAAAAAACAAGATCAGGTTGCAAAGTGTCGATCTTATTTATTGCTTCATCAGCATTGGCAGCTTCATCCACCACTTCCACTTCAGGAAAATCCTGTAAGAGTTTTCTTAATTCAGTTCTGGCGAGTCTTTCGTCGTCAATAATTATTGCTCTCATGTAGGATGATTTATATAGTCATTTGTACCGGAAGCATTACTCTTGCTTCCACAACTTCAGTAGTTAATTGCTTTATGCTGAATCTTGCTTTCTCGCCATATAGAAGACTTAGCCTGTTCAGCGTACTTGGTAAACCAAACCCATCTCCCTTTGCAGTTCCATTTACCAACTTACCAGTGTTTTGAACAGCAAGTTCATGATAGCTGTCTTTAAAATCAGAGACGATCCTGATCTTTCCGCCGGTAATTTGTTTGCTGATGCCATGTTTAATGGCATTCTCAACCAGGGTTTGCAGCATCATTGGTGGCACTGGCTGATCCAATGTATCTTCATCGATCTCATACTCCACACGAAGACGGTCCTCAAATCGCATATTTTCCAAAGCCAGGTAATCCTTTACAATATTCAATTCTTTTTCCAATGAAACAGATTCAAGTTTATCTGTTTGCATACTGCTGCGCAAAATATTACTTAACTCAGTTATCGCATTTCTCGCCCTGTTTGGATCTTCATCGATCAATGCACGAATGCCATTCAATGAATTAAAAATAAAATGAGGATTGATATGTGCTTTGATAGTTTTTAACTCCAGTTCTTTTACCAATGCTTCCAGTTTCAGTGTATCCAATTGCTGCTTCTGGCTCTTGGTAACAAAATGATACATGAAATAAATAAGATTCCAGATAAAGAATAAAGTGAACATCGAGAATGCACCACTCAAAACAAGAAGTAAGAAATTATCTTTAAATGCTCTTTCTGTTTTGTTTTGCAGATCAAATTGCATCAGCAAAAGATTTTCCAGCGTGGAAGCAGCAAAAGCAAGTACAAGTGTAATGAGTACAAAAATTATTAATTGCTGTTCAAGTCTTTTTTGCAAAAGGTTAAATCCAATAATGATATAACGCATCAGGTGCGAAAGAATAAAACCAGTAGTAACAAAGATGACAAGACGCCAATAAAAATCACTTCTCTCTTGTGATGAACCCAGTTTATCAAATGAGTAAGCGAAAAAAATATTAATAAGGGCGAATAAACCCCAGCCACACAACTGTGAGAGCCAATACCTCGTATTTCTTGACATAGCGGCCATAAATATAAGTTCAAAATTAAAAGTTTCAACAGCCCTGCGCATGCTCTTTTGATTAGTGGTAAATAGGACAGCTAAATGGAAAGATGCGTCGAGCTAAAACAATTTTATAACAGTTTTGTTAAAATACAGAATAAAGTTTTAAAACATTAATTTTACATCGTAAAAACAACACATGCAAATCACAGCAGGACCGCTTTTGCAAACCATTAATACCCCGGAAGACCTTAAAAAACTATCCCGCGAAAAACTTCACCAGGTTTGCGATGAGCTTCGTCAATATATCATCGATGTTGTTAGCGTTCATGGCGGACATTTTGGCGCTAGTCTTGGCGTAGTGGAACTGACTGTAGCACTCCATTATATATATAATACACCTTACGATCAACTTGTATGGGACGTTGGCCATCAGGCTTATGGACATAAAATTATTACCGGCCGTCGTGATAATTTCCCAACAAACAGAAAATATAAGGGGCTTAGTGGTTTTCCTAAAAGGAGCGAAAGTGAGTATGATACGTTTGGAGTTGGCCACTCCTCTACTTCCATATCTGCAGCATTAGGGATGGCGATGGCTGCAAAATATAAAGGCGAAAATGAAAGAAAAGTTGTTGCAGTTATCGGAGACGGTGCAATGACTGCAGGTCTTGCATTTGAAGGTTTGAACCATGCGGGTGTTGCCGATGCTGATTTATTGATCGTGCTCAACGATAATTGTATGAGTATTGATCCGAATGTGGGTGCCTTAAAAGAATATTTAACAGATATCACTACCTCTCCTACTTATAATAAGTTTCGTGATGAGGTTTGGAATCTTCTCGGAAAACTTCCTGTCGGCAAAAATTTTTCAAGAGATATGGCTTCAAAGCTTGTGGCAAGTATGAAAGGAATGGTGAGTAAAAGCAGTAATCTTTTTGAAGCTTTGAACCTTCGCTACTTCGGTCCAATTGATGGCCATAACATAACCAAGCTGGTAGATACATTAAAAGATCTGAGAAATATTCCCGGTCCGAAATTGTTACATATAGTTACGGTAAAAGGTAAAGGATATGACCTGGCAGAGAAAGATCAAACCAAATGGCATGCACCAGGTTTGTTTGATAAAGTAACCGGTGAAATACATAAAAAGAAATTTGATCTGCCACAAGCGCCGAAATACCAGGATGTATTTGGTTATACAATTATAGAACTGGCTGAACAGAATGAAAAAATATTTGGCATCACACCTGCGATGCCATCTGGTTCCTCATTAAAATATATGATGGAAAAAATGCCGCATCGTGCATTTGATGTTGGGATTGCCGAACAACATGCAGTAACTCTCAGTGCAGGCATGGCTACACAAGGCATGAAAGTATTTTGCAATATTTATTCTTCTTTCATGCAAAGAGCTTATGACCAGGTAGTGCATGATGCTGCGATTCAAAAACTTCCGGTGATCTTTTGTTTAGATCGTGCAGGTTTAGTTGGGGATGATGGCCCTACACATCATGGTTGTTATGATATTCCTTATATGCGATGTATCCCAAACATGATCGTAAGTGCACCGATGAATGAAAGCGAATTGCGTAATCTTATGTACACTGCACAACTGGAATCAACACAAAACCCATTTGTGATCCGTTATCCAAGAGGTGAAGGTGTAATGCCGGAATGGAAAACGGAAATGAAGGAAATTAAGATCGGTACAGGAAGGAAATTAAAAGACGGAAACGATATAGCGATCCTTTCTTTTGGACATCCTGGAAATTTTGCAGCTGCAGCAATAAGAGATCTGAAAAATGATGGTTTGAATCCGGCACATTATGATATGCGTTTTGCAAAACCTCTGGATGAAGAAATGCTTCATGAAGTATTCAGCAAGTTTGAAAAAATAATTACTGTTGAAGATGGAACTGTAGTTGGCGGTTTTGGTTCCGCAGTTCTTGAATTTATGAATGAACATAATTACAAAGCAGAAATAAAAATTCTTGGTATTCCTGATCGTCTTGTTGAACATGGTACTCCTAAGGAACTTCATCATGAATGCGGTTATGATGCACCTGCTATTAAAGAAGCAGTGCTGGAAATGATGAAGGGGAAAGTTTCTGTTAATACATTACTTCAATAAATAGTCAAAGTTTTTATTTCTTACTTTACTTATATTTATAAGTAAGTATTAGTTATTCATGATTTTCACAAGCCTGATTTTTTTCAAATTTATTTAAACCGAACCATCATGGCCAAACCACTCGGCGATAAAATGCCAAAAGAAAGAAAAGAAGCATTTAAAAGATTAAATATTGATCCAAGCGACAGGATGATACTCTCTCTTGATGGGGGTGGCATGCGGGGAATACTTACTATTCAATTATTAAAAAAATTAGAAGAGGTTGCCGGAATTTCTTGTTATGATCTTTTTGATATGGTAGCCGGTACATCCACCGGCGGCATCATTGCAGGTTTAGTTGTCAGGGGATTTACAGCAGCTGAGATCGAAGTAAAATATGATGAATTGATAAAAGAAGTTTTTCATAAAAGACCAATTGGCAACCGTTTTATCAATCCGCCGCAATACAGTAAAAAGAGATATCGTGAATTATTGAAAGATATTATTGGTAGTGAACTTACACTTGAGCAAGCATGCGCAATAAAAGATCTTGACCTGATGATAACCTCAAGAGATATGTCAGCTGCAGAAGAAACATTCTTTACTGCTTTTAAACAAGCAGATGGCAGTTATCACGGCACATATAAAGAAGTTCTGTTAAGAGCCGTAATGGAATCAACCATGTCGGCGCCAACTTATTTTTATCCGTTAGAAAGATTTGTTGATGGCGGCGTAACCACTCACAATAATCCGAGTCTTGGCGCTTTTATTGAAGCTACTTCTTATAGTACTCCAAAAGAAGAAGACGGAAAACGAAAACCATCTGCCTATAAACTTCCGAATGTAACGGTATATAGTTTTGGCACCGGCGCCACACAGCGTTTTATCAAACCAACAAGAACATTAAATCCAAAAGGGAATGACATAAAATTCTGGCTCGACTGGTTGATAAATGAAACAAGTGAAGATGCCAGTTCAGTACAGGAAAATACATTTCGTTCATTAATGATACATGACTCTGTCAGGTATAAACGTTACCAGATTTCTTTAGACCCCCCCGCATTAAAAAAATTACCAAATACAGATGACCTGGATGAAAAGATCTATGGATCAAAATGGCTTTGGGACCTGGATGAAAAGTCATTGGCAAAAATTGACATGGCAAATCTTACTCATTACCCTTTAATGAAAATAATCGGAAGGCAAATGGCCCAATATATAGTGGATTCTAAAAATGCTTTTAAAGAAGATCTTGTGAATGAGAATGACAATGACCAGCTGGTCACTTTTTCCGGCGATGTTACAAGAATAAGAACCCAAATGAGCAGCTCCGAATGGCTGGATAAGTTTCCTGCATAACAGTTTTCCAGCAGACATTAATTATAAGTAAATTTAAGTATGCATCGAACCACCATCATTCTTGCATATTTCTTTATTTGTGTAAGCTGCTATTCACAAATTCAGCCCTTTACACCCGGTTATAATTTCAAACATCTCAACGTACAAAACGGGCTAGTTCAAAATATTGTCTATCATTTTTTACAAGATAGCCGCGGGTATATATGGATAGGTACTCATAATGGCATTACGTTGTATGACGGTAGCAGGACGATCAATTTTTTACATAACCCACAAGTCAAGTCATCCATTGCAGGAAATTTTATAACAAGTATCATTGAAGATTCATTGCATAATATCTGGATAGGCAATGAGAACGGGATCGATCTTTATCATCGAAGTTCTAATTCATTTACACATTTCGGTGTTAACAGGGATGATGGTACAAAAGAAAATACTTATTGTGTATTGTTAGGGTTTATTACCCCAACAGCCCTTTGGTTTCTTGAGACTAAAACAAAAGCGATACGTTCTTTAAACATAGAAACGGGAGCAACATCATTCATTTCCGGCTTAAATAGCAGTCATGCTATACTCTATAAAAGTAGCTCTGAAAAGGTCTTTCATGTCTGGTCATTGTATGATAAAGGGACGATCCACCAGGTTTACAAAGAGAATAAATTAATTAAAGAAGAAACTTTTTTTGACGGAAAAAATAAGACTCGCAATGAACCTGAGTTGGAGATCATTCATGTTTTACAAAAAGATGATTCAACTACCTGGCTATCTACAAACAAAGGATTAGTAAAACTGAATCCTTTATTGAATAAATACCTGGTTTTTGATTCGTGGCAGGATCAAACGGTAAGGGAACTTAGATTTGCTGCCTTCATTGGTAACGATCAACTCTGGGTCGCCAGTGGTCCGGATGGCATTTACATATTTGATACAAAGACAAACAAGTTCATAAATAATTTCAGGAATGATAAGTTTGATCCTTTCACTATCTGCAGTGATAATATTGTTTCGATCTATCCGGATAGAAATGGGAATATCTGGTGTGGCAGTTTTGGAAATGGATTGAGTTTTACAAATACTAATAGTTCTTTTTTCGCTACTCATATCTCGAAAAAAGAAACACAAGCATGGAAAGGCAATAATTACATTTCATTGTTAGGCGCCACACCCCAGGGGAATCTTTGGTGCACATTTGAAAATATAATAGGAATTGGATTATTGGATAAAAATTTTAATATTCTGCAATACCGGCACCCGGTTAATGAAGATGGCACTATCTACAACCAGCCCATGTACAAACTCCTTTTTGAAACAAACGAAGAAGCCTGGTGTGCTTCAAGTAAAGGGTTGTTTATCTATAATTTCAACACCAATAAAATGCGACCTGTGCCTTACAAACTCATCAGTGATGAATTACAAGGTAGCATCTGGATCAGAGATATCATAAGGCTAAATGATGGTTCCATACTTTTTTCAACTTTCAGAGGGCTTTATCATTTGATAAAGAAGGCAGGCAAAATAGATATCAACCCTATCAATTTCCTGAAGCCCGGTGCTTTTAATGGATTTGGAAAACTAGCACAGGATAACAAAGGATTGATATACGTTAATTCACTTGGCGACTTAATATACATACTTAAGCCTTCAATAAATGGAGATCAATTTGAGCTTATCAGGACCATTGAATTCATGCCGGATGTGAACCAATTTTTCAAAGAAAGCGCTGATTCGCTTTTATACATGGCTTCATCAGATGGACTTTATTATATCAATACAAATAGCCTGGAGATCGAAAAAGATATACTTGATGAAAGAATCCCTTTTATCAGCATTGGTAACTTTTTTAAAAAAGATGAAAAATACTGGTTGTTTGGAGAGAAAGGACTTTACTGCTATGATAAAAAAAAGAATGAAAGCCGGACATTCACTATTGAAGATGGATTACCCGCCAACGAATTCACTTCATCTACTATCGTTCTTAACCATGACGGAAGCTGTGCTGCAGGAACCTCGAACGGTTTGGTTACTTTCTTTCCTTCAAATGTTAGAAATATTACTAATGCCCCAAGAGCCCAGCTAACTGCGGTTTATGTAAACGATGTATTGGATACCATATCCTCCAATCCTGATGAAATAAAAAAACTAAGTCTATCCTCAAGACAAAATACTTTTTCATTTGATTTTTCATCGATCTCATTTTTCCATACTGCTGATTGTAGTTTTGAATACATGCTGCAAGGATATGATGATAAATGGGTGAAAAGCGGTGCAGCACATTACACCCGGTACAGCAAAATACCCCCCGGGAAATATTCATTCATGCTGCGGGTTCTAGATAACCAGGGTAAAGTAAGTCCCTATGATAAATTATTAGAAATAGAAATTGCCAGGTCCTTCTGGCAAACCAATTTTTTTAATGCCATGATTATTGCATTTGCGTTATTATTGGGATGGTTATTTTTAAAATGGTATTCAAATGAAAAAATAAAAAAGCAGATGCGGGAGCTTGAAAAATTGAAAGCCATCGAAAAAGAGAGAACAAGAATAGCTACTGATATGCATGATGACCTGGGGGCAGGTTTATCACGAATTAAATTTTTAAGTGAAACAATAGGTATTAAAAAACAGCAACTCCAGTCTTTCGATGAAGACATCAGTAAGATCAGGGAATACAGTCATGAAATGATCGATAAGATGGGTGAAATAGTTTGGGCATTAAATGAAAAAAATGACACCATAAGCGATCTGCTCTCTTATACACGGGCCTATGCAGTTGAATATTTAGCACAAAATGGAATTACCTGTATAGTTGAAGCGCCGGAGCATTTCCCAATTACATTCGTCAGCGGAGAATTCAGACGTGATATTTATTTAACTGTAAAGGAAGCCCTGCACAATATAGTAAAGCATGCCCAGGCATCAAGTGTTACAATAAAGATCGATGTAAACTCCACACTTGGCATAGAAATACAAGACGATGGAATAGGTTTTGACAAAACTAAAATAAGATCCTTCAGCAATGGCTTATCAAATATGGAATCCAGAATAAATGATATTAATGGTAAATTTGAAATTATTAATAAGTCAGGAACAACTATAAAAATTGATGTACCACTGCCAAAATAACTTTTGTTCTATTGGTTATTAAAACATAGAAAATTACTTTCGAAATAATGAGCATTACATTGGCGATAGTAGAAGATCTTGACGAAGTAAGAGATGGTTTGAAAAATTTTATTTCCCTAAGCCAGGATTTTAAAATACTCGATACTTTTAAAACAGCCGAAGAAGCCGTTCACGATCTGCCAAAATTGAAACCGGATATTGTGATCATGGATATTAATCTTCCCGGTATGAACGGCATCGAATGCATCAGGGAAATAAAGAATAAGATACCCCACACTCAATTCATGATGTTTACTGTCTATGAAAATGATGAAAAAGTTTTTGAAGCTTTAAAAGCAGGGGCATCAGGTTATCTTCTTAAAAATACAGGTCTTGTTCAACTGATCGAATCATTGAAAGAATTGCATACTGGTGGAAGTCCAATGAGTGCAAATATTGCCCGCAAGTTGGTTACACTTTTCAGAAGCGGACAAAAAGAAGCGACAACATTAGAAATGCTTAGCAGCAGGGAAAATGAAATTCTTCAATTGCTTACTAAAGGATTATTGTATAAAGAAATTGCTGATCAACTTTCTATCTCTGTCAGCACAGTTCGGCAACATATTCATCACATTTATGAAAAGTTGCATGTCCAAAATCGCACAGAAGCGATCAATAAAGCATTTGGAAAGAACTAACTTAATGCGTTTCATTCTTACAGACTGGTCATTACTCTCTTAATAACTTTCGTTCTATTTCAAATCAACTTTTGTTCTATTGTCAGGCGTCATTGGCAACCTTAAGTTTGTTTCTCCAGACCGCTTGCGAATTCCTTCATTGTTTCATTTCTGAATCCTACATAAGAAACCTTCATCCCCTCTGTGAAAAGTTTTGCATAAGTACGAAACAAAGAAAATATAAAGTTCTTTCCATAAATAATGGAGCAGGATATTTTTTCTTATACAAGAGAATAAAGATACTGGTGATCAGATGCTTAAAATACAGAACTCGATTTGTTTATCATTAAACTAATGTTATGAATCCTAAGAATTCTTTTTTTCCCGGGTTATTATCCGCCAAATCACTCTTCCGGCAATTCATGTTTCTGCTTATTTCATTTGGGATGCATGGGTTTGTGTATGCTCAACAAACACATCGACAAGCTCAGCAACCACGTAAGCCAACAATTATTAATAAAGCTTACCAATCGTTTCAAAACACTAAGAAATCTAATAGCCGGAATATAATTTCCAATCGAACCTCCTGTGATTTTACTTTATCTCCCGTGAATGCAGTGAGTAATCCACTTTCACAAATCATACAATCATTAGGGGGAAGCGGCATCACTATCACAAATATTCAAACAAATCTTCCCCCTACCTCTGATATTTATGGCAGCTTCTCTTGTGGATCAGCAGCAAATCTTGGCATGGAAAGCGGATTCATTCTGACCACCGGGGTGGTAGGGAATGCAAAAGGCCCTAACATTTCCTCAAGTACATCCATGGATAATTTTCTTCCTGGAAGTAGCCTGCTTGATCCCTTAACCGGGGGTGGTGATGGATACGATGCCAGTGTTGTATCGTTTAACATTTCATCCAATACTAACACAATAACAT
>Ga0207689_10006614_pt1 | contig 10224 bp, 8 predicted proteins | sample KBSMisM52_FD_184312 | JGI IMG/M metagenome (GOLD analysis project Ga0207689, IMG submission 184312) | Miscanthus rhizosphere microbial communities from Kellogg Biological Station, Michigan, USA - KBS Miscanthus M5-2 (SPAdes) (version 2) | ecosystem: Host-associated > Plants > Roots > Rhizosphere... | reverse complement strand
TCATCAAGACCATCGGCAGTCCAGTCATGGCTCTCCTCCAGGATGAGACGCGAGCCGGCGAGATGCCAGCTCGGCCAAAAGCGGCGCCGCGGCCGCGCGGATCGCGCGCACGTCGGCGGGTGACATCGCGACGCTGTCGCCGGCCACCGTCATCAAGAGCACGACGCTCGGCGCCAGCGCCACGCGCAACTCCACCGCCATTCCACGCGCCTCAGCGCCCTCGCGTGCGGCCGGTTCTTCGTGCGCCTGCGTGCCGTCGCATGCGCCGGCCTCCTCGCGGGCCAGCCACTCGCGTGCGAGCGCCTGTTCGTGCGCCTGCGCACCTTCGTGTGCCGGACCACCATGACGCGCGCGTGCTGGCTCGCGGGCGGGCGCTTGCTCGCGGGCCTCGCGCTTCCAGAACTCGGCGCGACCGGCCGGCCGCGGCGCGGCGGCGAGCTCCACGCCCGACATCCGCGCCAGCGTCGGATCATCGAGCGTCGGCCACAGCTGCTGGATCTCGGCCAGCGAGCGGCCGGCCGCCTGCAGCCGCTTGATCGCGACCACCTGCGCGACGTGCTTGGCGCCGTACAGCGCGGTCCGCCCGCGCATCGCGCTCGGCCGATCGAGCAGGCCGATCGTGCCGTAGTACCGCACGGTGCGCTCGTCGGGGATCGCCCGGACCTGGCCGTTGCGCGGCGGCGGCAGCGCGGCGATCCGCGCCGCCACCTGCGCGACGAGCTCGGCCAAGGTCCATGCGGTGTCCACGCGTTCTTATCTAACACTGTTATATTCACTGTCAAATATAAATCGGTGGAATGGCAACGTTTCGTTACCACCGCGCGACCGCCGCGCCTGACAAGTCGCCGGGTTACGATGGCACGGTCCGTGGAACTGCCTGAGAGGTGACCTCCGTGGCCCGCATCCTGATCGTGGACGACGATCGATCGATCCGCCGCACGCTCGAGAAGTTTCTCGGCGGCGAAGGCCACCAGGTGACCACCGCGCAGGACGCGCCGGGCGCGGTCGCCGCCGCCGACGGCGTCGAGCTCATGCTGCTCGATCTCGGCCTGCCCGGCGGCAGCGGGTTCGACGTGCTCGCCGCGCTCGCCGATCGCCCTCGCCCGCCGACCATCGTCGTGGTCACCGCGCGCGACGACATGCAGTCGACCGTCAAGGCGATCCAGCTCGGCGCCTACGAGTACCTGGTCAAGCCGATCGACATCGACCGCCTGCACGCCGTGGTCCGCCGCGCGCTCGATAGCCGCGAGACCCGCGACGAGCTCGAGGCGTTCGTGACCGGCTCGTCGGAGGCGCGCCTGGTCGGCGACATTCTCGGCAAGAGCCCCGCGATCCGCGACGTGTGGAAGCAGATCGGCGCGGTGTCGACCACGCGCGCGCCGGTGCTGATCGCCGGCGAGTCGGGCACCGGCAAGGAGCTGGTCGCGCGCGCGATCCACTTCTCGTCGGCCGATCGCGAGCGGCCGTTCATCGCGGTCAACTGCACCGCGCTCGCGCCCGGCGTGCTCGAGAGCGAGCTGTTCGGCCACGTCAAGGGCGCGTTCACCGGTGCGATCGCCGACCGCCCCGGGCGGTTCGAGCTCGCCGGCAAGGGCACGATCTTCCTCGACGAGGTCGCCGAGATCCCGCTCGATCTGCAGGCCAAGCTGCTCCGCGTCGTCCAGGAGCGCACGTTCGAGCGGGTCGGCGACGCCCGCCCGATCCAGCTCGAGGCGCGCATCGTCGCCGCGACCCATCGCGATCTGCCCGCGATGGTCGCGCGCGGCGCGTTCCGCGAGGACCTGTTCTACCGGCTGCGCGTCGTCGAGATCACGCTGCCGCCGCTGCGCGAGCGCGCCGGCGACATCCCGATCCTCGTCGAGGGCCTGCTCGCGAAGATCAACCGCGACCTCGACAAGGACGTCCGCTACATCACCCCGGCCGCGCTGGCGCGGCTCGCGGCGCACAGCTGGCCCGGCAACGTGCGCGAGCTGGAGAACATGCTGACCCGCGCCGTCGTGCTCGCCAAGGCCGACGTGCTCGACGAGACGCTGCTGCCGATCGGCGCCGCGGCACCGGCCGGCGACCCGGCGGCGAGCGGCGCCGAGGCCGACGCCGAGGGCGCGCTGCCGACGCTGCGCGAGATCGAGCGCCGCCACATCGCGCGCGTGCTGGCCCACACCGACTGGAACAAGCGCCGGACCTGCGCGATCCTCGACATCAGCCGGCCCACGCTCGACCGCAAGATCGAGGAGTACGGGCTGCGCCGCGAGGAGCCGCCGTGAACGCCGGGCTGATCCCGCTCGCGGTCGCCACGATCGGCGCGTCGTACGCCGCGCTCGTACTGCGCGGCGATCGGCGGCGCGACAACCTGATGTTCGGCCTGCTCGCGCTGACCGACGCCGCGATGACGGCGTGGCGCGGGATCAACGTGCTGACCGGTGGCTCGATCATCGCCGCCGGCGTGCTGGTGCCGTGCATGGTCGGCACGATCGGGCTCGCGCTGCTCACGTTCGAGTTCATCGCGGCGTTCCCGCGCCGGCCGCCGATGTCGTGGCGGTGGCGCGCCGCGATGCTCGCGTGGGGCGCGGTGGCGGTGGTGATCGTGCTCGCCGCGACCGATCCGACGAAGTCCGCCAGCTGGACCAACGCGCTCGCCGAGCTGGTGTTCTTCACGCCCGCGACGGTGCTGGTGTTCGTGCTCGGCGCGCGCGCGCGGGCGCGCACCCACCAGCGCGACGAGCGCGTCGTGATCGCGATGCTGTGGTTCCGCTGGGCCTGCGGCTTCCTCGCGTACTTCGTCGGTCCGCTGCTCGGCGTGTTCGAGCCCGCGGTGTGGGCCGAGACCACGGTCGCCACCCTGATCAGCTTCGTCGTGATCGGCACCGCGGTGCTGCGCAGCGAGCTGTTCTCGATCCGGTCGTCGGCCGCCGAGGTCGTCACGATCGCCACCATCGCGCTGCTCGTGATGCTCGGCGGCGGGGGCGCGGTGAGCGCGGCGCTGGCCTACGTCGAGCCCGGGCGGCTGCAGCAGCTCGCGCTGTTCGGTGCGGCCCTGGTCCCGCTCGCGCTCGCCGCGATCGGCTACGCGATGTACCCGCGGGTCGAGCGCCGCGTGCTGGCCGGGCTCGACGAGCGCCGCGCGCGCCGGCTCGCCGTCCAGGGCGAGCCGCTGCCGGCCGACGCCGCCGCCGCGATCACCGAGGCGAGCCGCCGGATCGCGTCGGTCGGCGACGGCGCCGCGGTGCGCTGGGTCGCGGCGGCCGAGCTGCCGGACGCGCTCGCCGCCACGCTCGCCCGAGGCGAGCCGCTGCGCAGGAACGAGGTCTGCGACCTTCCGGCGAGCTTCGTGGTGCCGGCGCTGGGCGCCGATCGCGCGCTGGTCGGCGCGTTCCACGTCGACGACGGCCTGATCGACCGCGACACCCTCGTCGTCGCGCGCGACCTCGCGGCCCGGGTCGCGATCGCGGTCCAGCGCGCCCAGGCGGTGTCCGAGCTCCACGACGCGCGCCGGCTCGCCGCGCTCGGCCAGTTCGCCGCTGCGATCGCGCACGACATCCGCACGCCACTCACCAGCATCTCGCTCAACATGCAGATCCTGCGGCGCAAGCTGCAACTGTCCGACGACGATCGCGAGCACCTCGACATCGCGCTCGAGGAGCTCGCGCGGCTCGACCGCTCGGTCGCCGAGATCCTCGACTTCGCCAAGCCGGTGAAGCTGTCGTCCGAGCCGATCGACGTCACCGAGCTGATCGAGGCGACCAGGCGCAACCTGTCGCCCGTGCTGTACGAGCGCGGCGTCGCGGTCCGCGTCGAGCCCGCCGATGGCATCGATCCGCTCACGGTGCACGGCGATCCCCAGCGCCTGCGCCAGGTGCTGACCAACCTGGTCGACAACGCCGCCAACGCGTCGCGCCCCGGCACCGAGGTCACCGTGCGCGCCAGCGCGACCGGAGATCACCACATCGCGATCGAGATCGAGGATCACGGCCGCGGCATCGGGCCCGATGATCTGCCGCGCATCTTCGAGCCGTTCTTCACGACCCGGCCCGACGGCACGGGCCTGGGGCTCGCGATCGTTCACAAGGTGATCCGCGCGCACGGCGGGGACATCAAGGTCCGATCGACGCTCGGCGGCGGCTCGACGTTCACGATCACGCTGCCGGTCGCAGCCTGATCGGGAGGCGCCGATCGGCGGCGATGCGGCAAACGTGGCTCGCAGCGCACGCGCGCGACCGTGAATCGCCCCGCGCGCAGCCCGCATCGAACGCACGGAGGCTCACGTGGGTAACAGACCTTGCCGCGGTAACGCTCCGTTACCGACGGGCGCTGCGCAACGTCTTGAAAAGCGCCGCGCGTGGTTCGGCATGCGCGGTGCTCGTTCGACGCTCGGTATGTGGAACCTGGCTCGCAAGCTGCTCCTGCATGATCGCCTGCGGTTTGCCGTCGCGATCGCAGGCGTTTCGGTCTCGGTCATGCTCGTCCTGGTCCAGGTCGGCCTGTACTTCGGCTTCATGGACACCGCGTCGTCGATCATCGACGCCAGCAAGGCCGACATCTGGGTCGGCAAGAAGAGCAACGAGTCGTTCGAGTTCGCGACCCCGTTCGACGAGCGCGCGTTCTACCGCGTCTCGTCGGTCCCGGGCGTCGCGTACGCCGAGCGCGTCGTGATGAACTTCGCGCAGTTCAAGCTCGCCGACGGCGGCGACCTCGGGGTCCAGATCGTCGGCGTCGAGACCGCCGCCGGCCACGCGCCGCTGCTCGCACCGTGGAACGTGATCGCCGGCGACGCGCGCCGCCTCGCCGAGCCCGGCGCGATCGTGCTCGATCGCACCGAGTACGCCAAGCTCAAGATCGACCGGGTCGGCCACATCACCGAGATCGCCGGCGTGCGCGCCGAGGTCGTCGCGCTGACCCGCGGGATCCGCTCGTTCACGACCTCGCCGATCATCTTCACCGACGTGCGCACCGCGCGCAGCTATCTCCCGCAGCTCGGTTCTGGCGAGCCGGTCACCTACGTGCTCGTCAAGGTCGCGCCCGGCGCCGACGTCGCCGCGGTGCAGGCGCGGATCGACGCGCTGCCTCACCTCGCGGCGTACACCACCGCGCAGATGTCGGAGCGCACGCGGACGTACTGGTCGACCCGCACCGGCGTGGGCGCCTCGTTCTTCACGACCGCGGTGCTCGGCATCCTCGTCGGGCTCGTCGTCGTCGGGCAGATCCTGTACAGCGGCACGCTGCAGTACATCCGCGAGTACGGGACGCTGAAGGCGATGGGCGCGAAGAACTCCGCCGTCGTCAAGGTGATCCTGTCGCAGGCGATGATCTCCGCGGCGCTCGGCTTCGCGGTCGGTGCGCCGCTCGCGATGGCGATGCGCATCGCGATGAAGGGCGCGAACCTCACCGTCGCGCTGTTCCCGGCGCTGTACGCGGGCACCGCGGTGATCACGGCGGCGATGTGCGCGTTCGCCGCGCTGCTGTCGATCGTCAAGGTGCTTCGCCTCGACCCGGCGTCCGTGTTCAAGACCTAGCGCACCAGGAGTCCCATGACCGCCGCACTCGCCATCGACGACCTCCTCCCGAGCCCGGCGCCGCGCCAGGCCGTTCTCGCGCGCCTCGTCGGCGTCGCCAAGACCTACGGCAGCGGCGAGAACGCCGTCGCCGCGCTGTCGGAAGCCACGCTCGACATCCGCGCCGGCGAGGTCACGCTGATCGAGGGCCCGTCGGGTTCGGGCAAGACCACGCTGATCTCGATCCTGGGCCTCGTGCTCACGGCGACCGCCGGCGAGGTCTGGCTCGAGGGCAGGAACGTCGCCGGGCTCGGCGAGCGCGATCTCCCCGGGCTGCGCGCCCGCAACTTCGGGTTCGTGTTCCAGGGCTTCAACCTGTTCCCCGCGCTGTCGGCGCTCGAGAACGTCGCGATCGCGATCCGCATGAAGAACCCGCGCGCGCGCGACGCCGAGGGCGAGGCGCGCCGGCTGCTCGAGCAGGTCGGCCTGGGCGCGAAGATGCGCCAGCTGCCCGGCGATCTGTCGGGCGGCCAGAAGCAGCGCGTCGCGATCGCCCGCGCGCTCGGCGGCAACCCGCCGATCCTGATCGGCGACGAGCCGACCGCCGCGCTCGACACCCGTACCGCGCTGTCGGTGATGGAGCTGTTGCGCCAGCTCGCCGATACCGAGGGTCGAGCCGTCGTCGTCGTGACCCACGATCCTCGCCTCGAGCGGTTCGCCGACCGGGTGGTCCGCGTCGAGGACGGCTTCATCCAGGCGATCACCTCTCCCGCCCCCGGCGCCGGTGCGTCCGGCGCATTCGCCACCGTCCGTGAGTCCAGGAGTTCGCTATGACCAGGTTACGCTACGCTCTCGTCGCAGTTCCGCTCGCCGCCGCCGGCTGGCTGTGGCTCGGTCACCAGACGCCCGCGGTGGGCGCCGACACGATCGCGGCGCGGCCCGCCGTGCTGGTCGCGCCCGGCCGCGTCGAGCCGGTCCACGATCCGGTCAAGCTCGCGTTCGAGGCCCAGGGCCGGATCGCCGAGATCCTCGTCGAGGAAGGCGACGCGGTGAAGGCCGGCCAGGCGCTCGCGCGGCTCGACAGCCGGCTCGCGACCGCGCGCGTCGCGGCGGCCGAGGCCGGCGTCGCGCAGGCCCGGGCGCGCTTCCTGCTCGCGCGGCGCGGACCGCGCGCCGAGGACGTCGCCGCCGCGCGCGCCGAGGCCGACGCCGCGGCGGCCGCCGCCGAGCACCGCGGCGCCGAGCAGGCGCGCAGCGACCACCTCGGCAAGGTCGGCGCGCTCGCGACCACGGTGGTCGATGCCGACGACGCCGCCGCGCGCGTCGCCGCCGCACAATCCGCCGCCGCCACCGCGCGCTATCGATCGCTGGCCAGCGGCACGCGCAGCGAGCAGATCGCCGAGGCCGCCGCCGCGATCGCCCTGGCCCAGGCCGAGCTCGACGCCGCGAAGGTCGCGCTCGATCAGACCGTGCTGGTCGCGCCGAGCGACGGCGTGATCCTGCGGCGCACCGGCGAGGTCGGCGCGCTCGTCACGCTGATGCAGCCCGCCCCTGTGCTGTCGATGGCCGATCTCGCGCAGCTCGAGATCCGCGCCGAGATCGACGAGGCCGACGTCGCCGTGATCGCGCCGGGCCAGACCGCGTACGCCACCGCCGATGCGTGGGGCGAGCGCCGGTTCCCGATCCGGGTTGCGCGCGTCACCCGCGAGCTCGGCCGCAAGACCGTGCGCGACGACGATCCGCGCGCCCGCGTCGACACCCGCGTGCTCGAGGTCATCGCGCGGTTCGATGGCGCACCGGGCGTCGCGCTGCCGCTCGGGCTGCGCATGCAGATCCACGTCGGCAAGTAACCGCTTTCACCGATTGCGGCGCTGCTTGGCAAGCGCCTCGCGGAGCTGCGCGAGGAACTTGTCGGCCGATGCGCTCATGGTCTCCGCGAGCAGACGGAACTCGCGGAGCCGACCCGACGAGGTTCGCCACGCCAGACCGATCGTGCGGCCGGGAACCGGCTTGGCGAACTCGGCGAGCACGACCGGGCCGTGCTTGGGCACCAGCGTGGTCGCCGAGGCCTCGGGCAAAAGCGTCACGCCGAGCCCGCCGGCCACCATCTGGACCAGCGTCGGCAAGCTGGTCCCGCGGACCTCCATCGCCTCGACCGCACCGGCGCGCTTGCACACCGCGAGCGCCTGATCGCGGAGGCAATGACCATCCTCGAGCAGCAGCACGCGCTGATTGTCGAGATCGTCCTCGGTCAGCTTGCCGCGATGCTTGGCCAGTGCGGCGCCGCGCGGCGCGGCCGCGACGAAGCCCTCGCGCGCGATCGTCGCAGTGGTGAAATCGCCAGGCACCGGGATCGCGAGCAGCGCAATCTCGAGCTGGCCCGCAGACAGCAGCGCGACAAGACGCGCAGTCTGATCCTCGCGCAGGATCAGCTCGAGCTTTGGAAACCGGCGATGGACCTCGGGCAACAGCGCCGGCAACCAGTACGGCGCGATCGTCGGGATCACGCCGAGCCTGAGCGAGCCGACGAGCGGTTCGCCGCGCCGCCGCGCCGCATCGCCGACCGCGTCGATCGCGATCAGCGCTTCGCGCGCTCGCCCGACGACGTCCTCGCCCGCCGGGGTGATGAGCACGCTGCGGCGATCGCGCTCGAACACCTGGATCCCCAGCACCTGCTCGGCCGCCTGGACCTGCGCCGACAGCGCCGGCTGCGAGATTCCCAGGGAGCTCGCAGCACGCCTGAAGCTACCGGTCTCGGCAACCGCGACCAGGCTTTCAAGTTGGCGTATGGATGGGCGATCCATGATAAGCGAAATCTATCACATGAATAGAATTACGTGATTGGACTTATACTAAAAAAACCCTCACCGTGACCATGGATTTCGAGCCATGCCTGTTCATGAAGTTGACCACTCGGTCGGCTGCGCGCCGTCCGAGCTATCCGGCGTGGTCAACGCGCTGCAAAACCGACGAGCTGTTGCCAGGCAACTCGCCACGGAGCGTGGGTGACGAAGCGTAAGGAGCCTCTCATGTCGATCGAAAGCCTGAAGTCACGCCTTCCCGATCACGCCAGGGACCTGCGCCTGAACCTGGGCGCGATCACGAGCTCCATGATGCTGACGCCGCAACAAGCCTGGGGCACCGCGCTGTCCGCTTCCGTCGCATCCCGCAATCCCGAGGTCGTCGCCGCGATCGCCGCCGATGCGCAGCTCTCCGTCGAGGCCGCGGCCGCCGCTCGCGGCGCGGCCGCGATCATGGCGATGAACAATATCTACTATCGATTCCAGCACATCATGGGCGACGATTCTGCGTATTCGCAGTTTCCCGCGCGTCTGCGCATGCAGATCATCGGCAAGCCGGGCGTCGACCACGTCGACTTCGAGCTGTGGTGCCTCGCCGCCTCGGTGATCACCGGGTGCGCGAGCAGCGTGCGCGCCCACGAGAACACCGTGCGCGAGCACGGCGGCACCGCCGAGCAGGTCCAGGACGCAGTCCGCATCGCGGCGGTGATCCACGCCGTCGCGCTCACGCTCGACAGCACCCCGGCGCCGGCGTCCTGCCCGAGCTGAGCCCGCACCGATCCCTCCCGAGGAGCGAACCGCTCTACCCGCTCCCTCACGGCGGTGATACGGTGCGCGCATCGTGGCGCGCCCCAGCGAGCTGTACGAGCCCGCGCGCGAGGTTCCAGCGAGCCCCGCGTACCGGCCGGTGCCACGTGAGCTGATCGGCCGTGAGGTCAGCGTCCGCCCGCTGATCGCGCTGTGGGACGCCGCGCGCCGGAAGTGCAAGACGCCCGAGCAGCTCGCCGCCGGCACGGGCTACAGCGTCGCTCATCTCATGGATCCGAGCGCGCGGATCTCGTGGGTGGGGTTCGCGCGCCTCCTCGCCAACGTCGGCGAGGTGCTGAGCGACGACGAGCTGGTCGCGGTCGGCGCCGCCACGGTGGAGGCGCCGCTGATCCGCGCGCTGCTGCTCCCCGGGCGCTTCCTGTTCGGCGTGTCGGACATCTACCGCTGGGTATTCGGCCCCAGCGGTCCCGGCGCGCAGCTGTTCACGGTGAGCGAAACGCGGATCATCGAGCTCGCGCCCGGTCGCCTTCACCTCGAGGTCTACACCAAGCCGGGTTATGCGCCGTCGCGCGAGAACCACGTGCTGCTGCGCGGCTCGCTCGCCGGGCTATCGAAGGCGCTCGGGGCCGCGCCGGCGCAGGTGACCCAGCGCGACGTCGAGGGCGGCGCGGTCTACGACATCACCGTCGAGAACAATCGCAGTGCCCTCGAGTTCGTGCGCAGGCGGCTGTCATGGCTCGCCGACGCGCGGTCGAACGCCAAGGAGCTGCAGCGCGCGCACGCCGAGCTCCACGACCGCTACGTCGAGCTGCAGCGCCAGATCGAGGCCCGCGCGAAGGTCGAGGCCGAACTGCGCCGGGTCAATGACGAGCTCGAGCAGCGCGTCATCGAGCGCACAGCCGAGCTCGAGTACGCCAACGCCGAGCTCGCGGCGTTCAGCTACTCGGTGTCGCACGATCTACAGGCGCCGCTGCGCAGCATGAACGCGTTCAGCCAGGCGCTGATCGAGGACTGCGGTGACCAGCTCGACGGCCACGCGCTCGATTACCTCGGCCGGATCCGCGCTGCCGCGCTGCGCATGGGCGAGCTGACCGACGGGCTGCTCCAGCTCGCCCGGGTCAACAGCACGCAGCTGCGCCACGAGGTGGTCGACCTGTCGGCGGCGG
>Ga0207689_10006610_pt1 | contig 10227 bp, 7 predicted proteins | sample KBSMisM52_FD_184312 | JGI IMG/M metagenome (GOLD analysis project Ga0207689, IMG submission 184312) | Miscanthus rhizosphere microbial communities from Kellogg Biological Station, Michigan, USA - KBS Miscanthus M5-2 (SPAdes) (version 2) | ecosystem: Host-associated > Plants > Roots > Rhizosphere... | reverse complement strand
CGCTCGCGACTATCTCGTCCCGAGCCGGGTCCACCCGGGCAAATTCTACGCGCTCCCCCAGGCGCCGCAGATGTTCAAGCAGCTGATCATGGTCGCCGGTTTCGACCGCTATTTCCAGATCGCGCCTTGCTTCCGCGACGAGGACGCCCGGGCCGACCGTTCGCCCGGAGAATTCTATCAGCTCGATTTCGAAATGAGCTTCGTCACCCAGGATGATGTGTTCGCGGCCATCGAGCCGGTGTTGTCCGGCGTGTTCGAGGAGTTCGCCAATGGGAAGACCGTGACTCCGGCGGGCGAATATCCGCGCATCCCATACAAGGAGGCTCAGCTCAAATACGGCACGGACAAGCCTGACCTACGCAACCCGCTGCTGATCGGCGACGTCGGCGGACACTTCAAGGGATCGGGCTTCGGCCTCTTCGCGGGAATCGTTGAGAAGGGAGGCGTGGTTCGCGCAATCCCGGCTCCCGGAACGGCGGAGAAGAGCCGGAAGTTCTTCGACGACATGAACGAATGGGCCCGGAGCGAGGGGTTCGCGGGCCTCGGCTATGCTACCCGCAAGTCCGGCGAATGGGGCGGGCCCATCGCCAAGAACCATGGCGACGAAGGCATGAACCGGATGGCCGATGAGCTGGGTCTCGGCCCCAACGACGGCATTTTCTTTGCTGCCGGCAAGGAAGAGGAGGCGGCGAGGCTGGCCGGACTCGCTCGCACCCGAGTCGCCGAGCAGCTCGACCTCCTCGAAAAGGACGCGTTCCGCTTCTGCTGGATCGTCGATTTCCCGATGTTCGAGTTCAATGAAGACCAGCAGAAGATCGACTTCAGCCATAACCCCTTCTCGATGCCGCAAGGCGAGATGGAGGCATTGGAAAAGAAGGACCCGCTCGAGATCCTCGCCTGGCAGTATGACATCGTCTGCAACGGCGTGGAGCTCTCCTCCGGCGCGATCCGCAACCACCGCCCGGACATCATGTACAAAGCGTTCGAGATCGCCGGCTACACGCGCGACGAAGTCGACACCAATTTCTCGGGCATGATCAACGCCTTCAAATATGGTGCGCCGCCGCATGGCGGCTCGGCCCCCGGCATCGACCGGATTGTCATGCTGCTCGCGGATGAGCCCAACATTCGCGAAGTGATCCTCTTCCCGATGAACCAGAAGGCTGAGGACCTGATGATGAACGCTCCCGCGCCCGTGACAGCCAAGCAGCTCAAGGAACTCAGCATCAAAGTGGTCGCCGAGGACACACCTGTCCCGAAATCGTAACGCCGGCCGCTAAGCAATTGTCGACTATGCGTTGAGTTAGTAAGTCTGCGTAGGTGCCGATAGATTTAACAGAATTTGAACGAGGGAATCCCTTCGTCGGGGACGCGGATGCGGAGCTTGCCGCACTGCAAGACCGCTTGGCACGCCTGCAGCTTTCGCAGATTGTCCACCGCAAGCGCGCCATCATCCTGTTCGAAGGCTGGATGGGCGCCGGCAAGAAGGCCGTACTGAAGCGGCTCGTTGGAACTCTCGACCCGACCCATGTGAACGTCGTCAAGGTGGCCGGGAGCGACGAGAGTGATGACGAACGCCATTGGCTGGCGAGGTTCTGGAGCAACCTTCCGGCGACGAGCGAAACCACCATCTTCTACCGCAGCTGGTATCGCCTGATCGTCGAGCAGCGCATGCTCGGCCATTTCAACGACGAGCGCTGGGCTCGGGGGATCGACGAGATCAACGAGTTCGAGGCGCAGCAGCGCGATCATGGCACGATGATCGTCAAGCTCTTCTTCCACGTGACTCCCGAAAGGCAGGCGGCAAATTTGCGGGCGCGCCAGGAGGACCCGTGGCTCCGTCACCTGCGCGACTATCAGCCGATCATCGGGCCGGCGAACCGCGAGCGCGCCAACGATGTGCTTCAGGACCTCTTTGCCCACACCAACACCCGTTGGGCGCCGTGGATCGCGATCGACGCCAATGATGCCGAGGCCGCGTGTGTCGCGGCGCTTTCGGCCATTGCCGATGCGATGGAGAAAGCGGTGCCGGCGGAGCCGCCCGCGATGGACGAGACGGTCGTCAGCTTCCGTCAGCCCAAGACGCCCGAACAGACCCGCGCCTAGCTACGGGTAGCTGATCCTCAGCACCTCGTAGCCTTTTTCGCCGGCCGGCAATCGGACCACGCGCTCGTCACCGACCTTCGCCCCGATCAGTGCGCGCGCGAGCGGAGCGCTCCAGCCGATCCGGCCAGCCGACGCATCGGTCTCATCGTCGCCCATGATGGTTACGGTCCGGCGGTTGTCATCCGCGTCCGTGAGCTCGACCGTCGCCCCGAACCGAACCTGGCCGCGGTCCTCCTGTTTCGCCGGGTCGACGACCTTCGCGGCCTTCATGATCCGGGCGAGGTGGGCGAGCCGGTGATCGATCTCACGAAGCCGCTTCTTGCCATAGAGATAGTCGGCGTTCTCCGACCGGTCGCCGAGCGATGCCGCCCAGGACACCACTTCGACCATCTTCGGCCGTTCGACGCCGAACAGTTCGTCATATTCGGCGCGCACACGCGCGAATCCTTCGGGACTGATGAAACGCGGCTGGTCGGACATGACCCTCGACTATCAGGCCGGGCCGGTCTTCCCAAGGTAGCGTGAGACATGGAGCGAGGCCTGCTGCGAGCCCGGGCCGCCCCGCATCGAGTCGTAGACGACACTGTTTTCGATCACGCGCTGCACATAGGCCTTGGTCTCGACATAAGGAATCGCCTCGATCCACTTGAGCATGTCGACCTGGCTCCGCGGATCACCGTAGCGCGCGATCCATTTACTCACGTTGCCACTGCCCGCGTTGTACGCGGCGACGGCTAGAGGAACGCTGCCGCCCCAGTTGTTGAGCATGCGCTGGAAATAGGCCGAGCCGATCATGACGTTGTAATTGGGGTCGGTGATCAGGCGATAACCGTCATAGCCGACCCCCATCTTGTCGGCCTGTTCGCGCGCGGTCCCGGTCATCAGCTGCATCATGCCGCGCGCACCGGCATGGCTGATCGCATAGGGATCGAACGAGCTTTCCTGCCGGGTGATTCCGTGGGCGAGCGACCAGATGTTCGGCGAGACCGAAGAAGGCAGTGTGGGATAGGCCTGGCGGACGTAGAACATCGTGCCTTTGACGCGTGCCATGCGGGCGACCCACACCGGCAGATCCTGGCGGCCGAGCTGCTGGCCGAGTTCAACCGCAAGCCCGCGGTCCGTGTTGTTGTCGAGCGATTCAGCGAGCGCCCGGACAAACTGGGTGCGTTCTGCCACGCTGCCGCTCTGCTGAAGGATCCGGATCGCCTGGACGATCCGGTTGTTCGCGAAGGCCGCACGCTGAGCGGGGGTCGCCGCACTTTGCGCGGTCGAGACCTGCGGCGCGGAGACGGACCGGCCGAGGCGTTCGAGCGCAAGCTGGCCGTAGAATAGCTCCGGGTAGGCCGCCGAGCGCTCGAAATAGGCGTTCGCCTGCTGCAGCTGTCCGGCGGCAAGGGCGGCTCGGCCGGCCCAATAATACCCCTTGGTCTGCACCTGCAGCGAGTGACCGCCGCGCGCGTAGGCGTCGTACATCGAGACCGCGCTCGAGGGACGATTCAAGCGGTCGAGGGCGATCGAACCGGCGAGCCACGTCAGGCTCGTATAATTGTCGCGGATCCCGATCGGCTGCTGGCTGATGTCCGTACCCGGCGGCAAGGCGTCGCTGAGGTGCATCGCGATGTTGTAGGCCGTCTGCCACTGCCGGTCCTGGGCAGCGTCGTTCGCGAGCGTCAGGAGCATGTCGAAGAAGCGCTCGGGATCGGCCGGCTGATAGGTGAAATTGTGTTGCCTCGCCGTGAGGTCGCGCGCCGCCTGGTCATAATTGCGGGCGCGGAGATAGCGTGCGCGATCCATCATCAGGCCGGCATCGCTGGTCACCTGTCCGATGACCGCCTGGTAGAGGCTTTCGGCATCCGAGGCGTCCCGCTGCATCGCGATGCGCGCGGCGAAGGCGGCACGACGGGCGGGCGTGGTGTAGGAATAGAAGCGAACCGCGTCGTCGGGCTTTTTCGCAAAGAGCAGTGAGTCGGCGCGCCGGTCGTAGTCGTCGCTCGTAAAGCTCGCTCCGTAGCGGCTGAGAATCGCATTCTCGTCTTCGCTGCCGAGATCTGCTTCGCTCCACGCGCTTCGCGCCGCAGCGAGCGCCTCACCAGCCTTGCCGCTCGCCGCATAGGCGTCGGCGAGGCGGGCGAAGCCGTTGCCGGTCGTCGGGGGATCACTGGCAAAGAAGGCAAGTACGGTCGTGCCATTCTCGCCCGGGCGCATCGCCCTTTCGGCCCAGCGGCGGAGCTTGTCTTCCTCGGGCCAGCCGGGGTTCGCGATGAGGAAGCGGGCGTAATCGGCGAAGCTGTACCCGTTGCTCTGGCGCAGCCGGCGCCAGTCGCCGATCGCAAAAGAAGCGGAATAGCCCGAATAGGCCGGAGCCGGCGCGTAATTGGCCGGCGCGGGATATTGCGCGGACGCGGTTGCTGCCGCGAGCAGGAAGGGAAGGGACCAGCCAATGCGCCACATGCTGGACATCCTACGCTCCCCCTCCTTATCTGGCGCTTAACGCACGACCGCCCGGGTCATTGAATATTTGCGCCGCCCAAAGGACTTAACCATGTTTTTCGGTTCGATACCCGCCCTCGTGACCCCTTTTGCGGCGGGACGAGTCGATGAAGCGGTATTCCGTGATTTCGTCGCCTGGCAGATCGATGAGGGCAGCGATGCGCTCGTCCCATGCGGGACGACAGGCGAAGTCGCAACTCTAAGCCCGGAGGAACATCGCGCCGTCATCGCCGCCTGCGTGCAGGTCGCCGCCGGCCGAGTGCCGGTCATCGCCGGTTGCGGGACTTACTCGACCGCGCACTCGATCGAGCGCTGCCGGGCGGCCGCGGACCTGGGCGCCGACGCTGCGCTGGTCGTGGTCCCTTATTACAACAAGCCGAGCCAGGCCGGGCTTGCCGCCCATTTCACCGCGATCGCGGACGCCTCTCCGATCCCGATCGTCGTTTACAATGTCCCGTCGCGCACGGTCGCCGACATCTCGGTCGAGACTCTTGGATCGATCGCGAAGCTTCCAAAGATCGTCGCGGTGAAGGACGCGACCGGTAATCTGGCCCGGGTCAGCGCCCAGCGCATCGCCTGCGGCGAGGATTTTTGCCAGCTGAGCGGCAATGACGACATGGCGCTGGGCTTCAATGCGATGGGCGGGGTCGGGTGCATTTCGGTCACCGCCAATGTGGCGCCGAAGCTCTGCTCGGATCTTCAGAAGGCGACGCGCGAGGGCCGGTGGGACGACGCGCTGAAGCTCCAGGACAGGCTCTACCCGCTTCACTCGGCCTTGTTCACGGACGCGTCGCCTGGTCCCACGAAATATGCTTTGACGCGGCTCCGTAACAACTTTCCGGGCGAGCTCCGCCTGCCTCTCGTCGAAGCCTCGGATGAGTCGAAGCGCGCCGTCGATGCGGCGCTGGCGCACGCAGGCCTTATTTAAGGCCAATGACCCAGCCGCTTCCGCCGCCGTTCGACAAGAAGAAGGTCGTCGCCGAAAACCGGCGCGCGCGCTTCGATTATTTTGTCGAGGAAAGGTTCGAAGCGGGGATCGCACTGGTGGGAACCGAGGTGAAGGCCCTCCGCCAGGGCGAAGGCTCGATCGCCGAGAGCTACGCGACCGTCGAAGGCGAGGAGGTTTGGCTGATCAACAGCCACATCCCGGAATACAGCCACGGCAACCGGATGAACCATGAGCCTCGGCGGCCGCGCAAACTGTTGCTCAAGGGCCGCGAAATATCGAAATTGCAGGGAGCGGTGGCCCGGCAGGGTCTGACACTTGTGCCGCTTTCAATTTATTTTAACGGCAGGGGGCGAGCTAAGATCGAGCTCGCTCTGGGACGAGGCAAGAAGGTGCACGACAAACGCGAAACGGTGAAAGAACGCGACTGGAAGCGGGAGCAGCAGCGGCTCCTTCGGCGCAGTGCCTGAGGCGGCGCGGGCGATCCGAATGAGGTGGATCAGAAAGCATATCCCCACGCGCGACACGATTCATGAGAATCGGTTGCTGCGGCCGTTCGCGCGTCATTTGAGCGATCCGGCGCTGTGGAGGATGACTCGCCGATCGGTGCCGCGGGCGGTCGCGCTCGGCCTTGGCATCGGCGTTCTGATTCCGGTCATGCATACGGCCATCGCGGCGGTCCTGGCGATCCCGATGCGCGCCAACGTCGCAATCGCGGCCGCGCTCACACTGCTCGTTAATCCGCTGACCTACGCCCCCGTTTATTATGCTTGCTACCTGGTCGGCTCGTGGGAGCTTCGGCATGATTCCAGCGTGGTCAATCCGCAGGCCGCCGAGCGGGTGTCGGGCGAACTCGGGCAAATCATGTTCTGGATCCATCACGCCTCGGGACCCATTGCGATCGGCACCCTGACGGTGGCCGCGGCGGTTGCCGTGATCGGCTATCTGGCGTCCGCGGTGCTGTGGCGGGCGTGGCTCGCAAGCAAGTGGAGGCAGCGCCGGCACGCCCGCAAGGCGTCGCAGGGCTGACGTTCGCAGCCCAACCGGCAGCAGTCGTCGATTGAGTCTGGCAACCGGGCGTTGCGCCCGCGACACCGTTCCGTCACAAATCACGACCGTATTGGGAGGGGCATAATGGCTCGGATTATCGCGTTACTGACTGCAACCACCATCCTGGCGGGCTGTGCCGTACATGAGGCGGTTGCGCCGCCGGCCGTCGCGCCGGCCGCCGAGGCTGTTCCCGCGGCACCGCCTGTGCCGCCCGCTCCCAAGCCGCAATATGGGACCTATGGCTTCGATGCGACGGGAATGGATCCGAGCGTTGCTCCGGGCGACAACTTCTACCAATTTGCGAACGGAACCTGGGCGAAGAACACGCCCATCCCGGCGGACAAGTCGAGCTACGGCTCGTTCAACATCCTCGACGATTTGTCGCGCGAGCGCACCCGCGACGTCATCCAGGAGGAATCGAAGGACCCGAACAGCAGGATCGGCAGTGCCTACGCCAGCTTCATGGATCAGTCGGCGATCGAGTCGAAGGGCCTTGCGCCCTTCGATCCCTGGCTGAACCAGGTTCGCTCGATAAAGTCGAAGAAGGGTCTGCCCGCACTGTACGGCGATGCGGACGGGCTTGGGATCAACGTCCCGTTCAACATGTTCGTCGGCCAGGATCGCAAGGCGTCGGATCAATATACTCTGAACGTCCTCCAGGGCGGCCTCGGAATGCCGGACCGCGATTATTATCTGTCGGCCGACCCGAAGATTGCCGAGACCCGGGCAAAATATCTCGACCATTTGACCAACATGCTGACGCTCGCGGGCGAAAAGAACGCGGCGGCGCGCGCGAAGGCAATCGTCGATTTCGAAACCAGGATCGCGAAGGTCCACTGGACCAGGGCCGACAGCCGCGACGCCACCAAGACCTATAATAGGATGTCTTTGGCCGAGGTCCGCAAGCTGGCGCCGGGCTTCGATTTTCCGGCGTTCGTCAAAGCGGACGGCATGACCCTCGATCATGTCGTCGTCTTCCAGCCGAGCGCATTCAAGGGCATCGCAACGCTGATCGGGCAGGCCCCCCTCTCGGTGCTCAAAGATCAGCTGCTCGTCCGGTCGCTCGATTCCTATTCCGCCGTGCTTCCCAAGCGGTTCGACGACGAGAGCTTCGCTTTTTACGGCACCGTCCTCAGCGGAACTCCGCAGCAGGAGGAGCGCTGGAAGCGCGCGGTTACCTTCACCGTCGGCGCGCTCGGCGACGATGTCAGCAAACTCTATGTCGCGAAATATTTCCCGCCGGAAACCAAGGCGGCCGCCGACAAGCTCGTCCACAATCTTATTTCGGCCATGGATCGTCGCATCGACCAGCTCGACTGGATGGGACCGGAAACCAAGGCGAAGGCGCATGCCAAGCTCGCCGCCTTCACTCCGAAGATCGGCTATCCGTCGCAGTGGCGGGACATGAACGGCCTGGTGGTCGATCGCTCTGACGCGCTGGGCAATGCCATGCGCTCGGCCCGGTTCGAGCAAGGCTATCAAATCGGCCATCTCGGCGGCCCGATCCGGCGTTGGGAATGGGGCATGACGCCCATGACGATCAACGCTTATTCCAATCCGACGATGGTCGAGATCGTCTTCCCGGCGGCGATCCTCCAACCGCCCTTCTTCGACCCGAACGCCGACCCGGCGGTGAACTATGGCGGCATCGGAGCGGTCATCGGCCACGAAATGAGCCATCAGTTCGACGATCAGGGCGCGAAATACGACCTGCATGGAAACCTGGTCGATTGGTGGACCCCGGCGGACGCCAAGAACTTCCAGTCGCGGCTCGATCGCCTCGGCGCGCAGTTCGACGCTTATGAGCCGCTCCCTGGCTTCCACGTGCAGGGCAAGCTCACGATGGGCGAGAATGTCGCGGATCTCGCCGGCCTGACGGTTGCCCACGACGCTTACATCGCGTCGCTTGGCGGGACCGAGCCGCCGGTGATCGAGGGCACGACCGGCGACCAGCGCTTCTATTTCGGATGGGCGCAGGTCTGGCGCCGCAATTATCGCGAGCCGAATCTCCGGCAGCGGCTCCTGACCGATCCGCACTCACCTTCGGAACAGCGCACCGCCATCGTCCGGAACCTCGATCCGTGGTATCCGGCGTTCAACGTGCAATCAGGTCAGAAACTCTACCTCGCGCCCGCGGATCGCGTGCGTATCTGGTGATGCTGCAGCAGGAGCTGCCCCGGATCGATTCCACGCCGCTGGACGGGTGGGGGCGCTGGCTCGTTCCAGCGCTGATTTCCGGGTTGGCACTGACTGCGGCGGTCGTTTCGCTCCTGCTTGCCCAGCCCGCTTTCGCGGCAATCGCGGCCGTTGGGGCCGTCGTAGCCGGAGGTGCCGCTTATTTTCGGGAGTCGCGGGGCAGGTCGGTCGCCGAGCCGATCGTCGGGGGCCCGGACTTCTCCCTTGTCGGATCGGCTCTGGGCATGTGCCGCGACGCAGCCGCGTTGACGTCCGAGAGTGGAACCCTGCTGATCGCCAACGCCGCTTACCGTGAGCAGTTTGAAGGCTCGCTTCCGCCGCTACAGCTGGGGGTTGGCGAGGATTCGAAGCAGGGACTGGAGATCGCCAGGAGCATGGCGTGGCGCGACGGTGCGGGATGCGCTGCACGAGTGAAAACGAGCCACGGTAGCGTTTCTGTGGAGGTCGAGCGCGTCGGTGCGCGTAACGACCTACTGCTGTGGCGTTTCCCTCAGCCGCCGGCGCCTGCTCCGATCAGCGTGGCGGCGAAATGGCTGTCGGGCCCTACCGGCGAAAAGCTTGGCACAGCGGGAATTCTTGCTGCTCTGGTCGACGAAGAGGGGGCCATCGTTGCTTCAAACCGGTTGTTTCGCGAGCGGGCGATCGACGGCGACGGTGAACCGGCCGGCCAGCGCTTCGGCAGTTTGGTCGATGTAGGCGATGATGGCCAGGTCCGGCTGATCGCCGAAGGCGAGCCCACCCGGGCCATGCGCCTCGTCCATGTGCCGGTCGATCCGAAGAAGGGGGGCAAGGCCGGAACCTTCCTTCTTTTCGAGCAAGGTGAGGGGGTTGGGCCGTCCGACGCCGCGCACCTCCAGGCCTTGCTCGACGTGCTTCCGATCGGCCTCGCGTTGGTCGATCGCGACGGGCGCTTCCTGACGATGAACGAGGCGTTCCGCACCGCGGCGGGTATCCGCGGCAGCTCGAACCCCGTCTATCCGGGCGACCTTGTCGTGAAGGAAGACAAGGCGGCGGTCGCGGACGCGGTGCGCCGTAACGCGCGGGGGCCCGCCATGTCGGGTGACCTTGCGATCCGCCTGGCACGGCAGCCCGCGGAACCCGTGGCGCTGACCATTGCGGGGCTGCGCGGGCTTGGCGAAGCGGCCGTCCTTCTGCTGCTCAAGGACAATAGCGAGGAGGCCAAGCTGAAGCGCCAGGTGGCCCAGGCGACCAAGATGCAGGTCGTGGGCCAGCTCGCCGGCGGGGTCGCCCACGACTTCAACAACATCCTGACCGCGATCATCGGCCATTGCGACCTGATGCTGATGCGCCACACGCCCGGGGACAGCGATTATGACGACATCCAGCAGATCAAGTCGAATTCGAACCGCGCTGCGGGCCTTACTCGACAGCTTCTTGCCTTCTCGCGCCAACAAACCCTGCGCCCGCAGGTGCTCCAG
>Ga0207689_10006609_pt1 | contig 10229 bp, 9 predicted proteins | sample KBSMisM52_FD_184312 | JGI IMG/M metagenome (GOLD analysis project Ga0207689, IMG submission 184312) | Miscanthus rhizosphere microbial communities from Kellogg Biological Station, Michigan, USA - KBS Miscanthus M5-2 (SPAdes) (version 2) | ecosystem: Host-associated > Plants > Roots > Rhizosphere... | reverse complement strand
GATGCGCCCGAGCTCTTCGGACGACACGATCGGATTGAGAAAGAAGGAGCCGCAGCTCCGCCGATTGGGATCGTGGGGATCGAGCACCATCGATTTGCCCCGGCGAATGTCGAGGATGCTCGCCCGGACGTCCGCGAGCGATGGGGTCGCGACACCGCGGGCGGTCAGATGCTGCTCGAGATCGGCATAGCGCACGCGCGGGCGGCCGTCGGGCTCGAGCCGGTAGGTCACGGCCAGGACGGCGTACCGGTCCGGCGCGCCGCTCTTCAGCGTGCTGTCGCGATACGCGAATGCGCACTCAGCCGCGGTGAGCGTTACCACGACGCCGCGCTCCCGATGAAGCGCGCGCACCGCCGTGATCGTGTCGCTCACTTCCTGGCCATAGGCGCCCACGTTCTGAATGGGCGTCGCGCCCGTGAGACCGGGAATGCCGCTCAGGCACTCGAGCCCCGCCCAGCCGCGCTCCACCGTGTGACGCACGAAATCGTCCCACGGCTCGCCCGCGGCCGCGGTCACCTCCACCGCGCCCGGGACCTCGCGCGCGGTCACGCCGCGCAGGGCAATTTTGAGGACGAGGCCGTCGACGCCCTCATCGGCGATGACCAGGTTGGAGCCGCCGCCCAGGACGCGCACCGGCAGCTTGCGCGCCGCGGCCCACCGCACGGCCTCCGCGACGGTCGCCTCGTCGGCGGCCTCGACCAGGTAACGGGCGGGCCCGCCGATGCGGAGCGTGCAGTGGGGCGCGAGCGGGGCGTGCTCGATAGGGGTGAGCATGCTTCTGCCATCTTACCGCGGCACACCTCACCACCCCTCACCCTGCGCCGCTCACCCCGCCCTCTCCCCAAAGAGGAGAGGGAGGAGCGCTCAGTCGGTGACCGGGAAGAGACCCTGGAAGAGGAACTTCTGGACGCGCTTGGCGTTGTCCACCTCGGCGGTATAGATGTTGCCGCGCGAGTCTACCGCCATGTTGTGGATCCAGTGGAGCTGGCCCGCGTAGCGGCCGCTGCGCCCGAAGCGCGAGAGCACCTTGCCGGACGCCCGCGAGAGCATCCACACGTGGTTGTTCTCGCCGTCGGCCACGTAGAGGTAGCTCTGCGCGGCGTCGCGCGAGAAGTCGAGATCCCACACCGAGCCGGCGCCGCCGGTGGCGGTCGCGAGCGTGAACTCCTCCACGAAGGTGCCGTCCTTCTTGAAGACCTGGATCCGGTTGTTCACGCGGTCGCACACGTAGACGAGGCCGTCGGTCGAGACCCGCACGCAGTGCACGGGGTTCCTGAACTGCTTGACGCTCGCGTCGCCCGGCGGCCGGCCGTTGGCGCCCCAGTGGCGCTTGTAGGCGCCGGTGGTGGCGTCGAAGACGATCACGCGGTGGTTGGCGTAGCCGTCGGCCACGTACAGCTCGTTCGCGGGGGCGTCCACCCGCACGTCGGCCGGCCGGTTGAGGTTGCGGGTGTCCGTGTCGCCGCCGCTCGAGGCGGGCTTGCCGATCTGCAGCAGGAAGCGGCCGTCGCGCGCGAACTTGAGGATCTGGTGGTCCTTCTCACCGTTGCCGGCCAGCCACACGTTGCCGGCCGGGTCCACGAAGATGCCGTGCTCGTTGGCCGGCCAGTCGTAGCCGGGCCCCGGCCCGCCCCAGGCCTGGAGCAGGTTGCCCTCGCTGTCGAACTCCATCACCGCGGGTGCGGGCACGCAGCACTCGTTACGGGGCGGGCTCAAGGTGGCGCCCTTCTCGTCGTCGGTGAGCGAGCGCGGTCGCTGCACGATCCACACGTGATCGAGGCTGTCCGTGGCCACGCCCGCCACCTGGCCGAGGAGCCAGCGGTTGGGCAGGGGCTTCGGCCAGAAGGGATCCACCGTGAACTTCGGCGCCTGCCCGTCGGCGAGCCGCTGCGCGGTGACCGAGGCCGCCGAGACGATCGCGAGGAGGATGAGACAGGCGACGGCCATCACCACGCCGAGGGAGATCGGAGAGCGCTGACCACGCATGACGACGTGCCTCCTCGAGGGACAGGGCACTGCAGCACCGGTGAGCCGGGGCGACGATATGCCGCCCGCCACCGCGGTGTCAAGCGCGCGGCGTCAGCGCGAGAGGAGCCAGCCGAGGATGCCCGCGGCCAGCACCGCGAGCACCGGGGGCACGCGGTCCGTGGCCACCGCGAGCGCGGTGAGGACCGCGAGCGCGAGGGTCAGCGCGTCGTGGATCGCGGTGCGGGCCACCGTGTACACGCCGCCCGCCATGAGCCCGACGCCGACGGGAATCAGCGCCCGCTCCGCGGTGGCGGCCCAGCGCCGGGTGCGCCACCGTTGCCAGTGATGCGAGATCACCATCGCGAGCACCGAGGTGGGCACGAACATGGCGAGCCCGGCCAGGATGCCGCCGAGGACGCCGTGGGCGCGGTAGCCCACGAAGACCGCGATGAGCATGTTCGGGCCCGGCGTGAGCTGGGTGAGGGTGTAGCCGTCGACGAACTCGCGCGCGGTGAGCCAGCCGTGGATGGTGACCGATTGCCGCTCCATCTCCGGGATCACCCCGAGCCCGCCGCCCACGCAGAGCAGACTCAGCCAGAGAAACGTCCAGGTGAGCAGCGCGAGATCCGCCATCAGCAGATCTCCTCGGACGAGCGCGGCTCGGCCGGCGGCGGCGCGAGCGCGGCGCGGGTTGGCCCGGCCCAGTGCAGCGCCAGGCTCACCGCGGCCATCACGAGCACGACGCCCACGGTGGGCAGCCGCAGCGGACCCACCGCGAGGAAGGTGATCCCGGCCACCACGATCCCGCGGCCGCCGCGGAGCGAGCCCCACGAGATGCGCAGGGTGGTGACGAGCACGAGCCCCACCACCGCCGCGCTCAGGCTGCCCAAGAGGCGCGTGGCGGAGCCGCCGAAGGCCCCGTGCAGGTAGAACCAGGCCGCGCCCACCAGGATGACAGCGCCCGGCAGCACGATGGCGAGGAGCCCCCACACGCCGCCCGCCATGCCCGCGAGCCGGTAGCCGAGGGCCACCGCGAGATTGCTGAAGTTGGGGCCCGGCAGCACCTGGCTCAGCGTGAAGTCCTGCACGAACTCGTCGTGGCGGATCCAGCCGCGACGCCGCACCAGCGCGTCGTGGAAGTAGGCGCTGCGGCCGCCGCCGAGGCTCGAAAGGCCGGTCCAGGTGAACACCGCGATCAACCGGAGGAGGGAGACGCGCTTCACTCGCAGCGCTCGGGCGAGCGGGCGTCGGGCATCGCCCCGGAGTGTAGCACCCTCTCCCCCCGGGACCCGGGGGGAGAGGGCATGGAACGGAAACGGGCTACGAGATCAGTAGCGCCAGCCCGGATGCGGGGCCGGATACACCGGACCGCACCAGCCCTTCCGGGCGTGGCCGGGCGGGCAGAACGCGGGCTGCGGGTGCACGACCACGTGACGCGGCGCCGGCACGTATACCGGATACGGCCGCGCGATCACGCGAGCGGCCGGCACGTAGCGCGGGGGCGGCGCGTAGTAGACGGGGGGCGCCGGCGCGTAGACCACCGGAGGCGGTGCCACGACGACCGGAGCGGGCGCCACGACCGGCCCGCGATGGAAGATGCCGACGCCACCCAGGATCTGATTGAACACCGCAAAGGCGCCGAGCCCGAGGGCCGCGTCCGTGGACGCGCCCGCGAAGGCCAGCGTAGGAGCAAAGACCGCGGCAGCGAGAACCAGCGCGATCAGCTTTTTCATGGTGTTGCCTCCTCTCGGGGCCATGGATGCCGCCCCGTGTAGCCCATCAGACGAAGGCGCACCGCCCGGCGTTTACGGGGTGGGAAGATGGCTGATCGGCGGAACCCCGCCAATTCAAAGCGAAATTCGAAACCGAATCTGGCAGACGCGGGCCGCTTGTCTTACCATATCGGGCCATGAGCGACCACGCGAGCGTCTGCCCTCTCGATTGCCCGGACACCTGCAGCCTCACCGTGACCGTCGAGCACGCGAAGATCGTGAAGATCCGCGGCTCGCGGGCCAATCCCTACACCGCCGGGGTGATCTGCACCAAGGTCGCCGGCTCGTATCCCGAATGGGTGCACGGGCCCGGGCGCCTGCAGACGCCGCTGCGCCGCATCGGCGCCAAGGGCGAGGGACGCTTCGCGCCGGTGTCCTGGGACGAGGCTCTCGACATCATCCACGAGCGGGTCACGAGCGTGATCGCCGCGCACGGCCCGCAGTCGGTGCTGCCGCTGAACTACGCGGGGCCGCACGGCATGCTCGCGTACGCCTCGATGGACCTGCGGTTCTTCCACAAGCTGGGCGCCTCACTGCTGGACCGCTCGCCGCTCTGCGGCGGCATCCGCACCCAGGCTTGGCTCGGCACCTTCGGCACCACGCCCGGGATCGCGCCCGAGCAGGTCCGGCACTCCCGGCTCACGATCGCGTGGGGCAACAACGTCACGTGGTCGAACCTCCACCTGACCCCGATCATCAACGCGGCCCGCCGCGACGGGGCCAAGGTCGTGGTGGTGGATCCCAAGCGCATCAAGATCGCCGAGCAGGCCGACATGCACGTCGCGCTCAAGCCCGGCACCGACGTGGTGCTGGCGTGGGCGCTCGCCGCGGAGCTGGAGCGGCGGGGCGCGTGCGACCGCGCGTTCATCGAGCGGCACGTGGCCGGCTTCGAGGAGTTCATGGCGGACGCGCGGCGCTACTCGGTGGCGGACGCCGCGCGCATCTGCCAGGTGCCGGAGGCGCAGATCCGCCAGCTCGCCGAGTGGTACCACACGCTCTCGCCCGCCTCGATCAGCGTGGGCAACGGGCTCGAGCGCAACCAGAACGGCGGCAGCGGCATCCGCGCGATCTTCGCGCTGCCCGCGCTGGCCGGGAAGTTCGGGGTGCCGGGCGGCGGGCTCGTCAACGGCGCGGGCTTCGTCTTCCCGAAGACGCCCGCCAAGCTGCAGCGGCCGGACCTGCTGCCCCCGGGCACCCGCACGCTCAACATCGTGGACGTGGGCGCGCACCTGCTCGATCCCGCGCTATCGCCGCCGATCAAGGCGCTCTTCGTCTACAACCACAACCCGCTCGTCGTGCACCCGGACCAGAACCGGATGCGCCGCGGCCTGAGCCGCGAGGATCTCTTCGTGGTCGGCTGCGACGTGGTGATGACCGACAGCCTCGCCTACGCCGACGTGGTGCTGCCCGCCTCCAGCCACTTCGAGTACGACGACATCTACGCGGCCTACGGCCAGCACTGGCTGCAGCGCGCCGAGCCGGTGATCCGCCCGCAGCACGACTCGCTGCCCAACACCGAGATCTTCCGGCGCCTCGCCGCGCGCTTCGGCTTCACCGACCCGGCCTTCACGGCCAGCGACGCGCAGCTCATGGACGACGCGGTGGACGGAGCCGATCCGCGCCTGGGCGGCGTGGCCCCGAGCCGGCTGCCCACCGACCGCGCCACCGCGATGACGGTGAGCGGCGAGCCGGCCATCCTCTTCAAGAACGTCTTCCCCAAGACCGCCTCCGGCAAGGTGGAGCTGGTCTCGGAGTATCTCGACAAGAAGTACGGGAGCCGGCTGCCGACCTACCGAGCCTACGAGACGCCGTTCCCCCTGATCCTCATCACCCCTGCCTCCGACGAGCGCATCACCTCCACGTTCGGGGGGCTCAAGGCGGGTGACGTCACGCCGCCGCTCGAGATGCACCCGGACGACGCGCGGGCCCGCGGGCTCGCGGACGGGGTGCGGGTGCGGGTGTGGAACGAGCTGGGCGAGGTGCACCTGCCGCTCCGGATCACCGACGAGATCCGCCCCGGCGTGATCTGCAGCCTCAAGGGCGCGTGGATGAAGACCAGCGACAACGGCCAGACCGTCTCCGCGCTGGCCCCCGGTCACCACGCGGATATCTGCGGGGGCGCCTGCTACAACGACTGCCGCGTCGAGGTCGCCGCCCTCTAGCCTCCCCCTACACCCTCTCCCCTCAGGGGAGAGGGCAGGGTGAGGGGTGGTCGTGGCTACCGCTCGACGTTCTCCTCCGCGATCGCCTTGCGCGCCTTCATGTTGAAGCGGCCGTCGTAGACCGGCTGCCCGCCCGTGGTCGGCCCCTGGTACTGCACGAAGAGCATCAGGCCCCCGGTCGTGGTGGAGAGCGCCTCCTCGAAGTGCGGGTCGGGATAGAAGAGCATCGTCCCCGGCGTGTAGACCGCGTCGCCGATCCGGAACTCCCCCTCGAGGATGTACCAGACCTGGGCGAAGTCGTGCTTGTGGAAGGGATGGTGCGAGCCCGGCTCGTAGCGGACCAGGCCCGCGTTGGGCTCGGTCGGGCGGTCGGCCCGGGGATGGAAGAGCATCTTGCTCCACTGGCCCGGCCAGCGCAGCGTCTCCCACTCCCGATCGTCGGCGTGCACGGCTTCCATGGGCTGATGCTCTTGCATGCGGGTCGCTCCTAGCGCTTGGCGTTGACGCGGCTGAGCTCGGTGTTCAGGCAGCGGCCGATCCAGGCGTCGCGCTTGCCGGGCGCAATCACGTCGTCGGCGGTGCGCGGGGTGTAGCGCGCGAGCGCCTCCCAGCACCGCTCGCGGGCCTGCGCCATCTGCAGATCGGCCTGGAGCACCCGCACCGTGCGGCTGCGCTCGACGTCCCAGCGCACCGCCACCACCACCACCGCGAGCGCCGCGCCGACCACCATGAGGAGGAAGAGCACGGCGGCCACGCCCTGCCACTGGCGGATCCGGCGCTCGGCCGCGTCCACCAGGCCGGAAATCTTTACCTCCACCGGCCCGCCCGCGTGCCGGATGATCTCCACCGCGCGGCTGCGCGAGTGCGTGATCAGCGGAGTTCGGGGCCGGGAGCGCGCCGGGCGCGTGGGGGCGGCCGCGTCCAGCAGGGACGGCTGTCTCGAATCGATCGCTCCCATGGCCTTCTATCCTCCTGCGGTTCTGACGCACCGCGGTTGCCCTGCACCGCCCTCCTTCTTATCGCACTCGGAGCCGCGGGTCCAGCACGTCTCGCAAACCGTCGCCGAGGAGGTTGAGGCTCAACCCGGCCACCGTGAGCGCGAGGCCGGGGAAGAGGCTCACCCAGAACGCCTCGCGGATGACGTTCTTGCCGCTCGCGATCACGTTGCCCCACGACGGCACGTAGGGCGGCACGCCCACGCCGAGGAAGCCGAGGATCGCCTCGGCGAGGATCGCGTACGCGAACACGAAGCTGCCCTGCACGAGCAGCGGGCCCACGCAGTTGGGCAGGATGTGCCGCAGGGCGATCGCGCTGTCTCGCCGGCCGAGCGCGCGCGCGGCCTGGATGTAGTCGAGCTCGCGCAGGCTCAGCACCGTGCTGCGGATGATCATGGCGGTGCGCGGCATGTAGACGACCGAGAGCGCGAGGATCACGTTCCACACCCCGGGTCCGCGCGCGGCCATGAGCGCGATCGCGAGCAGGATGGCCGGGAACGCCATCAGGCCGTCCATGCAGCGCATCACCGGCACGTCGAGCCGGCGCGAGTAGCCCGCGGCGAGACCGATGACGATGCCCCCCGCCGAGGTCAGCAGCATGGTGGTGAGCCCGACCAGCAGGGAGACCCGGCTGCCGTGCAGCACCAGGCTGTAGACGTCGCGCCCGAACTCGTCGGTGCCGAGGTAGTGCTGCGCGCTCGGCGGCCGGAGCCGGTTGGCGGGCGTGAGCCGGGTGGGGTTGTGGGTGGACACCGCGTCGGCCAGGAGCGCGGCCGCCACCAGCAGGAGCAGGATCGCGGCGCCGGTCATCACTCCGCCGTTGCGGGCCAGCCGGCGTACCCAGCGCTGCCGCTCGGTCAGGGGCTCAGTCATAGCGGATGCGCGGGTCGATGAAGGCGTAGAGCATGTCCACGAGCAGGTTGATGAACACGTAGGTCGCCGCGGTGACCAGCACCACCCCCTGCACCACCGGGTAGTCGCGCCGCAGGATCGCGGAGATGACGAGGCGGCCCAGCCCGGGGATATTGAAGACGATCTCGGTGACCACCGCGCCCCCGATGAGCACCGCGGTGGTCACCCCGATCACGGTCACCACCGGCACCAGCGCGTTGCGGAAGGCGTGCACGTAGGTGACCGCACGATTGGGCAGCCCCTTGGCCCGCGCGGTGCGCACGTAGTCCTGCTGGAGCGCCTCGAGCATGCAGGAGCGGCTGATGCGCGCGATCAGCGCCGACTGGTTGAAGCCGAGCGAGACCGCGGGCAGCACCATGTAGCGCAGCGCGCTCACCGGCTCGGTGAAGACCGAGGCATAGCCCGCGGCGGGCAGCCAGCCGAGGCGCACCGCGAAAAGATAGATGAAGTTGAGGCTCAGCCAGAAGCCGGGCACGCAGACCCCGAGGAGCGACCCGAGCATCAGGGTGCGGTCCCACATCGAGCCGCGATGGGCGGCGGCCACGATCCCCGACGGCACCCCGATCACCACCGCGACCAGGAGCGCGCAGGCCATCAGCATGAGAGTGGGCTCGGCCCGCTCGACGATCGCGGTCGCCACCGGGCGGTCCAGGAAGTAGGACTGGCCGAGATCGCCGCGCAGCACGCGGCCGTAGAAGCCCAGGAGCTGCTGGTGAATCGGACGGTCGAGCCCGAGCGACCGGCGCGTGCCCTCGATCTGGGTCGGGGTCGCGTCGGGCCCCAGCATCACGCTCACCGGATCGCCGGGGATCAGGTGGATGAGCAGGAAGACGACCGTCACCACCACCGCCATCACCGGGATGACGGCGAGGAGGCGCCGGACTAGATACGCGAACAAGTGGTTCCGGCTATTTTTCTAGCCAGACGTTGTAGAACCGGATGCGCTCGGTGGACTCGTTGAAGCCCTTGACGGTGTTGCGCGCGGCGCGCAGGCCGAACAGGTCCCCGTAGCGGATGACCGGCACTCTCTCGTAGAACTGCCGCGTCTGCTGCTCCCAGAGCGCCATCCGCTTCTTGGGATCGGTCTCGCGGGCCAGCTCCGCCTGCAGCTTCAGGATGCTCTCGTCGCTGGTCCACCCCGGCCAGCTCGAGGTCAGATAGATGTGATGCGTCGGATCGTAGAAGGCGCCCATCCCGGTGGTGAAGACGTCGTACTCCTTCGAGTTGTTCCGCCGCTTCACGAGGGTCGCCCAGTCCACCACCTGGAGGTCGATGTTGAACCCGGCATCCTCGAGCTGCTGTTTGCTCAGCAGCGCGAAGTCGTACATCCACTTGTACTCCTGGGTGGTCATGAAGCGGATCGGCTCCTTCTTGTAGCCCGCCTCCTGCAGCAGCCGCTTGGCCTTCTCCCGGTTGCGCTCGTTCCAGGGCAGCCCCGAGATCTTGGTGTGCCACGCGGTGATCTCTACCGGGGCGAGGCTACTGTCCATCCGGTAGAACTCCTTCTTGCCTCCCGCCACGTTCCGCATGATCGGCTCGATGTCGATGGCGGCCTGCCAGGCCTGCCGCAGCTTCTCGTTCGTCATCAGCCCTTCCTTCTTGTTGAACACCGCGACCAGCCAGTAGTAGGGCTTCGACACGATGGGGCGGGCCCCCGCCGAGGCCTTGAGGCGATCGTACGCGTCGAGGTTCAGGTCGTCCGCGAAGTCGAGCTCCCCGGTCTCCACCTGGGCCACCCGCGTCGCCACTTCCGGCACCGGCACCCAGCGGATCTCGTCCACCCACGCGGTCTTGCCCCCGCCGTAGCCGTTGGGCTTCTCGCTGCGCGACTTGTAGTCGTCGAAGCGCACCATGCGGATGTACTGGTCGGGCTTCCACTCCGCGAGCTTGAAGGGGCCGGTGCCGACGTACTCGGTCACCTTCACCTCTGGGGCGAACTTCTCGGCGATCTCCTTCGGGTAGATCGCGCCGAAGTTGTTCGGGACCGCCAGCGAGATGAGGACGATGGCCGACTTCTCCTTGAGCTTCATCTCCACGGTGTACCGGTCCAGCGCGCGGAGCTCGGCCACCTGGGCGAAGAGAGACTTGCCGTAATTGGACTGCTTGCCCCAGCGGTTGAGCGAGGCCACCACGTCCTCGGACGACATCTCCTTCCCGTTGTGGAACTTGACGCCCTGCCGGAGCTTGAAGGTATAGGTGAGCCCGTCCTTGCTCACCGTGTAGCTCTCGGCCAGCATCGGGGTCGGCTTGTTGTCGCGGTCGAGGCTGAAGAGCCCCTCGTAGAGGTGGTTCGTCAGCGTCTCGGTGATGCTCGCGGTCGTCCAGTGCGCGTCGAGCGACGGCGGCTCCCCGAGATTGCCGACCCGGAGCACGCCCCCTTTCACCTGCGCGTCGGCTGGCGCTGCTGCGAACGTGAGCAG
>Ga0207689_10006608_pt1 | contig 10229 bp, 6 predicted proteins | sample KBSMisM52_FD_184312 | JGI IMG/M metagenome (GOLD analysis project Ga0207689, IMG submission 184312) | Miscanthus rhizosphere microbial communities from Kellogg Biological Station, Michigan, USA - KBS Miscanthus M5-2 (SPAdes) (version 2) | ecosystem: Host-associated > Plants > Roots > Rhizosphere... | reverse complement strand
CGCGGTGTACTTCGCCCTACTCACGGCGACGTTGAGCCGATTCCTGTTGAACAGGAACGAGACCCCACGCGGCACATCGTCTGCCGACGACGCGGTCATCGAGACGAACACCACCGGCGCCTGCCTGCCTTGGAACTTGTCGACGGTGCCGACCTCGACTTCGGTCAGTCCCGCCGCGTCCAGCCTGCGCCGCAGGGTCACCACCTGCGCGTTGTACGGCGTCACGACGAGCACGTGCTCCTGAGCCATCGGGGTGGTGCCCTTTTCGTCGGTCCACGCAGTGCCGAGCAGGCGGCGAATCTCGGCGACGATCGCGTCGGCCTCCTCGGGGCTGTCGGTGGCGTTGCCGTCGTGTTCGACCGTCAGCACCCGGACTCCTGGAGCCACGCCGTCGAGGCGTCGCGCGGCGCTGACGTTCTCATGCGAGCGCAGCCGGCCGTCGTAGGACAACCGCGAGACCGGTTCGCACACCGCGGGATGCATACGGTACGAGTAATCGAGGAAATAGCCGCGGTTCGCCGGAAGCGTGTGATGTCCTTCCACCAGCCAGCCAAGCGCGGATTCGTTCACCGGTTCTGGATGTGTGCCCTGGCTGACTTGGGGTAGTTGTTGGGGGTCACCGAGCAGCATCAGGTTCCTGGCCGACGGCGCGACGGCGATCGTGTTGGCCAGGCTGTACTGACCCGCTTCCTCGATGACGAGCAGATCGAGTGCAAGCCGGGGAATCTTGTTGGCGTTGGCGAAGTCCCATCCCGTCCCGCCGACCACGCAGCCGTCATGCGCGGCGATGAAACCGGCGAACTCGGGGTTGGTCAGATCGGTCCAGCCCGCGTTGACGGTGTTGAGCTTCTTGCCGACCCGCTGCCCGTCGACGCCGGCCTTTAGAACGTCGCAGAACAGGTTCTCGACCACCGCATGCGACTGTGCGACCACGCCGATCCGCCATCCGTGTTGGTTCACCAATCGTGCGATCACCTCGGCGGAGGTGAACGTCTTACCCGTGCCCGGTGGTCCGTGTACCGCGAGATATGAGCAGTCGAGGTCCAGCAGCGCGGCGGTGATGTCGTCCGCAGTCACCCCGGTGCGCGGGAGCGGTCCGCCGCTGACCGTGCGGGGACTGCGGCGCAGCAGGATGTCTGTCACGGCGTCGGCGGGCAGGTTCGGAAGGCCGGCGGCGACGAGCGCAGCGGTCTCTGCGATGGAGTCCTGCAACGGTTTCGTGTTGATGGGCGGACCAGGGGCGAGCGCGAACGGCACCTGGCCGAAGACGTCGCCGTCCTTGGGTTGCTTCTCGACGACGAGCGCCTCGGTGGGTGCTTCGGGGTTGTCGCACTCGACCACCGTCACCGAACCGAACCCGCGTCGGTCGGGGTCGTCGGACAGGCCCGCTGGCGCGGGCGGGTCGTATAGCGCATACATGTCCGTCGACAGTTCGCCGTTCGCGATCTCGCCGATCAGCCTCACGTGCCGCTGTGGCTTGCGGGCCTTCGGCGGTTGGTGCCAGTCGTTGACGATCTCGGTGCGTTCGGCGATGAAGACGTCGGTGTTGTCCGCCCACTCCTCTACGGGATTGTTGACGCGGTCGAAGTGGCTCCACCAGAACGGCTTGTCCTCGCGCTTGTGAAAACCCCGTGCAGCCGCCACCATCGCCACTGCTTGCTGTTCGGCCGTGCGGACCTCGACGCCGTCGCCGGCGAACTTGAGCAATTTGCGTTCAATGTCGTCGCCGATTTCGATCACGCCGTCATCGCGCACCGGCTGCGGGCCGCGAGGCGGTACGCCCGATTCGATGGCGCGCGCCATCATCCAGTCGCGCAACCGCCGCGTCGACCGGCAGTCGTAGACGTTGTAGTCCTCGATCTCTTTCAGCACCGACGCGGCCTCGTCAGCTCGTCCTTCATCGCGCAGCGAGCAGTAACGGGCGTATTGCGTGATGGAGTCCGTGGCCGTGGTCACCTCACCGCTGCGAAGCGCGTTGCCCATGTACAGCGGCTCCAGCGACTTGATGCTGTAGTTCTCGGTGCCTACCCGAATGCTCTTGCGCACCAAGGGATACAGATCGACGAGGATGCCGTTGCGGAGCAGGTTGTCGACTTCGTTCTCGCCGACGCCGTAGCGGCCGGCCAGCCGGAGCAGGGTGCTCTTCTCGTAGGCCGCGTAGTGGTAGATGTGCATGCCGGGATAGCGCCGCATCCGCTTGCGCACCATCGCCAGGAAGTCGATCAGTGCCTGGCGTTCGCTGGCCCGGTCGTGCGCCCAGAACGGATGAAACTCGTCTGTAGTGGTGAGGACGCCCCACAGGTATTCCAGCCCCCACTCGCGGCCGTCGACGGTCCATAGCGGGTCACCTTCGAAGTCGAAGAACAGGTCGCCCTTGTTCGCGTCGGGCAGCACCATGAGCGGTTGCGGGTCGACCACCTGATAGGGCGGCTTGCCGTCGATGCGGTCGGCGACCTGCAGCCTGGCCTGCGCCGCCAGCGTCTTGACGGTGCGAGTGGACATCTGCTCGACAGCGCCAGTGTGGTCGGCGAGCTGGTGCATGGTGGCGATGCCGGCGTCGATCAGCCGGGCGCGCTGGCTGACCCGCATGCCCGCCACGAGCAACAGGTCGTCGGTGGCGCGTACTTGAGTCTCGCATTCGGGACAGCGGAAGCACGCCCGTACGGTGTCGTCCTCCCACCTGACCGAGGTGCCGCCGGTCAGGTGGGCGTCGAGCAGACGCTGCAGCGCGGCGCGGCGGGGCAGGTACACCGGCAGCAGCTCGTCTACGCGGTAGGTCGCGGTCGCGCCGTCGCCGAGCACCAATTCGACCTCTTCGGCCACAGGTACACCCGCCTCGGCGAGCGTGTCGGCGTAGGCCGCGAGTTGCAGCAGCGCCTCGACCTTGACCGAGCGGGCCAGCTTGGTGTCGCGCAGCCGGTAGCGCTCACCGTCGAACACCAGGAAGTCCGCGAAACCGACGAACCGGCCGTCGAACATGGCGGCTTGATAGATGACCGGCGCACGACGCTCGACGGCCCGCATGGTTTGCTGCGCGGCGGCGGTCAGCCCCGCGACGGTGTACTTCGGCCTGCCGATGATCGCGATGGTGTCATCGGCCATCGCCCGCAGCTCGTCAAGATGGCGCTGCTCGTGCTCACCGCCGAGTTTGGCTGTCCGCGCGAGCAGTTCGTCCTCGATGGCGACCGGCGGTCCCCAGCCGAGCTGCGCGTCAAACGAGCGCAGCAGCGCATACTCGCAACGCGCGGCGGCGGCGAGGTCGGACGCGCTGTAGATGACTTGGCCGTCACCCTCAGAGGCCACGAACACGCTGCCACTGTATGTGAGCCAGCCGACATCTCACGCCAGGCGCGAACGTGGGTTACCGGCACGCAAAATCCCGCCTCGGCGTGACACGAGCCCACACTCGTCCATCCACAGGCACGCGTTGATCCACAGCCCGGCAGGCCGCACGCCGCGACCGCCGATTTTGTGGGACCACCCCCCGACGGTGAGCGCATGAATAGGGAATTGCTGCCGTTCATCGGCACTGAAGCGTTGGCGGCCGGCACGGTCACCAGACGAACGTTGGCCAGTCGTCACGACATGGTCTATCGCAACGTCTACCTGGCCAAGGGAGTGGAGCTCACGCCGGACAGACGAGCGGTTGCGGCCTGGTTGTGGTCTGGGCGAAACGCCACCATCGCGGGAATGTCCGCCTCGGCGCTCCACGGATCTCAGTGGATTGATTCGGAGCTGCCTGCCGAGCTGATCCGTGGCGAAGCCTGTGACGTCGACGGGATCGTCATCCACCGCAACCAACTCCGCGACGACGAGATCTGCCCGGTGCGTGGGATGCCGGTGACTACGCCGGCACGGACGGCGTTCGACATCGGGCGACGAGATCGCCTCGAGACGGCGATCATCAGAGTCGATGCGCTAGCGAACGCTACCGGCCTCAAGCCGGTCGACGTCGAGCGTCTCGCCGAGAGCCGTCGCGGCGCTCGCGGCATGGTGCAGCTGCGGCGTGTGGTGGAACTCATGGACGGCGGCGCCGAGTCGCCCCAGGAAACCCGGACGCGACTGCTATTGATCGCCGCAGGTTTTCCGAAACCGCAAACCCAGATCCTCGTCGTCGACGAGCACGGCTGCTTCGTCGGCCGCGTCGACATGGGGTGGCCCGAATGGAAGGTCGCCGTCGAATACGACGGTCCACAACATTGGACCAACCCGGACCAGCACGCTCGCGACATCGACCGGCTGGCCGAACTGGCGGCCCAAGGCTGGACGATCATTCGGGTGAGTCGAGATCTGTTGCGCTACCGGCCGCATGTCTTCCTCGCCCGTGCACGGGATGCGATGCAGGCGGCAGGTTGGCCACATTGGGATGAGATCCGACTCGATGCGCGCATCTCGTGGCTGGCTCGGTCCCGCCGAGTGTGGGCTTGACGCACACAAACGCGCAGAAAAGCGTGCTGGTAACCCACGTTCGCGCCAAGGGTTTAACCAGTGTTGCCGATCAACTCGACACCGTTGCCGTTCCAGCGGAACTTCACCACGCTGTCGAGGCCCTCGACGCCGCCGGTGTACTTCAGCGCGATGGTGTCGCCGGTGGTGGCGGAGTCGTCGATGCCATTGAAGCCGTAGGTGTCCGGTACCCCGGTGGGGATGAACTTGCCGAGGTGGAACAGCACCGCGCGGGTGTTCGGGTTGTCGGAGTTGGTGTTGGCCTTGACGATCACCGCCGACAGCTGTGCGCATTCGTTGTAGTTGCCCGCCAGTGGCTCGGGGTTCCAGGCCTGATTGCTCCGCGGGTCGCGGGGTAACTCGGAGACGGCCTTGATGATCTCGGACGCGGCCAGGTTGACCGCGCACGGATCGGCCGCCGCGGCGGTCGTGGGCGCGACGACGGGCGGCGGCGGGGGCAATGACGGCGGTGCGCTCTGGGCGGTCGCCGGGGCCGGCGAGGTGGCCGTGGGTTCCGGCGTCTTGGACGCCGTCGAGTCGCCCGAACCGCACCCGGCGACCGTGACCGTCGCCGCCACAAAGAGGACGGCCCATCTCACAAGAGGGCAACCTACCGCCAACATCGCGGGCCGTCAGACAGGCGCGCGGCGGGGAATCGCGCCGTCAACCACTAGACTTCCTGCGAGATGACGTCCTCCGAACCGGATCCGACCAGCGCCGATCTGACCTTCGCAGACCTGCAGATTCACCCGTCGGTGCTGCAGGCAGTCGTCGACGTCGGATACGAGTCGCCGTCGGCCATCCAGGCCGCAACCATCCCTGCGATGCTGGCAGGCTCCGACGTCGTCGGGCTGGCCCAGACCGGAACCGGAAAGACCGCCGCCTTCGCCATCCCGATCCTGTCCAAGATCGATCCGTCGAACAAGTCCACCCAGGCGTTGGTGCTGGCGCCCACCCGCGAGTTGGCGTTGCAGGTCGCCGAGGCGTTCGGCCGATACGGCTCGCACCTACCGGCGATCAAGGTGCTGCCGATCTACGGCGGCTCGTCCTACAGCGTGCAACTGTCGGGGCTGCGGCGCGGAGCGCAGGTCGTGGTCGGAACGCCGGGCCGGGTGATCGATCACCTCGAGCGCGGGACCCTCGACCTGTCCGGGCTCGATTACCTGGTGCTCGACGAGGCCGACGAGATGCTGCAGATGGGCTTCGCGGAGGACGTCGAGCGCATTCTCGCCGACACCCCCGAGTACAAGCAGGTGGCGTTGTTCTCCGCCACGATGCCGCCCGCCATCCGCAAGATCACCAAGAAGTACCTGCACGACGCCGTTGAGGTGGCCGTCACGGCGAAAACCACCACGGCCGAGAACATTACGCAGCGCTACATCCAGGTGGCAGGGCCACGCAAGATGGATGCGCTGACCCGTCTACTCGAGGTCGAGTCCTTCGAGGCGATGATCGTGTTCGTCCGCACCAAGCAGGCCGCCGAAGAGGTCGCCGAGAAACTGCGGTCGCGTGGTTTCTCGGCGGCGGCCATCAACGGCGACATCCCACAGGCGCAGCGCGAGCGCACCATTGCCGCGCTCAAGAACGGCAGCGTCGACATTCTGGTGGCCACCGATGTGGCGGCTCGCGGCCTGGACGTCGAGCGCATTTCACACGTGCTGAACTACGACATCCCGCACGACACCGAGTCCTACGTGCACCGCATTGGACGCACCGGCAGGGCGGGTCGATCGGGTCAGGCCCTGTTGTTCGTGTCACCACGCGAGCGCCACATGCTCAAGTCCATCGAAAAGGCCACCCGCCAGACCCTCACCGAGGCAGAACTGCCCACCGTCGACCACGTCAATGCACAGCGCGTTGAGAAGTTCCGCGACTCGATCACCGACGCGCTGGGGGCTCCGGGGTTCGAACTGTTCCGTCGGATGATCGAGGACTACGAACGCGAGAACGATGTCCCGATGGTCGACATCGCCGCGGCACTGGCGGCACAGTCACGCGACGGCGAGCAGTTCCTGATGGTCGAACCACCGCCGGAGAAGCGACGCGAGCGCGAACCGCGCAGTGAACAGCCCGACCGCAAACCACGCGAGGGCCTGGTGACGTACCGCATCTCGGTCGGCAAGCGGCACAAGGTGGGCCCGGGCCATATCGTCGGTGCCATTGCCAACGAAGGCGGATTGCATCGCAGCGACTTCGGCCACATCACCATCCGGCCGGACTTCTCGCTGGTCGAGCTGCCCGCGAAGCTACCCAAGAGGACGTTGAAAGCGCTTGAGAACACCCGTATTTCGGGGGTGAAGATCAACCTGCAACCCGACGTCAAGCCTGGCAGAAGCCCCGACAAGCACCGCCGGAAGCCGCAATGACCCTGTCCAGGGATCTGGACGCGCAAGGTGGCCTGGAGTCGGTCAGCAAGGCCGAGCGCGTCGCGTCGCTGACCGGTATCCGCGCGGTCGCGGCCTTGCTGGTGCTGGCCACGCACGCCGCCTATACGACAGGTAAGTACACCCACGGCTACGTCGGGTTGGTGTACTCGCGCATGGAGATCGGCGTGCCCATCTTCTTTGTACTTTCCGGGTTTTTGTTGTTCGGGCCATGGGTCAAGGCCGCGGCCTCGGACAGTGCTGCTCCGTCGGTGCGCCGCTATGCCTGGCACCGGGTGCGCCGCATCATGCCGGCCTACATCGTGACCGTGCTCGTGGCGTATGCGCTTTATCACTTCCGGACGGCGGGGCCGAACCCTGGACACACGTGGATGGGGTTGCTCCGCAACCTGACGCTGACGCAGATCTACACAGATAACTACTTCAACTACTTCCATTCGTATCTGCACCAAGGCCTTACCCAGATGTGGAGCCTCGCGGTGGAGGCCGCGTTCTACGTGGTGCTGCCGCTGTTGGCCTACCTGCTGTTGGTGGTGTTGTGCCGACGGCGCTGGCAGCCGAGCCTACTGCTGACGGGTCTGGCGGCGCTGGCGTTGATCACGCCGGCGTGGCTGATCCTGGTGCACACCACCGACTTCCTGCCCGACGGTGCACGGCTGTGGCTGCCGACGTATCTCGCGTGGTTCATCGGCGGCATGGTGCTCGCGGTCCTGCAGTCGATGGGATTGCGCGCGTACGCGCTGGTGTGCGTGCCGTTGGCGGTGATCTGTTATTTCATCGTCTCGACCCCGATTGCGGGTGCCCCGACGACGTCACCGGCCAACCTGCGTGAGGCCCTCTTCAAGGCGGTGTTCTACGCGGTGATCGCAACCCTGGCCGTCGCGCCGCTGGCGCTCGGAGATCGGGGCGTCTACGCGAAATTCCTCGCCAGCAGGCCGGTGGTCTTCCTTGGCGAGATCTCGTACGAGATCTTCCTGATCCACCTAGTGACGATGGAACTCGTGATGGTCGAGATACTGCGCTTTCCCATCTATACCGGCAACGCCCTCGCCTTGTTTTTGGCCACGTTCGTGGTGACGGTGCCGGTGGCCTGGCTGTTGCACCGGTTCACCCGCGTCCGATCGGACTAGGGCCGCAGCCCGACAAAGTTAGGTTAAGCTGCCCTAAGTAATCGATACGAGGGGCCAAGCATGCCAGACAAGACGCCATCGCGCGGGTTCCAGGGCGCCGTGCTCAAGCTGCTGCGCGCAGGCGAGTACCAACTGACCGTGACCGGCCGTCGCGAGCTCAGCGCGCACTACCTGCGGCTGAGCTTCGATGCCGGCGGCCTGCTGACCGATCGGCCGTTGCACCCGACGATGTGGATCCGGATGTGGTTCGCGGACGGCGAGAAGCTGCATCAGCGCGGCTACACGCTGGTCGACCCCAATCCCGAGGCCGACACCGTCGACATCGAGTTCGCGCTGCAGGGCGGGGTGGCCTCGCGGTGGGCGCGAGAGGCGCGGCCCGGTGACACCATCGACGTGACAGTGCTTGTCAGCAACTTCACGCTGCCCGAGCCGGCCCCCAAGGGCTACGTCATCGTGGGCGACCGCATCGCTACCCGCGATCGACTCACTGCTGAGCGCGACCGGCAACGCACCAGCCCGGGTGTTCCTCGAAGCCGCGCACGACGACGACAAGCAACTGCCCGTGGCCCGCAGAGCGGACGTGGTGTGGGTGGACCGAAAGAACAGCGGCGAGGCGCTCGTGGAGGCGGTCGCCTCCTGGGCGTTTGTCGCCACCGACCACTTCGGCTGGGTGGCGTGCGACAACCGAACCACCCGCGGTAGCCAAGGTCTTCCGCGACGACTACAAGATCCCGCGCAAATCGATTAAGGCGCAAGCCTATTGGGTGGCTTGACTTCTCGGTACGACCATCGGCACGACGAACTCCTCGAGCATTGCCCGCTCGTCCTCCTCGTCGTGTCCGGGGAACAAGAACAATGACGTCATCACCCGCACCAGCCAGCGGGCCCGGTGCGCCACCACCTCTGGGTCATCGGGTCCCAGTGAGATCACGAAGGCCTCCGTCAGCGCCCTTATCACTTCGGACTGCTCGGCCATCTCCGCACCGATCGGCCGTTGCGTGGTGGCGAACCATGATGCGAGCGCCGGGCTTTCGCGTACGTTACGCATCGAGGCCATCATGCCTTCGATCAATCGCTCACGCGGGTCCACCACCGAGTTGATCTGCTCGGTCATCTCGCGATACAGCCGGTACGCCTCCCGGTGCACATACGCGGTATGGAGCGCTTCGCGGTTTTCGAAGTACCTGTACAGCGTCGCGCGGGAACAGCCTGCCGCCGACGCGATTTCGTGCATGCCGACGGTAGCCGCCTCGTGCTGGGCAAACAGCTCGCCCGCTGCGTCCAGGATTCGGTCGGCGGCAACCTCGGTGCGTCGCGCAGCCAGCCAATCCCTCGGCATCAGGAGCTCACCCGGAACGGCACCGACAACGGTCGTCGCACGTAGCTGCCACCGGCCCAGACGATTCCGGACTCGTCGACCTCGAAGTCCGGGCAGCGCGCGAGCAGCTCCGTCAACGCGACGCGGGACTGGATGCGGGCCGCGGCGGCGCCTAGGCAGAAGTGCGCGCCGTGGCTGAACGTCATGATGTTGCGTGGCCGCCGCTGGACGTCGAGTTCTGCTGCGTTCTCGCCGAATTCACGCTCGTCACGGTTGGCCGACCCGTAGAGCAGCAGGACCCTGCGGCCTGCGGGAATCGTGGTGTCGCGAATCGTGACGTCGCGGGTGGTTGTGCGGGCAAGACCCTGCACAGGCGACGTCAGCCGCAGGAACTCGTCGATCGCGTCGGGAATCAGCTCGGGGTCCTCGGCCAGCAGCCGTCGCTGGTCGGGCCGCTGATGGAGCAATTGCACGGTGCCGCCGAGCATTCCGGTCGTGGTGTCGTTTCCACCGGTGACCATCGTGAACGTGAACGCCAGGATCGACAGCACTCCCGCGATGTCACCGTCAGCGCCGACACCGGCGGCCACCAGATGCGAGACGGTGTCGTCCTCGGGTTCGGTGCGACGCCTTTCGATCAACGCGGTGAAATAGGCCATCATCTCGCCGAGTGCGTCGCCGAGAACGCCGAGCGCTCCGGCCACGCCACCGCTAGTGGTGTTGGCCGCGACGATCGCCTCGGTCCAGCCGTCGAACTGATTGCGGTCCTGCTCCGGGACCCCGAGATAGTGTGCGACGACCATCGACGGGAGCGGCTTGAACAACTCGGCGACGATGTCGCCGGCGCCGTCGGCGCGTAGCCGCTCGATGCGCTCGACGCCGAATTCGCGGACCTTGGGCTCGACCGCTTCGACTTGCCGCGGAGTGAAGCCCCGCGACACCAGCTTGCGT
>Ga0207689_10006603_pt1 | contig 10233 bp, 7 predicted proteins | sample KBSMisM52_FD_184312 | JGI IMG/M metagenome (GOLD analysis project Ga0207689, IMG submission 184312) | Miscanthus rhizosphere microbial communities from Kellogg Biological Station, Michigan, USA - KBS Miscanthus M5-2 (SPAdes) (version 2) | ecosystem: Host-associated > Plants > Roots > Rhizosphere... | reverse complement strand
GGACAAGGCCGAAAAACCCGAGGGCGGCGAAAAAAAGAAAGAAGAGGGCAGCGCCTCGGCGCGGGTGACGTACTGGCCGGGAGTTTTTTCGACAAAGGTAACGACCGGCCCACGGGAAGGGCTTTACCTTTCCGCCGATGTGCCGCTGACGAAGGCGTCGCAGCTCAAGCTGAATGACGCGGGCACAGATGTCCAGCTCGGTAATGAACCCGGAGCCTTCTATGTCGGCGCCAACTACACGCTGGGCGACGCCTTGTCTGAGCCGACCGGATTGCTAGACCGGTTCGTGATCAAGGGGATGCTCAAGGCCGGCCGTAACCCCTCGGACTCTTATGGATGGGCGATTGGCGTACGGTCGATCGACATCCCTTGGCTGGGCATTCATCTCGACACCATCACACCGTTCGCCGGCTACACCTATACCCGGCAGGCAACACCGAAAGGACAGCCGTCGCGAGGCCGGAACTCCGAGCTGCGTTTCGGCGTGAGCGTCAACCTCAGCAGCGCCGTCAAATGGGTGAAGCATGATGACACCAAGAAATAGTCGCCTCTGGACCGCTATAGCAGCCGCCATTTTTCTCATCGCCGCTTCCGCAGGTGCGGAGTGCCCCGCGACAGCCGCCGCGCGCCTGACCAGCGCCGGATACACCAAGGAACAGAAGGATACGCTTTGCGCCTCGGTGGCGGCAGTGAGCAATCGAGGCATCGTCGTCAGCGTGCGCGGTGATTTACTCGATCAATTCACCCGGGCCATCTTTCCATTGACCGTCTCGGCGGGCGGTTCCGCAGTGACCTTCACCGAAGGGCGGTACTGTGGCGCTGCCGGCCCGCACAGCGCCAACCTGCTTGCTGCGGCCATACAGGCCAGCGATGGAACACCTGCCGCCGGACGTCCTCTCACCGCTTCCGACTGCACGGCAAGTCTCCAGTCGGTGGCGCAGAGCTTTTCCAATGATGGAAACACGGTTGTTGTCGCACGCATGAGACTGAGCTGGAGTCCCTGGAGACTGACCACTTCGATCGTCGATGCGGCTTCGCAGGATCCCGCAGCGGCCGGATGGCCCGAACGGCGCCGGCAACTGATCAGCGGGTCCCTCCCCGGTGCGTCGATGACCGCTATCCGACTGCCGCTGACGAATGGACACACCCAAAGCTTTTCGCTTTCGGCCATCGTTTATTGCTTCGACGATTCAATCGCCATTGCGATGGCGCCGGAGAAGGACTTGGCCGCGGTGCACGCGCAGGCCGACATACCCTCGTTACGCGCCACAATCGGATTGCGCCTTGCGAACGCGCCCGGAAACGGTTCGATCCTTCTCTCTCATGGCGCCGTGAACGACTACGCGCACGACGTCCTGTATCAGGCGCCATTTCCTGTCGGTACGAATCTTCCTCTGTTCGACAAAGTCGACGTCCGCGAATTTTCCGTCCGCGGAGCACAGGATATGTACGATCTGAGCGGTGTCCTCACCGATGCGGACGGCGAGACCTATCACGGCCGGATCAGTCTGCGCGGGAGCGACCTGGCACTCTCGGACCTGGCGATCGAAAGCGATCCTCATGATTGCGACGCCAACGACTTCAGCTGCCAGCTCCTGCAGGAGGGCAAGAAACTGCTTACGCAAGAGGTGACAAAAGCCGCAAGGAGACGGCTGGAACAGCGCGCCGGCCGGGCCTGGCTTGACTACATCGAAGCACGAAGCTTTCGGCTTCCATGGATTGGCACCTCCGTCGACCTGACAGCGAAAGTCGATCGCACATCGTCGGACGACGAGGCACTCATCCTCCACGCCCGGTTCTCATTGGAGCGCGTGGCGCCGTAGTGTCGGGCAATGGCACGACTTCTGACTTTTCAACATAAGGAGGTTCGAATGTACACCCGGCTGGTTACTCTGATCGCCGTCGCACTCGCCGTCGCAGTTTCATCGTCCGCAGGGCTGGAGGTCTGCAATGAGTCTCCTTTCCTCGTGAACGTAGCCGTAGGCTTTCCGGAGGGAGGAGCATGGAAATCGAGCGGCTGGTACCGGATTGAGGCAGGACAGTGCGGCGTGGTCATTGGCGGTAACCTGACCAATCGCTACTATTATGTGCACGCCGAAGATGAAACGGATACCTATACGTGGGGCGACGATGTTACCTTCTGCACCAAGCCCACGGTGTTCACAATCGCCGGAAATGACTGCGCGGCGCGCGGTTTCAAGAGCGACAGTTTCGCGAAGGTCGATACCAGGGGAGCCGACGACTTCCGATTCAATCTCACCTGCAATCCCGTCTGCACCCGCCACACGGGGCTGACGCTGGCGACAGGATTACCGCGAATATCGCATACGCTGAGCGTGGCCGGCCGGTCAGTTGAGATTTCTGCCACCGGGACCCTCGATGTTGATTACTCCGGGGCCGAACTGAAGGCAAAGGCCGTGATCTCGACCGATCTGGGTGACTTCCAAAGGCAGGCCGGCGACATCATCCGCGCGCAAGTCAATCACAACGATGACTGTGACTACATCCTCAACGTTCACACCATCAGCCTCTCGCCCGATGGTCGTTCATTGAGAGTCTACGCCGCCGCTCATTACGAGGACTGGGAGTGCCCGGTGGCCGACCTTGGTCCGCTCGGCGAAATAAGTGGTGGGAAGCACCGATTATTCGAGCAAAACGGGGACATTACTGCTCAACTGACACCCCAGACGGACGGGAATGACGTCTCGTTGTCCGTGAATATTGCCGGGATGGAGGCGGATGGCATCTTTGGCGTGTTTCTCGATTCTTCGTGGTTTGGCCCCTATATTCGCGACCTGATCCTTCAATCGGTCCCCGAGCTTATCCGTGTAGCCAGCATCCGCGACTCCCTTCCCGCACCGCTACGGTCATTTCCGGTTCGTCTGAACGAAGTCGCCTTTTATGACCGAGGCAACGGCAGACTCGGACTGCGCGTAGTCGCCAACGCGATTGTCCCGGCAAACAGTGCGAGAACGGTTTGGGAGCTTCTGAAATAAGCAAAGAAGGTGAGACGCCGAGAACGATGATTCCGGCGACCTGAATGAACTAAGTCCGCAGCACGCCGGCCCGCTCGAACACCTTCGCATCGATGAAGATGTTCACCAGCGCGGCATCGAGCAATCCATCGCCGACTTCCATCTTCAGGATGTCGAGCGCGCGCTCGGTGGAGATGGCGCGTTTGTAGGGGCGGTCGTTGGCGGTGAGGGCGTCGTAGATGTCGGAGACGGTCATCATCCGCGACTGGATGGGGATCTCTTCGGCGGTCAGCTTCCGCGGATAGCCGCGGCCGTTGAGTTTCTCGTGGTGGGCGTAAGCGATGTCGGCCACCGCGGCCAGATCCTTCGTCCAGGGGATCTTCTGGAGGAAGTTGAAGGTGTGGGTGACGTGACTCTCGATCTCGCTGCGCTCGGTGGCGTCAAGGTTGCCCTTGCGAATCGACAGGATGCGCACTTCCTCGGGGTTCAAAAGGCGCCGGCGCTCGCCGCGGATGTCGCCGAACTCCTGTTCGGCCAGCTGCTGCAGATACTGGAACTCCCCTTCCGGCAGAACGGTGGGCTCGTTCGATTTGGTGATGAAGGCGAAGTCTTTCTGCATCTTCGCCAGCTGTTCGCGCAGCTCCTCATCCGTTTGCGCGCCGAACTTGGCGAAGGCCTCGGGGCCGTGCTCGATGAGGTATTCGAGCTTGCGCCGGTTGGCGTCGTTCTCGGCGGTCTTCATGGCGAACTCGAAGCGATTGCGGAGCGTCTCCAACTGCAGCGGGTAAAGCTTCTTCTCTTTCACCAGCACCTGTTCGCGAACGCCGACCTTTCCGAAGTCGTGGAGCAACGAGGCGTAGCGGATCTCGCGCACCTGCTCGGAGCTGAAGTGAACGTCGTGGTAGCGGTCGTCATCGCGATCGACCACACGCGCCAGCTCGACGGTGAGGTCGGCCACGCGGAACGAATGTCCCGAAGTGGTCGGATCGCGTTGCTCGATGGCGGTTACCGCAGCGGTGACGAAACCTTCGAACAGGCGCTCGATCGATTTGTAGAGAAGGTTGTTCTCGACCGCCACCGCCGCCTGCGCGGCGAGGGAACGCATCAACTCGACGGTCTCGTGATCAAACGGAACGACTTCTGTCGGCACCGATGCCGCGGTCAATTTCGAAGGCGGTCCGAGCTTCCTGCGGTTGATGAGCTGGAGCACTCCGACCAACTCGCCGACGTGCGTGACCATCGGAAAGACCAGCATCGAGCGCGTCAGGTAGCCGTTGGCCTCGTCGAAGGAGCGATTGATGGAGTACTCGGCGTCGGCAGGAAGCGAATAGGCGTCGTCGATGACCAGCGTGTCGCCGGTGAGGGCCACCCAGCCGGCAAGGCTGCGGCGCGTGATCGGGAGGATCATCTCCTCGAAGGCGCCCACTTTGATCGAATCGTTCTGCGCCAGCTTCCAGCGCAGCACCTTCTCGCCGTTGTCATCATCCAGCAGATAGAGCGAGCCGGCGTCGGCGCGCGAGAGCTCGCGCGCTTTGCTGAGGATGGTGGTGAGCAGCACGGAATGATCGCGCTCGGTGGAGAGGGCGATGCCGACTTCGCTCAACTCGCGCAGCTCGCGCGTGCGCTCGCCCAACTGCCGTTCGAGCTGATCGGCGCGCTGTTTCTGGTAGAGCGACTGCCAGGCGCGCTTGATGGCGCTCATCAGCGACGACGGCGGCGGATTCGCGGGCAGCCCGAGGTAGATGCTGTCGCCGGTGAGCCACTTCGGTTCTTCGTCGAGGCCGACACCGACGATGGCCATGCCTCCGTCGAAGGACGACGGCCGGCCGTTGTTGATCGAGGGATCGAGCAGGACCACGCGGAGGGAGCCGGTATCGGTGCGAAGCTCCTCGAGGCTGGTGAGCGGAAGGGAGAAGATCGATTCCTGCCGCAGGGCATCGGCATATTGTCCGATCGGAAAGCTCTCGGAATGAACCAGCGTCAGCGTCTGCATTGAAGTGTCGGCGTGGGCTGCAACCGGAGGGTTTCCATCGATCTTCCACGCGGCCCTGGAAGCGCTTACAATCCGCCGCGCCGCCGGATTATCGCACCGATCCGGCGAGAATGTAGCCGCACCCACGGGCGTTGCAAGCCGTCGACCGCACCGGCAGTTTCCTCAGGAGGATCCTTGGCAGCCTATACAACGGAAACGATCACACCCAAGCATCACGATGCCCTGGTGGCGTGGCAGAAGAAGCATTTTCCCGAGCTCGAATACCTGCAGACGAACTGGTCGAAGTACTACAACCAGACTCCCTTCCAGCTCTTCGCCAAGGTCGGCAAGCTGGCCTCGGAGAACATCACCTACGGGCGCATGACCGGCCAGCCGCGCTTCGAACAGGCCGGCGACATGGTGGGAAATATGTTCTACACGGCGCGCGACATCATCCGCGCCCAGGCTTCGACCGAGCTCGGCTCGATCCAGCAGCATCGCCTGACGCTCGAGGAAGCGCCGACCGATCAGATGAAGATGGCCGTGCTCCGCATCATGGCCGAAGAGCTGCGGCACGGGTACCAGATGTTCTGGGTCTTCGATCACGACAAGAGCTGGAAGAAGCCGGGACATCCGGACGTGGCCCAGGACACGATCGACGAGTTGCTGGCGATGGAACTGGGCAACCACGTGCTCGACGCTTTCAACATCCCCTTCGTGAACTTCATCGACAACGTGGTCTTCGCCACGGTGATCGATCTGGTCGGCAAGTATCAGCTGGAGATGCAGAAGGTCTTCTCGTACGCGCCCATGGGCCGGTCCATGGGACCGATGCTTTCCGAGGAAGGCTTCCACATCGGAAGCGGCCGCGGATTCCTGCGCGACCTGGCGGTGGCGGCGCACAACGACACCGGCAAGTACTCGATCGTGGAGATCCAGCAGGTGCTCAACGTCTGGATTCCGCGCGGCGTGGAGATGTTCGGCAACGAGCGCGGCGGCGAGACGTCAATCGCGTTTGGTTTCAAGGACCGCAACAACGGCACGGCACAGAGCGAGTACTACAACGAGGTACGCGAGGTCCTGGAGATCGTGAATATCGGCATCGTCCAGACCAAGGTGAAGGACACGCCGGCCCCCGAGGCGCGCACGATCGTCCGCGAAGTGCAGGACACGCGCGAAACCATCAGCGGCGTCAGGCCGGAGGATCTCCTCTTCGCGCCGGACATGAAGTTTTTCCGCTCGCGCGGGATGGAAGAGATCGCCTTCATGCCGTACGACGTCGACGGCGAGATGATCACCGAGAACGGAAAGCCGGTCAGCGGCGAGAAGTACCTGGCCTATCTGAAGACGGTCCTCCCCGGCTACTACATGGCCGGCCGCGAGTTCGCGAAGTACCGCGAGGCGCTACTGGGCCGTGAGGCTCCGCAACCGGGGCGCAGTTACGGGTGGTAACTGTGCTTCTTCCGCTCCCGCTACACTGCACGGCGTGTCCTCGGCACACACACATCCGCGCCTTGCCGGCGCTGTTGCGCTGCTGGCGCTGCTGCTCGCTCTCGCGCTAATCCTCGCCTCCTCCGCGGGCGCGACGGACGCCTCCTGGCGCGCGGCGCTGTCCGGCGACGTCACCGCGCGGGCGATCCTCATCGGCATCCGATTGCCGCGCGCGCTGCTGGCGGCGCTGGTTGGGGCGACGCTGGCCGTGGCGGGCGTGACCTTCCAGACGCTGCTGCGAAATCCGCTCGCTGATCCGTTCATCCTCGGCGTTTCCGGAGGCGCGGCGTGCGGCGCATCGATCGCCACCGCGGCGGGACTGGCGAGGCTCCCTGGAGTGGTGCCGGCCATCGCCTTCGCCGGCGCGTGCGGCGCGACCGCGGCGGTGTTTCTGCTGGCGCGGCGCCGTGAATACACCGATCCGACGCGACTTCTCCTCTCCGGACTTGTGCTCAACGCGTTTTTCTCGGCGGTGATCCTCATCTCCTTCGGCATCTCGCGGCAGAGCGACCTGACGGCGGCCTTGCGCTGGATGATGGGAACGCTCTTCGGCGCAACCTGGAACGACGTATTGCTGCTGACGGTGCTGCTCATCATCTCGATGGTCACGCTGGCCACGATCGGAAACGATCTGCGCATGCTGGCCTTCGGGGAAGACGATGCGAAATCGCGCGGTGTCAACGTCGAACGGGTGAAACTGATCGGCTTCATCACCGCATCGATCGTCACCGGTGCGGCGGTATCGGTCAGCGGCATCATCGGCTTCGTCGGACTGCTCGTGCCGCACCTGATCCGCATGATGTGGCGGCGCGACTTCCGCTTCCTCCTCCCGCTCTGCGCACTCGGCGGTGGCGTGCTGGTCGTTCTGGCTGACCTTCTGTCGCGCGTCGTGGTCACGTCGTCCGAGCTCCCGATCGGAGCCTTCACCGCCGTTCTCGGCGTGCCATTCTTCCTCACGCTGCTGCGGAGGAATCGTTGATGCTGGAGCTGCTCAACATTTCGTTCGCCTACGAAGGTGCGCAAGCGGTCGAAGGGATCACCGCATCGTTCGATCGCAATCAACTGATCGCCCTCACCGGTCCGAACGGATCAGGCAAGTCGACGCTGCTCAAGCTCATCGCCCGCGTCCTCGCGCCGCGCACGGGCGAGATCGCCTTCGACGGCAAACGTCTCCGCGACTGGCCGGCGAAGGAGTACGCCAAGCAGGTGGCCTATCTTCCGCAGGATCCCGATCCCACCTTTTCGATGCTGGCCATCGACGTCGTCGTCTCCGGCCGCGCTCCCTTCCTCGGCCGTTTCGACTGGGAGGGCGACGCCGACTACGACGAAGCCGAGCGCGCGCTCTCGGTTTGCGATGCCGCGCACCTCGGCGGCCGCTATCTCGACGAGATGAGCGGCGGCGAGCGCAAGCGCGTCTTCCTGGCTCGCGTCCTGGCCGCCCGCCCGCGTCTCATCCTGCTCGACGAGCCGCTGGCGTCGCTCGACATCTCGCACGTCCAGCAGTTCTCCGCATTACTCCGCGACATCGTCGACCGCACCGGCGTCACCGTCGTCTACGCCACGCATGATCTGAATTGGGCCGCGGCGTACAGCGACCGCATGCTGGTCATGCAGCGCGGAACGCTTGCCCGCGACGCAAGGCCGTCCGAGGTCATGCAGCCGGATGTGGTGCGAGAGCTGTTCGGGTTTGATGCGCAAGCGGTGGCGATGGGCGGGCGGAACTGGCTGGTGCCGCGAGTGAACTCGTAGCGCCGTCGGCTCGACGGCTGGACCACCAGCGGCTCGCTGGTGGTTTCTAATGCCGCCGAGCCGGCGGCGGTACAGCCGGCCAGGCGGCCAGCGCTACGAAAAGCTCATTTCTCAAACTCCCACGCCACCTTCTTCAGCGCCCGATCCGCTCTTTCGATCAGTTGCAGGATGTCCTTCTTCGCATGTGCCGCGGAGAAGAACGCTGCTTCGAGTTGCGACGGCGGGAGGTAGACGCCCTCGGTGAGCATGAGGTGGAAGAAGCGGGCGAACTTGTCGCGGTTTGATTTGTTCGCGCTTTCGTAGTCAGTGACCGGGCCCTCGGTGAAGAAGATGGTCCACATCGAGCCGGCACGGTTGATCGTCAGCGGGACGCCGTGTTTTTCGGCGGCTTTGCGGACGCCGGTCTCGAACTCGCTGGAGCGCTCCTCGAGGTCGGCGTAGATCGACGAGTTCTTCAGCACGCCGAGCGTCGCTTTTCCGGAAGCTACCGCCACCGGATTACCAGACAGCGTTCCGGCCTGGTACATCGGGCCGAGGGGCGAGACCAGTTGCATCAGTTCGCGCTTGCCGCCGTATGCGCCGATGGGCATGCCGCCGCCGATGATCTTGCCGAGGGTGGTGATGTCGGGCTTGATGTCGTAGACCGATTGCGCGCCGCCGTAGGCCAGGCGGAAGCCGGTCATGACCTCGTCGAGAATCAGCAGCGCGCCGTGCTCGGTGCAGAGATCGCGCAGCCCTTTCAGAAAACCATTCGCAGGCGGGACGCAGCCCATGTTTCCGGCCACCGGCTCGACGATGATCGCGGCGACGTCGTCATCCATCACCGCGCGCACCGCTTCGAGATCGTTGTAGGCGACGCTGACCGTCAGCTCGGTCACTTCCTTCGGCACGCCGGCGGAGTCGGGGACATTGAACGTCGCGCCGCCGCTGCCCGCTTTCACCAGCAGCGAGTCGACGTGGCCGTGGTAGCCGCCGTCGAACTTGATGATTTTCTTGCGCCCGGTGGCCGCGCGCGCCAGCCTCAGCGCGCTCATCGTGGCCTCGGTGCCGGAATTGACCAGCCGCACCATCTCGATCGACGGGACGGCCTGCACGATCATCTCGGCCAGCTCGATCTCGCCGAGCGTCGGCGCGCCGAAGGAGAAGCCGCGCGTGGCCGCCTTCTTCACCGCCTCGACAACGTAGCGGTGGCCGTGCCCGAGGATCATCGGCCCCCACGAGCCGACGCAGTCGATGTACTGCACATTGTCGGCGTCGAAGATGCGCGAGCCGAGCGCCTGTTCGATGAACAGCGGAGAGCCGCCGACGCCTTTGAATGCACGAACGGGTGAATTGACGCCGCCGGGGATGGTTTCCTGCGCGCGTTGGAAGAGAGTTTCGGAGTTTTTGCCCATGTAGGCGGCGGATTATAGGAGTGGCCGGTGGTTAGTTGTCAGTGGTCAGTGGTCAGAAAAAAGAGGCTCGCCTCCTGACTACTGGCTACTGGCCACTGACTACTGGCCACTGCTCAATACGCGTTCTCGTGCTTCAGCCCGTGGATCACGGTCATGAAGAGGATCTTCAGGTCGAGCAGGAGCGACCAGTTCTCGATGTAGTAGAGGTCGTGCTCGATGCGGATGCGGATCGAGGTGTTGCCGCGCCAGCCGTGGACTTGCGCCCATCCGGTCATGCCCGCCCGGACTTTGTGGCGGAGCATGTAGTGCGGGAACTCGGCGCGGAACTGTTCGACGAACTGCGGGCGCTCGGGGCGCGGGCCGACCACGCTCATGTCGCCGAGGAGGACGTTGAACAGCTGCGGCAACTCGTCAAGGGAGGTCTTGCGGATGAAGGCGCCGACGCGTGTGCGGCGCGGATCATCCTTCTCCGCCCATTTGGCGCCAGTGTCCTTTTCCGCGCCGACGCGCATCGAGCGGAACTTGAAAATGTCGAACGGCTTGCCGTCGAGGCCCATCCGCACCTGGCGATAGAAAATCGGCCCGCGGTCCTCCAGCCAGATGGCAGCGGCGACCAGGAGCATGACCGGCGAGAACACGACCAACGCGCCCG
>Ga0207689_10006600_pt1 | contig 10235 bp, 10 predicted proteins | sample KBSMisM52_FD_184312 | JGI IMG/M metagenome (GOLD analysis project Ga0207689, IMG submission 184312) | Miscanthus rhizosphere microbial communities from Kellogg Biological Station, Michigan, USA - KBS Miscanthus M5-2 (SPAdes) (version 2) | ecosystem: Host-associated > Plants > Roots >... | reverse complement strand
GGCACGGTGATCCCGCGCAACGCGCTCCAGGGGCTGCCGCTGCACAAGGTCGACCTGCGCCTCACCAAGGACATCCGCATCGTCCGCACGCTCAAGGCGACGCTGATCGGCGAGGTCTTCAACCTGTTCAACCACGCGAACTACGGCAGCTACGCGACGTCGCTGAGCGCGTCGGCTATCAATCGCAGGCATCCTTCACTAACGCTTTCAAACGCAGTTTCGGTGTTTCACCAACTACGTACAAACAGATCCACCACCAACAGCCGTGAACAAGACTCGACTCGAGGCATTCAGCGACGGCGTATTCGCTATTGTCATAACACTATTAATCCTTAACGTGCGCGTTCCGGATGGTCGAACGCTGACTCTTCAGTCACTTCGTCCTTTGATTCCTCCATTAGCGACGTTCGTGTTGAGCTTTATCATCGTCGGTGTTTATTGGATCGCCCATCACCACATGTTGCATTTTGTTCAGCAAGTCAATCGCAGATTGTTGTGGTTGAACCTCTTGGTTCTCTTGTGTGTAGTCTTCATTCCATTTCCTGCCTCCCTGTTAGGGACAGGATTCAACAACCCTTTGGCAGTTAGGCTTTATGGATTGAGCCTGATCGCCACGAATGCTTCTGGACTGTTGTTCTGGTTGTATCTCAGCACGCATAAGGAACTACTGGTTTCCACGCTAACAAGCGCATTCGTTCGCACAGTAATAGTCATCCATTCATCGCCGATACTTGGTTACGCTTTGGCTGTAGTGTTAGCGGGTTGGAGCACCAAAGTGAGCCTCCTTTTGTACGCACTAGTGCCGCTGTTCTTCATCCTTCCAAATCCCTTGCTCGAGCGAAAAATCGGCGCGGCGGCGCGGGCCATGAGTGCCGAGCCTAAGGCATAGAAGAATGCTCAGATTGACAAGCGTATCTGATACAAAGCCCAAACGTGTGCTTTAAACTCTTCGACATTCATTTGGGTCGTTCATCTTCACCGTTTGAATGTCATCACCCAGTTTGTTTCCCAGGTCTTCCCTCCATCATCAGAGAAGGCCTGTTCAAAACGGCTGGAGTTCGGAGTGATATCCAAGAATCCATTTCGGGCAAAGATAGTTCTGCCATTAAACGGTTCCTGATCGAAGAACTCACCGCGTTCATTCTTGAACTCGCCAATCATCGGTTGATTCATAATGCCATCGACGCTGCTGGCCCAGTTCAAACTCCACCGATGGGATTCGGAATTGTATAAACGTAGGCCCATGCCCTGGATGTGCCCAGCGGGACCGTCCACTTCGAGTTCTAACAGACTGGCGCGGCCGCCCCAAACCTTCCGAACGACAGAGAGTCCATCATATTCGACCCATATTTTCGAAGCGGTTAAAGGATGTGTGAGGCGCGAGACATGAGTTTGCCAACTCCCGAAGTTGAAATCAAAGTCGTGTTGATGATTGTCCTCCTTGGCACCGTGGGATTGCGTCCCCTGCTTATCTAGCTCTCGGTTCAGTGTCGCGATCCAGTTGGGCTCCCATGTCTTGCCACCGTCATCCGAGAACGCTTGCTCGAAATGGTAGGAGTTCGAAGTAATCTCAGAATAGATCTGCCGAGCGAAAATTGCTCTGCCCTTGAACGTTTCCTGATCGTAGAATTCACCTATTCCATTCTTGAATTCGCCAACCATAGCAGGACTCAAGGTACCGTCGTTGCTGCTGGCCCAATGGAAATACCACTGTCGAGATTCAGGGTGATAAAGACGCAGCGTCAAGCCTTCGAGGTGGCCTGTAGGACCATCAATATTGATCTCTTCGAGATTGGCGCGGCCGTTCCAGATTTTTGACACTACGACTGTACCGCTTGATTCGATCCATTCCCTGGAATTCGTAAGCGGACTGCGGAGGCGTTTAATATGCGTGCGCCATGTGCCAAAGTTAAAGTCGAAATCATGCTGGCCATCGCGCATCTCTGTTTGTCTGTTGTCTGGTGCCTTAGCTGTTTGTGAAACTGCGATTAGCGGCTGACTCAAAATCACAAGTACGGTCGCCAATACATAAATTCTGATAGCCGGAAAACTGGTCATTCTTCACTTCTCCCAATTCGGTTAAGCCATCGAACAACATTAGCTCGCTAACTCGTCCGCTTGGCTCGATTCGAGTCCCTCCGTGTGGGCTCCTACTGTTCCGACATATATAATGTAGAGGTGGTTAGCTGCAATAACCGATTTTGAATGGTTTGACATGACCAATTTGCAAGGAGCGCTTCACTGTCATCAAGAGGTCAATTAGGAAGGGTTGGAACACTTATATCGATCGACCGCGGTGCCCCGCAGCCGCTTTACCGGCAGATATACGACGCCTTCAGAACGCGAATCATTAAGAGGGAACTGCGACCCGGTCAAATCCTTCCCTCCACTCGGCAACTCGCACGTGACCTGAGCGTATCGCGTTTTCCGGTTCTGAATGCTTACGCCCAACTTCTTGCCGAAGGATATTTTGAAAGCCGCATAGGGTCTGGAACATTTATTGCCAGCTCACTGCCAGCTGAACCCGGTCATGCGAACCACCAAAACCTGACCGATCTCGCTTCAGAGCAGCGAGCGATCGCCACACAAGCGTCAGCTCTCCCTCTTTACAGTCGGCCTTCGTGGAGCGAAAACCTCGGAGCCTTCCAGGTGGGCCAACCCGAACTTGAGCAGTTTCCATTAAAAACGTGGTCGAAGCTCGTCGCGCGCTGCTCCCGCAATATCCGAGTTGCTCAACTCCGGTACGGAAATGCAATGGGCCTCGAACTGCTCCGACGCGCAATCAGTGTGTATTTAAGAACTTCCCGCGGCGTATTGTGTGAACCGGATCAGATCATGATCGTGAGTGGCTCTCAGCAGGCGCTCGATGTCACGACGCGCGTCTTACTAGATCCCGGAGCAGAGGCTTGGGTTGAAGAACCAGGATACTGGCTCGTCCATCAGGTACTGAAGATCGCTGGTTGCCGAGCGGTACCTGTTCCGGTTGATTCACAAGGACTCGATGTTCTTGCGGGAATCGCATTAAGCCCAAATGCGCACGCAGCGTTCGTCTCACCGTCGCACCAATATCCACTCGGAGTCACGATGACCGCTACGCGCAGATTTCAACTCCTGGAGTGGGCTCACAATGCGGGTTCCTGGGTCATTGAAGATGATTACGATAGTGAATACCGTTATGAAAGTCCGCCGCTTTCATCGCTTCAAGGTCTCGATACCAACTTCCGCGTAATCTATATTGGAACCTTCAGCAAGGTTTTATTTCCATCGATGCGGGTGGGATACATTGTGATTCCCCCTGATCTCATCGAGCGGTTCGCCGCTGTCCGACAAGCGATGGACTTAGGCCCGGAGCCGACCAATCAAGCGGTACTGGCAGAATTTATTCGCGAGCGACACTTCGCGCGACACATTCGGAAGATGCGCCAAGTTTATGGAGAGCGACGTCGCGCACTGGTCAAAGAAATCAAAGGGCAACTTGGTCCGGCCGTTTCGATTTTGGGCGGAGAAGCTGGCATGCACGTCACAATCTTGATCGATGGTGGACTAAACGATAGAGAAATCGCGGCCAGCGCCGCCAACCGAAAGCTGTGGCTCTCCCCTTTATCCCTTTCATACCTGGGTGAAGATCCACATCCGGGATTCGTTTTAGGTTTTGGAAATACTAGAGCGTCTGAGATACCAAAGGCAGTGAGTATCTTGAGCGAACTTCTTAAAGGATAATCGCGACGCGTAGTCGGCAGTCACATTGCTCGCCAGAGACAGCCATGGTAAACGCGCTGATCGTCGCTACGGTAGAGCGTTCTCTTAGGGTTAAAGATGTGGGCTAAGATGGGGGCGGTACGTGTTGACAGCAAAAGGCACAGCGGAAAAATCACTTTTGGGGTCGCGGATTTATCAAAAGTCAGTGGCCATCACGATATCGTTGCCACTCTGATCCATCTGAACGATGAGAAGCCATTGTCCATCAGGCGAGACAGCTAATCCGGGATCCGTTTTGTAGAGACGTACATCGAGTTTAGCTATCGGTGTAATCTTGCCCGGTGCGAAACTGAAGAACTCGATAAAAGCTCGTGAACGTTCGTTCGGCTTCTTCGTCGTTGCCTGCGCTTGTTTCCTGATTATGAATCTTGCGCGTGATCGGCATGCAAAGGATCAAAGCCGGCTCGCCTCGTTTGACGTTACGTCCAAGTGCTTGCCAACCTGGGAACGTGTTGATTGGTACAACTTCGAGTCCGCGCATTTGGCATTGCACGATCGCGAGGATCTGGTTCCCAATCGAGTAGTTGTGAAACGCGCCGTACGCTTCCATGAAGTTCCTCATCACCAATGACGAACAACTTAGAGAGTGTCTTGCAAAAATCATTTGGCGTGATATTGAGGTCGCTGAATAGGATTTCTTTCGAGAGGTGTCTTTCTTACTTAGACCATGGGGAAAAAGCCTTAAGGAAAATGATGTTTGGAGATCAGAGCCGAGCGAGTTCACGTCAGACCGCAGAGCTGATATGCGGAGATCCAAAACTTAAACCACCGACCTGCGTGTTGTGAACGGGGAATGTACTTGAGGTAACTCAGGCAAAAAAAGTGATCCCTATCTCAGCACCCGAAGGGCAAGCCGGTGTAGTTTTCCGCCAGTGAAGTCGCAGCCGCTTGTGAACTCGTGACATATTCGAGTTCGGCAATTTGTAGTTTTTGTTGAAAGGGTGTTGCGTCTGGGAATCGGTGAAGCATCGAAGTCATCCACCATGAAAAATGCTCGGCGCGCCAGACTCGACGCAAGCAGGTTTCGGAATACGCATCAAGCAAATTCGTTTTTCCAGTTTGGTAAAAACTTGCTAGCGAACGCGCGAGGACTCGCACGTCCGAGACGGCTAAGTTCATGCCCTTCGCTCCGGTAGGCGGAACAATGTGTGCCGCATCGCCAGCGAGAAATAGCCGACCGAACTGCATGGGTTCAGCGACAAAGCTGCGCATAGGCGTAATACCTTTTTGCAGGATTGGTCCTTCCTTCAATTCAATTTCACCACCTGAGTCCAAGCGAGTGGCGAGTTCCTGCCAGATGCGATCGTCGCTCCAGTTCTCCAAGTGGTCGTCAGGCGCGCACTGAATATAGAGCCGCGTGATGTGCGGCGCGCGCATGCTGAACAGAGCAAAGCCTCGGTCGTGATGGCAGTAGATCAATTCTTCGGAAGGTGGTGTTGATTCGGCGAGTATACCTAGCCAGCCAAATGGATAAGTGCGTTCGAAGACTTGCAACCGATCAATAATCGATGGCCGACAAATACCGTGAAAGCCGTCGCAGCCGGCAATGAAGTCACATTGGATTTCGTGTTGCTGACCGTTGTAGTCGAAACGAACTTTTGGTACGTCGGTATCGAAATCATGAATGCTGGTATCCGTACCTTCAAAGTACAACGGCGCGTCCGTCTTAGCGAGCCGAGCTTTGATCAAGTCCTTAACGACCTCGGTTTGGCCGTAAACGGTGATCGAGCGCCCACCCGTCAGCTCGTGCATATTTATGTGATGACGTCGACCGTTGAAGCTGAGTTCGATTCCGTGATGCACTAATCCCTGCTGTTGCAAACGCTCACCAACACCAGCTTCGATAAGGGTGTTGACTGTACCCTGCTCCAACACACCGGCGCGAACGCGGCTCTCCACGTATTCTCGGTTGCGCGTCTCGATAACCACCGAATCGATACCTCGCAAGCCAAGCAGGTGGGCCAACAACAGGCCGGCCGGACCTGCGCCCACGATGGCAACTTGGGTTCGCATAGCGGCTACTCTTTCTCGATTGCCTGGACAACACTGCGGTAATCGTTTGGCGCTTTGCCTCCGAAGTGCGGCAAGAGATTGAGCGACGCACCCCATTCCTGTCGCTTGATGGCGGCCTCAGTCATCACAGGGTCGACGCCGATGGACCGTAAGGTAGCTGCGACCTCTTCCAGTTCCCGAGCGCGACGTGCGCCGTGTTCGATCACACGTCCGATCATGTAATCGGCGAGTCGTTTCCAATTCACTCCCGGCATAGTTTCTTCCAACGTGGCAAAGACCCGCCCATCCACGTCATAAGGAACCGCTGCCAGCACACATTCAAATAACAAGGCCTCTAGTCCCTTCACCACGATACTGCGGCACATCTTCGTTGCTGATGCAGCGCCGATCTGGTCTGAGATGATTTCGAGTTTCATGTCAAAAGGCGTCAACAGGTCAACGAGCTGTTGCGCGTGAGGGCCACCCAGGAGCATCGGTACCTTGTGCAAGTGTGGCGGCACGGGCGACATGATTGCTATTTCGACAAACCGCGCACCGGATGCACCGATAAGCTGAGCGATGTGCTGTTTGTTTGAAGGCGAAATTGAATTGAGATCAGCATAAAGGTGCCGTTGACTTAGATGTGGTGCGTTCTGTTCGGCTGCAACTGCTGCTTGATCGGCCGTCACGGTTGAAAGTAAGACGTCACACATAGCAGCAAGCTGCGCACTTGACTCGCACAGCGTTACTTCGGTTTCGCTCGCCCGTTGTTGAATTTTTTCGCTCCGATTCGGCGTATGAGCGTGGATGTCAAATGCATAAATGTGAACCAGCCCCGCGTTACGCAATCCTTTGGCAATGTGATAGCCAGCCTCACCGAAGCCTACAAATCCAATTCTCAGTTCCTTGTTCATAGCGGTATTGGAGAGTTAGAACCGTCTGGGGAGACAGATTCATCCGTGCATCTGTGCGTAATGTTCTCGATATGGCCGCCACGTTGCGCGAAACAGGACTGCGGACAATAACGACGCCATGCCGACAGTTACGGCGAGAGACCAGCCGACCATCAAAGGATCTTTGAAGACGTAATCGTTGAAAAACCCCGGTAGGAATGGACCAAGAATTAGTCCTATGAGATTGAGAGTAAAAACCTGCAACGCGCCTACTTGTCCCCGCACCTGATTAGGCAAGATCAACTGCAACGAAGCATATGCACTGCCGATCGGCATTGCGAGAAAGAAGAAGGCAGGAACCAGCAGAACGAGTTGCACTTTTAGCGTGCTGACGGCCATAGCAAGTGTAAAAAAGAGACCCGCGCAGACGGTGGCGAGCACTGCTACGCGCAAGGGCGCATCTGTCTTGCTTCGAGCCTGCCATCTGTCACATAACGTACCCCCGGCATAAGCACCCATCAATCCGGTGGACAAGGAAATGATTCCTAAAGTCAGCCCGGCTTGTCTAGGTTGCCATCCATGAGCGCGAACAAAATAGGTTGGCAGCCATGCTTGCTGCGCGTAGTTGCACATCGCTTGAAATGCAAACGCCAGGCATATACCGGTTACGGATTGCCAACGTAAATTTATTTGCTCGAAAACTTCACTGAACGTTAATTTGCTACCCTTTCCACTCAACAGGTGATTACGTGTCGGCTCTTTGATTGTGTAAGCAAGTACCGCAGCGAGTAATCCCGGCAGGCCGACAATCAGAAATGTCAGGCGCCACGATCCAACAGCGCCTATTACCAGTCCGCCGACAATCAAAGCTGAGCCCGAACCAAAGAACACACCCATTGAAAAGATGCTCAGTGCCGTGCCAAGACGTTCTTTTGGAAAGTAGTCTGAGAGCAGAGAAAAGGCGGAAGGCGACAGTGTGGCTTCACCGACGCCCACACCCATGCGAGAGAGAAACAGCGTCCAAAACCCGCGCGCCGCAGCGCATGTAGCTGTCATCAAGCTCCATAACGAGATACCGACAACAACCAACTTACGACGATTGCTACGGTCTACGATCCGCCCGATTGGCATGCCGAGCAGTGTATAAAAAATGCCGAATGCTAATCCCTGTAACAACCCTATCCGCGTATCGCTGATTCCTAATTCCAGTTTGATTGGAGTCACTAGCAGGCCGAGAATTTGACGATCAATAAATGAGAGTGTGTTGCAAAGCATCAACACAACTGCCACGTACCACGCATAGCGTAGATCTCTGGCAGCAATCGTTTCAGCATTGAGCTTCAGGGCAATTTCGTCCGTCATCGATGGATTCGCCACTTATTGGGGCTTTGAATAAAGCGAATGAGGTGGAGATCAGTGCAAGTAACCGCCACCATCGCACAGAATCATCTGTCCGGTAATCAACTCAGCTTCGTCGCTGGCTACGAAGGCTACGAGCGCGGCGAGATGCTCAGGCTGAACGCGCTTTTTGATCGCTTGATTCATCATTACGCGGTCGAATGCTTCCTCAGGTGAGTGAGCCTGCGTTCCAGGCGTCGCGACCATTCCGGGCGCGACCGCATTCACCGTAATGTTGTCTTCACCCATCTCTTTTGCGAGCACACGCGTCATACCCATGACTGCGCCTTTGGCCGCGACGTAGGCCATCTGTCCGGGATTGGCTAGAAAGTAAGTTCGGGAAGCTATATTGATGAGACGACCGTGATTACTTTTCTTTAGCAGTGGATAGGCGGCTTTTGAGAGAAGGAAATATCCAAGGTAGTTGATCTGCACAAAGCGATTCACTTCTTCGTAAGAAAGATCGTGCCAGGGCTTGCGTCCGGACAGTATGCCAGCGTTGTTGACAAGGATATCGACAACACCGTGACGGCCTTCAATCTCCTTCACTGCCGCAGCGATCTGATCTTCGTTAGTAACGTCACACAGTTCGGAATTAGCAATACCGCCAAGAGACCGGATTTCATCGCAGGTTGAAGACGAATCTTGAAGGTCGATGATTTCGACTGAAGCACCCTCGGCCGCCAAACGGATCGCGATAGCACGTCCAATCCCAGTTGCCGCTCCAGAGACGACCGCAACTCGTCCATCAAGACCATACATTCTCGTGGTTCTCCTTTAACTGTAGAGTCGCCGTTCCGTGGCCAGCCGTAAGCTTGCGTGTTTGGGATGCTGAGGGCTTCCCCTAAAGTCGCATCTTTTTCTTTTCCGCATGAAGTACGTGAAGCGACATCAGGGCTTGAAGGGGATGAGCCCCGGCTTTTACGAGTGGGTCCACGCTGTCGCTGATTTTCTTCAACTCCCCCACGCGAACCATTGCGCGCAGGGCTTCTTGCTCGATGGCGTTAAAACCATATTCCTTCACCACTTCGTCGATATCGCTCAATAAACGACGACGTATGGTTGCATCCGTGCGTAAGTCGAACATGAACTTGTTCAGTTGGTATGCTTCAGCGCTTGGGTGCTTGTAAAACTCAAAGCCGTGGTTTGTGAATTGATAAGGTTCGATTACCTTTTCAAGTGTCGCCGCCTCAGTTGGTTCAGGCAGGAACTGCATTACTCCATGTCCGTGGTGCCACGTCGGCGTGTACTGCAAGAGCTTTCCGCGACAGCTGCCAATGGCACCTAACATTGTGGCCCAGTTTAATAACTCTGTGTTTCCCACCTCATCCAACTGCGCACTGGTCATATCTAACAACGCATCTGTGTTACCCAGCACTAATTCAGAAATGAGCCAGTAATCAAATTCAAATTCCGGATGCGGATATTTTTCTGTGCCTGGATAATGCGACATGCCACCACTAGCAATAATGGCAACGCGCTCTGGCCGTTCTGAAATGATTCTGGCAATCTCGCGACCCAACGCGGCACACCTTTTCGGACTCGGTAGCGGCGGCATGTAGACATTTGTATGAAACGGAATGACTGGAATGTTCCTGCCTGCAATAACATATTCGAACGGGACAGCAAATGTATGGCCCAACAGCGCGTCCTCCGAATATGCGATGTCAAAGTCAGCTTGGACCAATTTGTTCAGAAGATCTTCGGCCATCTCGCGATGAATCGGCAGGTCGTAACTGCGGCCAGCAAATTCCGCCTGCGCACGACTGCCAGCCACAATTGCAAAGGTAGGAACGCAGGTCAGTGAAAAAGTCTCGAGATGGTCGCTGCCCAGAAAAATGATCACATCCGGTTTCGTTTCATCAAGCAGCCTTCCCACTTCGCGCATCGCAGCAACGGTGGCGTCGAGTTGCGCAGGATGCGGCGCCCAGGGCGGGCCGTCGAGCATCTGAACTGTGATGTCGGGGTTCTTGCCATTGGAGCGCTTGCGGCGCGTCAGCGCGTGCTCTGTTTCTTTCTCGACCCATTGTGAGGAAGAAGCCGCCTTCGGTCCACGATTGCGGAACGCAGAGATCGGCGACCTCCGCGCCGAGGGCGAACCAGCTGTCGTCCATCGCGACCTGGAAGCCCGGCGCGGACATCGGATGGAGATCCGTCGCAGCCTCGATCAGCTCGTGCGACGCGGCGTAATCG